>ERZ773049.2058-NODE-2058-length-11163-cov-4.510983_pt1 | contig 11163 bp, 10 predicted proteins | sample MGYA00580633_ERZ773049 | MGnify/ENA primary metagenome ERZ773049 (study PRJEB29015, sample SAMEA2737991) | human oral metagenome | biome: human oral; feature: human-associated habitat; material: dental | place: China | collected 2066 ... | reverse complement strand
CGTATAAAAAAAGAAGGAAAGTTAATGACAAATCGATACTAAACTTGCTACATTACCTAACAGTGAAGACCCTGAGCGGATTAGAGAATCCTGATGGGAGGTGCTGTGGATGTGTAACAAAGAATGAATATGTGATAAGAATTTTAAAACAAGGGAAAAATGAATATCATATTTTCCCTGAATTATTAAAATGTGACCAACAATCGGGGTTGAAGTTTATTGAAGATTTGCGAATGATTTTTGAAAGAATGTTGGAGTATGATGGTAATAGCGATGGTTTTAGATAGGTAATAATAGTAATCTTTTAGTATATGAACTTATATTATTTAGTGCTTTTGATGAGTCTTATTTGTGCAAAAGGCTCTGCTATGAAAAGGCTTGAGAACTTTCGAGTGATAAGTTATAGGCTTGTTTCTTCTGATTATCATTACTCTGACGAGAGAATGAAGTGGAGAGGGATGTATTACATGCCTTTCTTGTATGAAGAGTATAGAAAGGGAACGCTCCAAAATGTAGGAATTTATAAAAGTGAGGGCCTTTTGTTATTTACGTCTTCGGAAGTGGAAAAGGATAGTTTGATGATGGATTATGTTTATATAATCAAAAGGAGAGAAATATATGTTGGAAAGAAAGTAGTAATAGATAAGGAAGGTGGGGATAAAAGACATGTATATAACACGGTAATCGTTAAGCATAGGTATTACTGTTATACGGGCAAGTATCTTAGAGTGTACATTCCTGATACTTGATAAATTTGTTTAGTCCCTGAATGTTGATAGGAATGATTGCGCTTTTTTATAATAATCCTGGCATCATTGTGGAAGGTAGATTTAAGAAAACACGTATCCTTTGTTTCATGATATTATTGCCAATACTATTTCTTTTTGGGTATAACATTAAAAGTAAGCCCGATTAAGGCAACGAAGACAAAGCTAATTTTCATCTTTTCCAATACATTATTTGCGATACAAGCTTGCATTACAACTAAAAACATTATGTCAATAAGAAATAGAATGCTGATGATGGTCTTGCCGCTGAGTGGTATCGCGACCGCTTTTTCGAGCGTAGCTGGAAAAAGCGGTCGTGTAGCAGCTTGCACCAAAACATGAAATGTAAAGGTGCAGAAAGGGGCAAGACGATAATGCTAGAGATTGCCTTAAACGTAGGTTTGTACCAACTCGATAACGCCTTCCACCTTTACGTGCTGTGTGGTAGCCGGAACAAGTATCGAGTCGCCCGTCTGCATTTCCACGGTGTTTCCCTCGTTGCCGGTAACTGTTCCTTTACCGGCAGTGCAGATAAGGATAACGAAACTGTCGAGTTGCGATAGGTCGATAGTCATTGGTTGATCCAAATCGTAGAGGTTGGTGGTGAAGAACGGACAGGTGGCGAGGTTCACGCCCACGTTCTTTGCGGGCACATAGTTGGTGCGATAGTTCTCTTCCACCGTGTAGTTGATACATTCGGCGGCCTCTTCGGTGTGCAATTCGCGCGTGTTCCCGTCCTTATCCTTGCGGTTGAAGTCGTAGATGCGGTAGGTTACGTCGGATGTTTGCTGTATTTCTAGGATGAAACAGCCCTTGCCGATGCTGTGAATACGACCTGCGGGGATGAAGAAACTGTCGCCGCGCTTTACGTTATAGTTGCAGATGGCATCGCAGATGGTGTTGTTGGCCACCATCTCCTTGTATTGTTGAGGTGTGATGGCAGTTTTCATTCCACAGTTGAGATAGGCCTTGGGGTCTGACTCCATCACGTACCACATCTCTGTTTTTCCACGACTCTTACCGTGTTTCTGTGCTAATTCGTCGGTGGGGTGCACCTGAATAGAGAGGTCGTCGTTGGCATCGATGAACTTGATGAGCAGTGGAAACTCGTTTCCAAAGCGTGCATAGTTCTTTTCGCCCACTAACTTTCCTTGCAGTTCTTTCAACACTTCGTTAAGGCTTTTGCCTTCGTATTCGCCATTTGCCACGATGGTTTCGTCGCCTGGCACGCCCGATATCTCCCAACTTTCGCCCACGTTTTGCAGGTTTGAGTCGAGATGCTTGAAGGGAACGATTTTGTTTCCGCCCCAAATGGTTTGCTTTAATAGTGGTTTAAACTTTAATGGTTGCATGTGAGTTTATGATTTTTTTAGTTTATGTGTCTTAGGAATAGAGGGGTTAAGGAGTTATGGAGTTAAGGAGTTAAGCCAGTACCTTTGTTTCTTTCTCCTTTGTTATTGTCTCCTTTGTTCCTTTCTCCTTGGTATCCTTTGCCCTTTATTTCTGTGAGTTTATGTTTGAATTTGTGTGTTACAGCGTTTTGTAAGTCGATGAGTTGTGGAGTTAAGTGCATGCCATTATCCTTTGTTTTGGGTCAGATGAGGTTTTATGTTGTTAAGAGTAGCCATAAACAATTTTCATTCTTCATGTTGTGTTGGCACATGAGCGGCAGGAGTATTGGCTTAACTCCTTAACTTCATAACTCCTTAACTCCTTAACTTCATAACTGCTTAACTCCTCAAAACTATCTGTCGTTCCAAAATGCGGGGGTGAAGATAACCAATACGGTGAATATCTCCAAGCGTCCCATGAGCATCAGTACTGAGCACAGCCACTTGGCAAAGTCGGGCAGTTGTGCCCACGACATGGTTGGGCCAATCTCTATTCCCAACGTTGGTCCAACGTTGCTTAGCGCACTTAGCGTGATGGTTATGGCGTTGGTGTTGTCTATCCCGGCTGCAATCATGGAGAAAGCACAGAACAAACACATCACCAATGTTACGGTGAGGAAGGCCAATAACGTTACGCGCTTTTGGGTAGAGACGTTTACTCCGTCTATCTTCAACGGCAAAACGGCGTTGGGGTGAAGCAGTTGCTTGAACTCGTTGCGTATTACTTTGAGCAACATTACGCCGCGAATGCACTTGAAACCGCCGCTAGTACTGCCCGAACAGGCACCTATGAACATGCACATGGCCAATACCACCCATGTTACATGTGGCCAACGGGCGGCATCGTCGCTGAAAAGTCCTGTGGTGGTGATGAACGATACCACCTGGAATATGGCCACGCGAAAGGCCTTTTCCAACTCGTAGTGGTTGCGCATGATTAGTTCGACCATGATGAAAGCCGTGAAACCCAATACCAACCAAAGGTAAAGCTTGAACTCGGAATTGCGGAATAGCTGGCGTATCTTTAACTTCGTGGCCGTGAAATAGAGTAGGGTGAAGTTAATACCTGAGATGAAACAGAAGAAGGTTACAGCGTATTCTATGGCTGGCGAGTGGAAAAACTCTACGCTGGAATTGTGGGTTGAGAACCCTCCCGTGGCCAAAGAGGTCATTGAATAGTTCACACTGTCGAACCAGCCCATGCCCAAGAACTTGTAACAAAGGGTGCAAGCGATGGAAATGGTGAGGTAAACAGCCCAGATGGCCTTGGCGCTTGTGCTTAGTTTGGGGTGCAGCTTGCTTTTTATCGGGCCTGTGGCTTCGGCCGAAAACACCTTTACCGAACCGCCAACGAGCGACGGCAGCAGGGCGATGGTAAAGAACACGATGCCCAATCCCCCAATCCACTGTGTTAGCGAGCGCCAAAATATGATGCCGTGCGGTAGGGCCTCGACATCGTCGATGATGGTTGCGCCTGTGGTTGTGAACCCCGACATGGTTTCGAAATAGGCATCGGTGAAACTGTGTAGGTAGCCACCTATCATGAAAGGCATAGTGCCGATGGCACTGAATATGGCCCACGAGAGGCTCACCACCAAGCAAGCATCGCGGCGACCCATTGTGTTGTCGGAGTTGCGACCCATGAAACGGAACACAAAACCAAAGAATAAGGTGGCGATAATGGAGACGAGAAAGACCATTACGTCGTCTTCCGCATAATAAATGGCCATCGCCAGGCACGACAACATCAGCGCTGCCTCGATGAAAAGCAACGAACCGATAATTTTATATATGGTGCGATAGTTAATCATTCAGTTGACAAGTTCACAAGTTGACATGTTTACGAGGTTGCAACTTCAAAAGTTTGCTAGTTCACCAGCTCGTGAGTTAACAAGTTTGAAAGTTGACGAGAATGCAAGCTTGGATGTTTAATCGGCTGGGAAGGTTGCGAAGATATGGAACATCAAGGGTTCTGCTTATATTCATTTCCCGAACTTAAAGTTCGTGTACCGATGGCTAATTAAAGAACTTACCAAGCTGTTGCATATTGGTGTTATGACAAAATACCATCACGCTGTCGCCTGCCTCAATCTGTGTGCCACCCGAAACGAGGATGCCAACGCCTTTGCGAACCAATCCGCCAATGGTTACTCCCCTTGGCAAACCCAATTCGAACACGCGCTTTTTCGTTACTTTCGAACCCTGTTGGGCGGTAAATTCGGCCACGTCGGCATTGGCCATCGTGAGAAAACGAACGTTGCTTACGTCGGCATCGAGCATCATTTGGTAGATGTGGCTTGCGGCAATGTCTTTCTTATTCACGATGGTACCGATGTCAAGACTGTCGGCCATGCTCACATAGTCCATGTTTTCTACCATAGCAACAGTTTTGCGCACGCCCAGTCGTTTAGCCGTAAGGCATGCCAGGATGTTTGTTTCGGTGTTGCTTGTTAGTGCCACGAAGGCTTGGGTGTTCATGATTCCCTCTTCGTTAAGCAGCTGTATGTCGCGTCCGTCGCCGTGTATCACCAGTGCCTTGTCTTCTTCAAGCAGGTCGTTCAGTTCCTCACAGCGCTGCTCGTCTTTCTCTATTATCTTGGCTTCCATGTAGCTGGGGATGTTTTTCACCGCCATCACGCAGGTGTTTCCTCCGCCCATGAAGAACACGTTCTTTACGTCAACGTAGTGTTCTTTGCCTACAATCTTGCGAATGTAGGGAATATATTGGCGCGTTGTCATGAAGTAGGCCAGGTCGTAGAGTTTCAATTCGTCGTTACCGCCTGGTATGATGGTTTCGTAACCGCGCTTAATGGCCACCACGTGGTAAGGGTCGTCGGGGCCACAGAGTTGTTTAAGGGGTTGGTTAAGAATTTCGCAGCCCTCGCGCAACTTGATGCCCAGCATCACAAGTGCGCCATTGTGCACGTCCCAGCGTTGGCGCACCCACGACATTTTCAGTCCGTTGATGATGTCGGTGGCCGCCAGTGTTTCGGGAACGATGAGCGAACTAACGCCCAAACGCTCGAAAAGCTCGGCCACTCCTGGTTCAGTCAGCTCCACGTCGTCTATCTTGGCCACCGTCTTTTTGGCCCCCAGTGCCTTGGCGATCATGCAGATGTTGAGGTTCAAGTGTTGGTCGGCGGTTACGGCGATAAACAAGTCGGCGTCGCCGGCGTTCGCCTCTTTAAGCGTTTTTACGCTACTGGGCGACGCTTGCAGCATCATCAGGTCGGCCTCGGCGTCCATCCTGCCCAGTCGTTCTTCGTCTTCGTCGATGAGCGTAATGTTCTCGTGACTGCGCGACAGCAGCGAAGCCAAATAAATTCCAATGTCGCCAGCACCGGCTATAACGATTTTCATGCTTCTATCTCCTTTCTTATTGAGTCGGCATCAAGGCCTACCAGTTGGCGTAGTTCTGCCACCGAGCCATGCTCTACGAAGGTATCGGGCAAGCCCATGCGCACTATTTGGGGGCGGAAACCGTGGTCGGACATCCATTCCAGCACGGCCGAACCCATGCCGCCATTGCGTACGCCGTCTTCAATGGTTATAATCTTGTTGAACTTGCGCCCAATATCTTGCAGCAGGTTTTCGTCCAGTGGTTTTACAAAGCGCAGGTCGTAGTGGCCCACTTGCTTTGTTCCCTGCATCTCGTCGAGCAGTTTAGCCACATCGTTTCCTATCGGACCGAGTGTTATTACGGCCACATCCGTACCCGCTCTAAGGCATCGGCCCGTGCCAACGGTTATCTCTTCGAAGGGCGAACGCCAGTTGGGGCATACGCCATTGCCGCGCGGATAACGTATAACGAACGTTCCTTTGTTCGGTAATTGGGCCGTGTACATCAGATTGCGCAGTTCGTGTTCGTCCATTGGCGAGGCTATCGTCAGGTTGGGAACGGCACGCAGCGCGGCAATGTCAAACACTCCGTGGTGCGTTGGGCCGTCTTCGCCAACCAGTCCTGCGCGGTCTAGGCACAGCACCACAGGCAAATTGAGCAACGCCGCATCGTGAATGATGTTGTCGTAGGCGCGTTGCGAGAACGAACTGTATATGTTGCAGAATGGCATAAGCCCATCTTTGGCCATGCCCGCAGAGAAAGTTACGGCGTGTCCTTCGGCAATGCCCACATCGAAAGCACGGTTGGGCATGGCTTTCATCATGATGTTTAGCGAACATCCTGTGGGCATGGCTGGCGTAACACCCACAATCTTGGGGTTGGCTTGTGCCAATTCAACCAGTGTTTCGCCGAAAACGTCTTGGTAGCGGGGCGGTTCGCCCGTGTTGTTGCATACTAGTCGTTCGCCTGTTGCAGGGTCGAACTTGCCTGGGGCATGCCAAATGGTGGCCGATTCTTCGGCAGGCTTGTAGCCTTTGCCTTTGGTGGTGTGCAGATGTAGTAGCTTTGGGCCGCGCATCAGTTTGAGTTGGCGTAGCTTTCGCACCACTTCTTTCACGTCGTGCCCATCAAATGGACCGAAGTAGCGTATGTTCATGCCCTCAAAGATGTTCTGTTGGTGGCTCAGTGCCGACTTCAAGGCGTTGTTCAGTCGCAGAATGCCTTTCTTGCGGTCGTCGTCTAGCCATCCTTTGGCGTGCAACCATTGTGCAGCCTTAAAGCGTAGGCGGTTGTATGTTTCGTTGGTGTCGATGTTCAGCAGGTATTTCTCCATGCCTCCAACGGCTCGGTCGATGCTCATGTCGTTGTCGTTGAGCACGATGAGCAAGTCGTTGTCCGTAGACGACACGTTGTTAATGCCTTCGAAAGCCAATCCGCCACTCATCGCTCCGTCGCCAATCACGGCCACAACGTGGCGTTGTTGGTCGCCGCCTAGCTTGGCAGCCACGGCCATTCCCAATGCAGCCGAGATAGAGTTTGAGGCATGTCCGCAGGTAAACGTGTCGTAAGGGCTTTCCATTGGTGTGGGAAAAGGGCGAATGCCGCCCAGCTTACGATTGGTGAAAAATTGCTCGCGCCTGCCCGTTAGCAGTTTGTGGCCGTATGCCTGATGGCCTACGTCCCATACAATTCGGTCTTCGGGCGTGTCGTAAACGTAGTGCAGAGCAACGGTAAGCTCTACTACGCCCAGACTCGAAGCAAAGTGTCCAGGGTTCACCGACACCTCTTCTATAATCTCTTGGCGTAGTTCTTGGCACAGTTGAGGCAGCTGTTCAACATCTAGTTTGCGCAAGTCCTCTGGGTACCTAATCTTATCTAATAGCTCGAAACTGTTTTCTCCCACAATAAATTCTTGTTCAATTACGGCACAAAGGTACGGCTTTTAATCGAATTTCGATAACGCCGCATTCATTATTCGCCTACCAGGGTAGCGTTTTTAATGCTGCTTTCGTGTTTGTCTTGCCTGTTGCGCGGCTCGCAGCGGTGGGTATGAAGGTGTTGTAAGTTGGCTGATGGCATTAAAATAAGTCTTAGTAGCGGTGCGGATGTAAAATAATAAGCCTTTTTGTTGCACAGCCCGAAAGTGTAGACTACCTTTGCATTTGGCTTGCTTGCAGGCCTCATGGCCGAAAACAGAAAACAGTTAGATGCGCATAAGGCTACTCCTTATATATATAGCGGTTGGCTTATTGGTGCTTTCTTCTTTGCCAACACGCGCCGCCACATCGTCGGAACCGCGCCATTTGGTAAGCGACCCCGACACGTTACGCCAAGGAAAAGACCTTGGCGAGGTGGTTGTGGTGGCTCGCCGAAAGCTTATTCAGATGCGCAACGACACCACGCTTATCAACGTGGGCGGGCTACACACCAAGCGAGGCGGTAGCTTGGAGTATCTGTTACGCAAGGTTCCGGGCATGCGCTACGACCGAGTGACAGGCCGACTAACCTATAATGGCAAGCCGCTTGTTAAGATTAACCTCAACGGCTCTACCTTCATGGGCAACAACATCGCACGAGCCTTGGCCGCCTTGCCTGCCGAGGCGGTGTTGCAACTTAAAATATACGACTTGCTTTCTACCCTCGAAAAGGCCACGGGCATTACCGACGGATTGCAAGAGCTAACGCTCGACATTCAGACTAAGGACGAATTTAACGGTGCCCTTACCACAAACGTTAAGGCCGAACATGGCACGCAGGGGCGACGTAACGACAGTGCGCTGCTTAATTGGTTGCGGTCTAACGGCGAAAACTTGTCGTTTGGCGTGGCAAGCAGCAACTTGGAGAACACCACGGCAGGCAACGGCAATTATACAAACTCGGTATCCATAGACGGAAACAAGCATCTAGGTAAGCAATTGAAACTTAACGCCAGTGCATCGCTTAACGATTTCCACAACGAAATGCTTGGTTCCAGTTACAGCGAGGAGTATCTCACCACAGGAACACGAGCCGATGCCTCGACAAGTAGCACGAACGGGCGCAACACCAGTGGCTCGCTGTGGTTCTTTTCCACTTACGAAATGTCTAAGCGCAGCCAACTCAACGTGAATTTTTCTGCTAGTCTGTACGGCAACAAGAGCCAAAGTGCGCAAGAAACGCAGCTGTTCGACAAGCGGGCGCGCATAGACACCATAACGTTGGGTAACGAAGAGAGTTTTTCGCGCGGCCATTCCAACAGCTTTAATGCCTCGGCCGACTTCACTCATGCGTTTGCCGAAGGGGGTACGGCATTGAGTATTGTGGGCCGAATGGATGCCAACAATGCCGAAAGCACCAGCAATTCGCATAGCAGAACGCATTATCGGCAATTGAAAAACAAACTGGGAACCGACTCTTTGCAACTTCGAGAGTTGCAACAGCTATCGCCCACGCAGTCAAGGCAAACATCCTTTACCGCACTGCTTACCCAGCCGTTGGGCAAAATGGTGCGGTTGCAGGCGGGTTGGGGCATTGTTGCGGCCAAGAATTACCGCAAGCAAGACACCTACGACAAGGCTAGAAACAGCGGACAATGGGTAGATAGCCTTAGTAACGAAAGCAGGCTGACGTCTCTTGGGCAAGAGTTTCGACTGACATTCAACTACGATAGCGAACATCTTAGTGCCAATGGCGGCCTTACTTTGCTGCCACAGCGCAAGCGGTTTCATCAACGATACCACGGCGAAGAGCGCGATACCACCTTACGACATGCCGACTTCAAGCCGATGGCGCATGTGCGGTGGCGTGGAAAGGGCATGAGTGTGCGCCTGGAATATTCGGGCTACACCTCGCAACCTAGTGCAGAGATGTTGCTCGCTTTCAGAAACACCACCGACCCCTTGGCTATTCGCGAAGGAAACCCCAACCTTAAACCAGCATTCAACAGCATGTTCGACCTAGAATGGGAACATGAACGATGGGGACTTTCGCTAAGTGCCAACTTCCAAAACACGCTTAACGACTTTACCGAAGAGATGCGGCTCGACCGCCAGTCGGGTGCGCGCCACTATCGGCAAGTAAACATCAACGGCAATAATAGCTTTAACGCCAACTTGGGGTGGAACAAACAGCTGGGTTTATGGAACTTAGGTCTTAGCATGGCATTGGGTTTGCGGCGCGAAGTGTCGCTCAATGGCGACGAAACCGAGGCCGACGTGACGAGAAGCATTACCAAAATGCGTGAAGGAGAGGTACTCTTGCTATGCGGATTTGTGCCAAAATGGGGCGACATAACGTTTAGCGCACACTGGCAACCACGCTTTTCGCACAACATTCAGACACAAACGAGCACCAAAAACCATGATTTTTCGCTAAGCGTTAACGCTATGGCCGACTTGCCTTTCGACCTGGAACTATCTACCGATGCCTCTTGTTACCTGCATCGGGGTACGATGACCAGCAGCGATGCCGACCAATGGCTGTGGAACATGTCGTTGGCTTGGAGTTTCCTTCGTAGTAAGCAGGCCACCTTAACCCTTAGTTGGAACGACATTCTTAATCGTCGGCAAAGTCTCGAACGCACAGCATCGGCCACAGGATTTAACGAAAGCTATCGTCCCGTGATTAAAAGCTACGTGCTACTGTCGTTTAGCTACCAGCTTAACTTTAAGAAGAAGGAGGGTAATTCATAGATGGTTAGAGCCTGCAACTTGTTCCGTTAAGGCATGAACGCTTTTAATCGGATAGAGCACGCACGCGTTTCTGCAACTCTTTCATGGTATTTTATTTGTTTAATTGTTAAGCATTGGTTTAATAATTCTCTTCATCCAGCCTGGCATTGCATCTACATCTTTGGCCAAACTCTCCTTATCAGTTTCTTTGGCAATGAGTTCACGGATGATTTGTATTTCAGAATCTCCTATGTTTTCTTGCTTTAAGGCTCGAAGTGCCTGTGTTAATAAGGCAATCAGCCGTGTCTTGTAGCAGAAATTCTTTGGCACGCCACGTTTTAGCACTACTTGGCGATTGGCTAGTTTAATCGTTCTTTCACTCCCTGATGTTAGATAAGAATAGTTCATTGGAACCTGAATAGAAAGTCCCAACGCATTTAAAGCGGTAGTTCCTGATGGTAGCACCTCTGCATTGTCTCGCATGGCAATAGCCTGAACAATTTTCTCAATAGATGGAAGTACCAAACCAAACCTGCTCTTTCTGGGCTTTACATAGATGCCTTGTGCCATTTTGAATAGTACTCCGCTTTCAGTCAGCTCTGCCAACGTGCTTCCTACAAACTCAGAATGATACTCTGGGTAGTCAGAACGGAACAGTACGCTATCGACAGGCAATGCTTTAATTCTCGATTTTAAAGTTTTACTCTCTTCAATATAGCTCTCCTTGTTCATACGACCTTTGAAATTTTGCAGATTTTTCAAACGCAAAGATAGTCAATTATATCCAAATAGTAATGATGTTGGTATGTTTTTGTTTCATCAAGTCAGGTTCAACAAATCAAGAATCTGCCAATCCATAAACTTAAATTGAACTCAAAACTTACGGCCTATCAACTCACTGGCTTATCATCTCACGAAAACCCAACAACTCCCGAATACATCAACTCATCAACTTTTAAGCTTACAAACTCATCGACTCATAAGCTTATCAACTCATCAACTTAAACCCCAATCGG
>ERZ773049.2057-NODE-2057-length-11164-cov-3.493744_pt1 | contig 11164 bp, 23 predicted proteins | sample MGYA00580633_ERZ773049 | MGnify/ENA primary metagenome ERZ773049 (study PRJEB29015, sample SAMEA2737991) | human oral metagenome | biome: human oral; feature: human-associated habitat; material: dental | place: China | collected 2066 ... | reverse complement strand
CTTCTACAATTGGAACTTCGTTAAAAATTGGTCGTGCAGAAAATATTGGCGACGGCGTTTCTTGTTTTTTTCTTCTTCCTGAATATGGATATTTACAAGGTCTCATTTGCGTCCTCCAAACTCCTTATTTTCATAGATGTTGCCGATGATTTCATTTTCTTCAATTTCAGTCCATAAACATACTGCGTCACTGCCCGTATCAATTACCCAAGAACCCTCAAGCTGCTTAACAATCCCTATAAATTCCTTGTCATACTCATAAAAACCGCCCACTTCGTCAGCTCTTCCAACAAATCTAGTGGTTTTAACAATGTCACCTTCAAAGATTTCTTGATTACTCACATCTCTGATGCCTGTTGATTGCATGAGAATAACGTCTTCCCCATTTCGCTTATCTTCAAATTTTAGCGGAACAGATGTAGAACCATCTCTAAATTTCCCTATGATTTCCTTTCTAACAAATGAAATCATTAGTATTTCATCGATCATTTCTTCGGCTAACACATACCACGCTCTAAATTTTGGTATCATCCCAAATCCTCCAAACTAACAGTTATAGCCTTTTTGTCTTCTTTACAGATAAAAATAAGTGTTTCGCCTTTTTTCAAGTTTTTTAAATCCTTTTTTGTGAGTTTCACTTTATGGACTTCGTAGCTTTTTCCGTTTATTTCAAGCATCTGGCAAATCCTCCTCTTTCACGAAAGTTCCGTCAATCCAACGACCTTTACGGTCTTTGATTTCTTGATAGGCTAGTTCAAAACATTCTTCAAAATCATATCCAAGATTCTTCAGATAACCAATGCATCGTACTAGATTGTGTCTGCATAGCTCTTTACTAGCAAACCCTTGTGATAGTTGAAACTCACTAATGTTTGCATTGAGGGAGATGAAGCTTTCCATCACATCTTTTCTCTTGATATTATCAGATTCTTTGAAAATCTGATTCACATCTTCCTTGATGAGCAAGGCTAAACCGACAATCACGACTGCACAATCTCCGATACTGTCCTTGGTCAGCTTCTCATTCTTCTTGAGATATCCAGCGCATAACTCTCCGAACTCTTCACTGAGTTTGAGCGACTGCTTGTCTAACCGCCCACCGTTTTCAAGATCACGGTCAATAAACCATTGTTTTACATTTTCTAGTGTGTTCATGATAACTCCTATTTATTTGTTAATCTTGGTAAAATTTCATTCACAATGAATATATAATTTTGAGCCAGAGTTATTTTTAAAGCAATCGAAGTAATCCACAATATTAGAATTACACCCGATGTAATAAAATTAATTTTTATAATGGGTGCATAAGTTTGCCTAGCCTGAGCAATTAACTCTCCTTTATACTCTTCTTTTGTTTTGCCTGTAGGAACATCCCAACCACTAATATGTGCAGTATCGTAGCGAAAGTTCATAACCAAGAAAAATACTAAAAGAATAACAGAAACGAACAACACTGCAAACGAAACAGTCTCAAGTAAACTAAATATATCATGCATCATTTTTTCCTTGATGATCATCTCATAAATCTGCGGGGCATTCCCTTTAAATGTTTCAAGTAAAGAACTCACTTCCTCGACTGTTATATTTAGCATTTTAGCTAAAGCTTTTAAAATATCGTCCATTATAGTAACACCTCATCCCCAATTTTTACTTTCTCATACACATCCTTCGTAACTACAAAAATGCCGTAGTCACGAATTGTGATTGTATATAGCTTTCCGAATTGTCCTTTTCCAACAACACGACCGATTATCTCGGCGCCTTTATTATCAGCTTTGTAGACGACAACCGGGCGCTTTGTTTCTAGTTCTGCAATCCTGCCCATCTGCCAGATGTTTAGTCCAGCAGATAGTAGAATCCAGATTGCTATGAATCGTTTCAATCTGTGACCTCCTTAATCTATATTTCTCTCAAATACTCGTTGAAAAGATCTTCATCAAGTATTCCGTTTTCAATTAAATTCTCAACTGCAGTTTCAATTTTTATCAATCTGTTCAATTCTTTGTTAGGCAACGTAGCCATAATAACTTCTTCCATCTACTCTACCTCCTCATTTTTTATTGATTCATACGCTCTTTTATAAGCATCCAAATATAGAAATACTATTTCAGACACTTTTTTACCAGCGAATTCAAGAGTCTCATAGTATTCTGAATCTTGTTCACTCAGGAATTCTCGAACAGTATCAGTAATGTGTTTGAATCCATACCGATCATCGAAATATTCAAATAGTTCATCAAAATAATATCGATCATTTTCGTCTAAGTCTTCATATCGCTTATTATCAAAGAAATACTCAAGAATAATTTTTTTAGCTTCCTCTTCATCATAAACAAAAAGATTACGACTAGATGCTTTGATTTTTTCGATAAAATATCCAGGGTTATTTGTAAAATCCTTATAGAAATCTTCCCAGTTACCCATATTGTTAAAATTTACTGCAACCAGCTCTCCAAAATCCCCTGTGATAGCTAATGATGAATTTTTCTTATCGAAAATATATCTTAGATTATACATTAGATTATATTCTGAATTATGATAATCAATGATTGTTATATCATCTAATTCGATTTTTTTAGCAATGTGCTTGTTGAAATAGTGTGCAAATGATTCCATCACTCCACCTCCTCCACTTCAAATAATGGACTATTAAACACTTCACCAAAACCAGAATATTCTAGTTCCTTTCGTGTAAATTTTTCGTTGTTTTTCCCATTGTTAAAAAAGTGGAATCCAGTTTCTGTTTGATTTAGATAATCATCTGTATTTTTTAACTTGACTTTGTATTTTTGCTCTTTCTCGACCTCGTAGCCGTCAAGCCAAGCTCGAGCGGCCCTGTCATAGGCGTTTAGCTCATTTGCTAGCCATGTGTTGTACTCTTTGTTCGAGTACTTTTCTGTAAAGATATCGATGATAGGGGCACCTTTGTCTTTGTATTCCTCGATAATGTCCGCCACAAACTGTGGAATTTTGACTTTGCGGGGTTCGTCTAGTTGTTTCAAGTCTTCTAAAACTTCATCAACTAGAACAGTAGCAAAACAAGCGTCCTCATACTTTCTTATCAATTCCTGCTTATTCATCTTCCAACTTCTCCTGCTTAACTTTATACATTCGATTCCCTCGATACTTGCTTTCTAACTGAGCCTTGCATTTAGCAGCATCTCCCTCCTTTTTGAAAAAGTGGGTTTCATCTACCATGTTGTCAAAAAATAATGTTACAGTATAACTCATATTTCTACCTCTCAACTTATCTTGTGGCTTTCCAGGTCTCCGAATTCTTGACCGTAGCTTACAAAATACGAACCAATCAGGATCGCATCTGCTTCGTCATCTTTGACGTTCAGACAAAAACCATCGGCCACTTTAGCAACTGCCTGCAACTTCATTGATTTCTTGCTACGGTCTTTATAGCTGAACTTCCAATACTTGCGCCAAGTTGAAACATTCACAAAATACACATTGTCAGCGACTAACCGTCCAAGAATAATCCCTGTCACAATTCCGATGCTGATCATAGACTGCTGATTTGGTCCCATGACTGAGTTCTTCTCGACCACAATCGACTCAAACGGACCTTCATAATGTTGCAAGGCTCTTAATTGAATGGTTCTTAATTCTCCAGCCATGAAACGTCCACGTTCAAAGAATGACTTGCTTTTATGTTTTAAGACACCACTCTCGACAAGGATAGAACCTTCAAATAAGGCCCAGCCTGTCGCAGTGGTTGAAATGTCTAACGATAAAGTCAAAATTTTCATTGGAAATCTCCTGTTATTATTTTCAAAAAAATGCGACTGCCTCTGTGTGTGAGTTTGGCTAAATACGGGCAGTCGCTCGTCCAAGGTCACATGACCTTTACTGACGCTTTCTAGTTCGCAGTTTTACAAGAATGCACGGCTTGTTTGTTTTGGTTATTTTTTATCTTGTCTTCCTAAAAAGGCAATAATTGAATGACAATAAAGTCTTCCGATGTTGTTTTAACATCGGCAACATAGGCATTAAGTAAGCTTTCCTCAGTTTTGTATGTTGTTTGGTTTTCAACACTTTCATTCCAACGAATAAATTGAGGTTTGAGACCAGGCCATCCAGACCTGCCAAATAACGCAATACATTCCTCTTTGTTTTGATGTATAGCAAATGTAATGCCATGTGGACAACCTGTGTCATGAGTTTCTAGTATATCTTTTACTTGTCTGCTCATCAAATCACCTCCACACGCTGGCTCAAAGCTTTTGTTTTGCAGTATTCGCAATGACCGCACGGCTTCGCCTTCTCTTCGCCTCGTTTGACCTTATCAAGATGCTGAATCAGCATAGACAGCTCAGTCAGCTCATAGCCAAGCTTTTCCTGAGTTTGAAAAACAATAGCTCTGGTATCAGGAGTAGATTCTTTAGTCACGGCATAGATAACAGGGGTAAACTCCTTGCCATACTGTTCTTCCAGCATTTTCTTATACGCCGCCATTTGAAGAACATACCCCCAAGCCTCGAACCAGCGGACTTGGATATTTCGTCCACTTGCTTCATCCTGAACCCAGACCATGCTATCAATGTCTGATTTTGTGGTCTTAATATCCACGAAATACCCTTTTTCGACATTGAGACAGTCAATCTTGCCTTTAAATTCCACGCCTTCGATTTTGCCTGTTACAGCAACTTCTTTCTGGCCGACATAGTAGTCCATGAACTGCTTATCAGCTTCCAGTCGCTCAATCATGCGCTGGCCGACCAAGAAGTCGGATTTCAACTGACCTTTGGTCTTTCCGGCTTTTGAAATCATGGTATCTGCGTTTTCATCCATAAATTTCTTATGTACTTCTGGACTTTCAAAATAGCTGTGTACCATATTCCCGACCAAGAGAGCCGTGTTATCTCTCTGGTCTTCCCATTCTCCTTCCAGCTCTGCCAACGCCCGTGCTTCGCACTCTCTAAATCGCTTATATTGCGAGATGGACCAGTAGCGACGTGCAGAAGCTGCCGAATAGTAATCTTTGCCAAGTAAATCTTGTGTCATTCCATTTCCACCCTTTCAGCCTTGCTTGCCATTTCAGGCATTACTCGGACAATAATCCCTAACTCTTGAGAAATAGCCTTGAATTGCTCTTTGACTTGACGCATATTTTTTTCAGGGAAAATAATTTCCATATTTTGGTATCGATAACCATATTTTTTAGCCACATCATCAGAAGCCATATTTTGCGATTTTTGGCCTGTTCCTTGTTCGCGGGCGCTATTGCCCTCTGAACTCGTTTCAGGCTCAAATTCTGGCTGATTTTGGGTGTAGGATTGATTCTGAGTGTTTCGTTCTGCTTCCGCTTGAGCTTGTCTCATTTCAGCTGCGTCTGCGTGTAGGATATTGATAACATCCAAAACGGACTTGCCTTCCTTGAGCATGTCAACGTATTTTTGAGGATCCAGATCATTATCCTCTGCAATAGCTGTCATTTCCTTGATACGTTTTTTAAGCTCTTCCTCTGCCTTGGCTTTGTCTGCTAGGTCTTTATCGTCTAAAATGGCCTGCAGGATATCCTCCAGCTTAGCGCCCCCTTCATAAAGTCGGATATAGACAACTGGGCCAAAGCCTGCCTTGGCAGCTGCTTCTGTTATCTGAATAAGTCCAGCTTCACGTTGTTGTTTCTTTTCTGCTTCTTCTGCGACCAAATCAGCGATCATTTTAGAGGTTGCTTGATTGATCCGCACATTGTCAGCCATGAAACACTTTTTCTTGCTGAAATCATCAAAGTAAATAGCAAACAGCTTGATATCGAGATCAACTCCACTATCTGCGATTGCAGATTCAAAAGCTTCTCTGACTGTTTCCTTGCGAGCTTCTGTCGCTCTCTCTTCAAATTCTTTAATTTGATTTTTGATGTCAGCCTGCAAAGTTTTGATAGGGTCTAGTACAGCATTAACCCATGCTTTCACTTCGTCCAGCGGACTAGAGTAGTCCTTGAGCTGGTTTTTGAGTTCTTGCTCAATCTGACGTTGCACTCGCCCCAATTCATCTTTAACTTTGGTATCATCTGACAAAGTTTCTTCTGTCACGATATAACCGGCGTATTTCTTTTGGTAAGCTGCTAAAGCTTGTTCCAAAACCTCTTTTCCTTGGATTTCGATTTCAGCCGCTTTCAGGACAAATCCGACTTCTAAATCCGTCACTGGAACGAGCTCGAGGCTATCTGTTACATCTTTCAATTCTTCAGTCATTCTAGAAATCCTCCCCTTCTAGCATGTCCATTTGGCCGGTTTCTGGCTCTTGGTCGATTGCTTCGCCCGTTTCTTGGTCAAAATCTGGAGTTTCATTTACTGAGGAGCTTGCATCTGTGGTCGTCAACTCCTGGTTGATAACCTCTTTTTTGGGTTTTTCAGTCACTTCTTCAGAAGCTCCAAGAATGCTATCCAATGTTTCAGCCTCTTCTCTCACTGGTTCAGCTTCTTTCACTTGACGACCATTGTCATACTCATCAGCAATTGTGTTATTGATTGCTCCGGCGAACAAGTCGCTGTCATTGCTTGTGTTGATAAACATTTTAGCCGCACGATTGATAACAGTCCTCATAGCCATCTGGTCAGGGAAGTCGATTTGGACATTTTTCGTTTTTGCCTTAGACCATGATTTGTCAATTTGTTTTTTAGTCATGACTTCAAAGAACTCTTCTCCGTCAGTACGAGTGATGATGCAATAAGCAGCGATTATTGGATTATCTGCGTTCTGCCAATCTGTCTCATGTTTGACTAACTTCTTACGCCCGTTCTCAACTGATACCTCTAGCGTATCCCCTTCGTAGACAACATTAGCAGTGACGTCTTTCACCTCTTGCAAATCTTTAGTAACTTTAATGGTCCCAAAATAAGACATTCTCAATTGGACGTCAGAGCCGTATTTGATAAAGTAACATTGCTTTTTAGCCGGGCTTAGTCCTTGGGTTACCATTTCTAATAACGCATTATAAACGCTGTCTTGAGTGCATTGCTGGAGCAAGTTCCCACTGTTGGAGTTTTTTAGAGCATAATATGCTGAACTCAGCGCATTGCTAACGCTATAATTCGGTGCGATTAGGAGTCCTTCGCCCTTCATTGCTTCGATTCGTGTTGCAACATTTGATGTAACTTGCTTCTGTGTTAGTTCGTTTGTCATTTTCTTCTTCCTTTCGTCTTCTTCAAATTCCAATTTTCACGTTTTATACGTCTATTTTCGTTTTGCAATTTTAAAATAATATCCTGTTGGTTGTTGATGATTTCTCCAAGCTCAATTCCAAGATGCATATAATCAGCTCGCCAGTTGTCGATTTCTGCAAGTAGTTCTTCAATCATATTTCATCACCCACATATCGACGTCGACCGCATCCGATATCCACATATTCGCTCGGGTCGAAAACAGTAGCCGAATAATCTTGCTTGCCAATTGGCAAAAAGTCTCTTCCAATCAAACTGAAATCCTCGTTTCCAGTTTCAGCATTTTTGACATGGATTGATATAATGTACATCTACATTTCTCCTTGCAGTCTAGCCTTAATGTCAAAATTTTCTTTGTACTTGTAAGCAGCAAGCTCCTGCTTCAAATCGTAGTTTTCTTGCTCGCAAGCAAAGCGACGTTTGCGCTCTTTGAGAAGGTCCTCATTAAGCTCGACTGCGACTGCTCTCCAGTCAAGGTTGACCGATTTTATAACTCCTTCAAGTCTGAGTTTGATTTTAGTAAATAGTTTCATATTTTCTCCTTTTAATTTATATAGCTGTTTTCTGCCAGTTTTCGTGATACCATTCAATAACTGCATCTCTTGGATATTTTTCACGCTTACCCTCAATTCGTGGGAAATCTGCGTGTCGGTTGAAACGCTCGTCAAATGTCGTCGTGTCCTTGGTTCCTAACAGCATTTCAGAACATTGTGACTTGTTCAGTTCCATCGGATAGCGCTTTTTCTCGTCCGTGATAACAGTCATAACTTTTAGTGTTCTATCCATCAAACCAGCCTCGAACTGGTCTAATAGTTGCATCATTAAATCGTTCATGTTATAATTTCCTTGAATAATTTTGTTGAGCGCCTGATTGCCGTCAGGTGCTTTTTTATTTTTATGTCGTGTAGACACTTCCATTCGTCGCATAATACGTCAGCTCGTTCATCTTGTTTGTGAACCGCTCGTCTGTCGTGATCAGCAACCGTTCCTTAAGCAGGCTTGATAGTCCGTAAAATCGGCTCTCGAACTGCTCAATAACCCGCTTGCGGTCCTCAGTAGTCACTTGCTGACAAGGAGCGTCTTGAAGTTGTGTCTTTGCTGAATTTAAAGGCATTCGTCTTCATATTTCCTTTCGTTATTCTGTCAACGAGACTCTGCTCGTAAAGTTCCTTGAGGTGCTTGCCCTCAAAATTAGTTGTGATAATCGTATTCGTCCTGTTTTCAAGAATTTGATACAGGATTTTTTGCATCCAATTATTGCCTTGTCGGATTTCATTTCCAACGCTTGACTCTTTGCCAAGGTCGTCCAAAATCAAGAAATCAACATTTTGCAAAAATTTCACGACTGAGCGTTGCTCCCATTTTGAGTCCTTGTATTGAAAAGCCTCTTGCATTCGAGAAAACAACTCCATGGTCGGCATATACACGACCGACTTGCGAGCTTGGAGCATTTGAAAGCTCTCGTTTAAAGTCTTAGCTATCCCGACGGCCAGATGGCTCTTGCCAACTCCAGGCGGTCCAGAGATAATCGTATTCCCTTCGTAACGCTCTTTCACATAGTCAGCCGTGACACGCTTAGCGAAATTGACTGCTTCAGCATCCTGCTCTGTATGGATTTCAAAATTCCCAACGGTCGCATTTTTCAAATCGTTTGGGATGATACTCTCTTTCATGAAGAGAGAATAAGATCTCGTATCTCTGATTTGAGCTTCAGCAATAGCTAACTGCTCGCTTGCGTTCTGGTTGATGGTTTCTTGAACACATTCAGGACAATAGGTCAGCGTGTTACGAGTGCAAGGGTTGACAGACCGCCACATATAAATTCCTTCATGCTTTGGGCATTGTTGCTTCAACGTCTCAACCTGCAAGGCTCTTTCTTGTAATTCTTTACTTGATACTACTTGCATGCGCACCCCCTAAAATCCAAGTCGTGGATCATATCCATCATCTGACAATTTCAAGCGACCATTTGACTTACCACTTGACCGAACAGGCTTTTGCCTATTCTCGACTAGTTCAGCAGTGACAAGACCTTTCTGCTTCCAATCCCTCAAGATGCTACTGAGATACTTGAAATAAGGCTTACCGTTGCCAACGCATTCCTTTATAGCAAGCTTGATGACCTCTTTACTATGGTCCTGCAAGAACGCCTTCAAGTCCTCGATTTCAAATGGCGTCGGATATCGTCCAAACTCTGACAAAATCCAATCATGAACAATTCCCAAGTCATTTTCTGCGGGTGCGTCCTCTATACTATATAGAGTATTAGCACCAGCACCCTCTGGTTCACTCAGTCTTGATATATTAGTCTTGATATTATCAGTCTTGATTGTGTGTACTTTTGACACTTCTTGACGTGTACTTTCTACACTTCCTTTGTGTACTTTTGACACTTCTTGACGTGTACTTTCTACACTTCCAGAAATATATAGACGATTTGGTTTATTAACTCCTTGTCGAACTTCTCTAAGCAGTCCGATATCGTGCAATTCTTTCTTCGCTTGAATAATGGGTTTGTTGCTACAATTCAGTTTTTCCATGAGTTGCTCGTTTGTAAAATAAACGAACACATCTCCTTTTTCGTCAAACCATTTATTTTGAATTGATAATGTCCGCCTGTCGAAGAGAAACATATATATCTGCTTAGCTTTGTCACTCAGCACATTGTAAGGTGGTTCATAAAGCCATTGTGGCATCTGATAAAAAGCATTGTTTTTGACTTCGCTTATTTTCAATCATTAGTTCTCCTTTTTCTATTTGTTCAATTTGTTTGAACTTGTCGATTAAAAAAATATTCCCCAACGTCAGCGTTCGATATTTCAAGCAATCCACAAGCTTTATGGATTTCGGTATTTTTCCAAGTTGTCTTATTGTTGACCTTTTGGGATATACTGTGCTCTGAAATACCCATTGCTTCAGCAAATTTGGCTTGCGATCCAAAACGCTCTACAATACGCCCGTTTAATTTTGAATAATTAAAAACCATATTGTCTCCTTTCTTTGTCTGTTCAATGTATTTGAACTTTTATAAGCCTATTATAACATACGCTTGAACTTTGTCAAGAGAAATATTCAATTTTTTTGAACTTTTTTATTTACTTTTTTAAAAAACGCAGTATAATATAGATAGAAAGGAAAAAGTATTATGAAAGAAACTACTACTAACAGGTTGAGACAGCTAATAGCCGAGACTGGATTGAAACAAGTTGAGATATTAGAAAAATCTAAACCTTTTCAAAAAGAGCTGGATGTAAAGATGGGCAAAAGCGCACTTTCTCAATATATAAGCGGGAAATCAAACCCAGACCAAGATAAACTGGTGCTTTTAGCAAAAACTTTCGGTGTAAGCGAAGCTTGGCTTCTCGGATTCGACGTTCCTAGAGAACCTTTTAGCGCAAACATCATCCACGGCGACAATCATGGTGTAAACGGGCTAGATGCTGGAAACGGGAATACGAACACCTATAATTTCGGCGTAAACGATAATATAGATAGTCATAACGAAAGTATGAAGGCTATTGGTGTCGCAGACATGAAAATGTCACGCGCGTTATTGAATGCCCAAAATGAGACTGTTAAGAAACTAGATAGAGTCATCGAACTTTTAGAAGAACAGAATAGAATTTTAAAAGAAATAAAAGAATAAATAAATAAAAGGAGCAATCTAAATGGAAATGGATAAAGTAAAATCCGATTTAAAACAAGTCGGAAAACGTGTAGCAGACCTCAGTCAAAGCATTACAAACGAAGAACAAACAAAGAATGCCTTCATTATGCCATTCTTCCAAGCTCTTGGATATGATATCTTCAATCCACTTGAATTTGTCCCAGAATTTACTGCTGATGTTGGCATTAAAAAAGGCGAAAAAGTCGACTATGCGATTATTTTGGATGGCGAACCACAAATCCTAATTGAATGTAAATCAATCACAGAAAACCTTACTAAGCACGACTCTCAACTATTCAGATATTTCGTAACTACTAAATCA
>ERZ773049.2056-NODE-2056-length-11166-cov-5.013140_pt1 | contig 11166 bp, 10 predicted proteins | sample MGYA00580633_ERZ773049 | MGnify/ENA primary metagenome ERZ773049 (study PRJEB29015, sample SAMEA2737991) | human oral metagenome | biome: human oral; feature: human-associated habitat; material: dental | place: China | collected 2066 ... | reverse complement strand
CCAGGCACGCGCCCGGCGCGACAGCGCGAGCGCCAACCTCGCAGCTGCCCAGGCCGAAGAAAAAGTCGCCGCCGCCCGCGTCCAGTCCGCGCGCGCCCTGCTGGCGAGCCACGGCGAAGCAGGCGCCGCCGCCATCGCCGTCACCGCACCCGTCGCCGGCGTTATCACCAAACGCCAACACGAAAGCCACACCCCCATCAACGCGGGCGAACTGCTGCTGGAAATGGGCGACCCGGCACAACTCGAAATCGAAGCCGACATCCTCTCCGCCGACGCCGTGCGCCTCACCCCCGGCACCCGCGCCCACATCCGCCACTGGGGCGGCGACGACCTCAGCGCCCGCGTGCGCCGCATCGAACCGGGCGGCTTCACCAAAACCTCGGCACTTGGCGTCGAAGAACAACGCACCCGCGTCCTCCTCGACCTCACCAGCCCGCGCGCCCAATGGCAAAACCTCGGTGACGCCTACCGCGTTGACATCGACTTCATCCTCGCCGAAAAAAGCGGCGCGCTCACCATCCCGCTCAACGCGCTCTACCGCGACGACGACGGCTGGGCGGTGTACCGCATCACAGACGAACGCGCCCGCCACACAGCGGTACAAACCGGACTGCGCACCGCCACCGACGTCGAAATCACGGCTGGCCTCGCCAACGGCGACCGCGTCATCCTCCAGCCGGATGAAAACATCCACGACGGCAGCCGGGTACAAACCCCGCCGGAGTGAATGGACGGCGAATTTACAGCCGTCCTCACAAAGCCCTGTACGGCGGCGTGCCTTGCTACAGAACCTTGCGAGAATCGCCATACAACAGCGAGAATCGTGCTGCGGAACCCGCCGATCAGCTCCTCCCCCTGTGGGAGGAGGCAGCAAACCATCCACGTCAGCGACAGCATACAAAACGACACAAACCACCCCGCCCCGGCAAACATTACACCGCCGTCCACCCCTGCCACGCCCCGGGAAATCCCTGTAAAATGCGCATCTTCTCCACACCCTTTTTCACATTTACCAACACTCCCAGAGGTTACGGACATGAAACACACATGGTTGGGCGCCGTCTTCGCATCGCTCCTGCTCAGCGGCTGCGGCGGCATGATCTATGGCAGCGAAAACGCGCGCGTGGTTGACCGCAACGTGCCTTACGGCCAGCCGGTTGATTTCGGTGGCCAGGGCAATATGCAACCGCCGCCGCAACAGGGCGGCTTCAACTTCAACGGCGGATACGCCGGCAATGGCCAGCCCGTGCCGCCGCCGGTCAATGCGGGCAATGGCTACGGCTTCAACAACGGCCAGCCGATGCGTCCGCAAACGGGACAGGCGCCGGTAAACGCGCCCGTCGCCGCCAACGTGCCGCCGCCCGCCCAACAAACGCAAGTGCAGGCCGCCAGCCCCTACCAGCCTGCCGCGCCGACCATTGCCAAAGCACCCGCCGCCGCACCCGGCTGGGGCGCACCTGCCGACCAGCCGAAGGTTACGCCCGCGCCGAACCCGAACCAGCCTGGCGCCGCCGCCATCCGCGATGCCGTCAAAGAAGCACCGAAAGTCGCCGTGGCCGACCCTGCCGCCGCCGCGAACAACAACAAACGCCAGGCCTTGCGCCCGAACGCGGGTAGTGAGCCCGCCGCCGTGCCGCCGCCGGTTGAAACCCGCGTTGCCAGCAACACCCCCGAACCCGCTGCTGCCGCCGCGCCGAAAGCCGAAGGCGAAACCGCCGTCTCCGCGCTCCTCAAAAAAGCCTCCGGCTCGCTTGGCAAGGGCGATTTGGACGGTGCCGCCGCGTATCTGGAAAACGCGCAGCGGCTTGACCCGAAAAACAGCAAAATCCTCTACGACATCGCCAACATCCGCTACCACCAGGGCCGCTACAAAGAAGCCGAAAGCATGGCGAGCCGCGCCGTGCAGACCGGCGGCAGCAACGCGATGCTGAAAAAATCCTGGTCGCTCATCTCCAACTCGCGCAACAAACTGGGCGACAGCCAGGGCGCGGTACAGGCCGCGACCAAAGCCGCCTCCTACTGACTTGGCCGACATCAAAACCCTGTTCGCCGCAGATGGCGCGCTCTCCGCCGCCGTCAGCGGCTACCAGCCGCGACCCGGACAACAGGAACTGGCCGAAGCCGTCGCCGACAACCTGTCGGACGACGGCATTTTGTTGGCAGAAGCAGGCACCGGCACCGGCAAAACCTTCGCCTACCTGCTGCCGCTGCTCGCCAGCGGCAAAAAAGGCCTGGTCTCGACCGCCACCCGCAACCTGCAAGAACAAATCTTCAGCAAAGACCTGCCGCTGGTGCGCAAAGTGCTGGCCTCACCGGCGCGCGTTGCCCTGCTCAAAGGGCGGCGCAACTACCTCTGCCACCACCACTACCACCAATACCTCGACAGCGAACCGCACACCCGCGAAGAAAAAGCGTGGCGGCGCGCCATCGAACACTTCTTTGACACCACCGCCGACGGCGACCTCGTCGCCCTGCGCGACGTCCCCGAAGACGCGCCGGTCATCGCCCGCATCACCTCCACCGCCGAAAACTGCCTCGGTCGCGACTGCGCCTTCTACGAAGAATGCTACGTGCAAAAAGCGCGGCAAAAAGCCAAAGAAGCGGACGTCACCGTCATCAACCACCACCTGCTCTTGGCCGACTTCGCCCTGAAAAGCGAAGGCTTTGCCGAAATCCTGCCGGACATCCAGGCATTCATCATCGACGAAGCGCACCATCTGCCGCTGACCGCCATCCACTTCCTCGGCGACCACCTCTCCGCGCGACAACTGCTCGCCTTCATCAACGACGGCGAACACGCCGCGCTGACCGAAGCGCCGGACGCGCTGGAGCTGCGCGAAACCCTGCGCGACATCAAACTGCAACACAGCAAAATCCTGCTCGCCGTGCGCCAGCCGCAAGAAACCCGGCTGGACGAAGCTCAACTCTTTGCCAACCGCGACTTCTGGACAGAGCTGCAAACATTGGCGACGCTGTTTGAACTGCTGCACACCCAACTCGCCCCGCAAAAAGCGCGCGGCAAACTGCTCGCCCACCTCGACAGCCGTTGCCAGGACTTACAGAAACTCATCGCCGCCTTCCTCGCCGAAGACCAAAACGCCACCCCCGCCGCCCCGGAGCCAACCGACGCAGACGACGAAGCCGAAGCCAAACCGCCCGCACCGCGCGCCATCTGGCTTGACGTCGGCCCGCGCCACTACAGCCTCTGCTCCGTCCCGGTCAACGCCGCCGGGCGCTTCGCCGCCTGGATTGCGAACAGCAACGCCAGTTGGTCATTCCTCTCGGCAACCCTCGCCGTCAACGGCAGCTTCGACCACTACAGCCGCGAACTCGGCCTCTCCGAATACCGCAGCATCCAGCTCCAAAGCCCGTTTGACTTCCGCCACCAGGCGCTGCTCTACCACCCGCCCGGCCTGCCCGACCCGAACGATGCCGCCTACAACGACGCGCTCATCACCGCCATCCTCCCCGTGCTGGCGCGCAGCCGGGGGCGCGCCTTCCTGCTCTTCACCAGCTACAAGGCGCTGCACGCCGCCGAACGCGCCCTGCGCGACACGGACTACCACCTGCTGGTACAAGGGCGGGCGGGCAAAAACGCGCTGCTCGCCGACTTCCGCCGCCACGACCGCGCCGTCCTGCTCGCCACCTCCAGCTTTTGGGAAGGCGTGGACGTGCGCGGCGACCGCCTCGTCTGCGTCGTCATCGACAAACTGCCCTTCGCCGCGCCGAACGACCCCGTCACCCGCGCCCGCCACCGCCTGCTCACCGACAAAGGCCTGTCGCCCTTCATCTACGACACCCTGCCGCAAGCCATCATCACCCTCAAACAGGGCGTAGGCCGCCTCATCCGCGACACGGGCGACTACGGCGTGCTGGTACTCGCCGACCCGCGCCTCACCCAAAAAAACTACGGCCAGACCTTCCTCAACAGCCTGCCGCCCATGAGCAAAACCCGTAAAATAGAAGTCATCGACCGCTTCTTCGCCTACCACGAAAACCCAAGCAAACCATGACACTACCCAACAAACACAGCACCCTGATCGCCCTCGACACCTCCGGCCCCGCCTGCTCCGTCGCCCTGCTCGCAGGCGGCAACACCCTGCAAACCTACGAACTCGAAGCACAAAAACACACGCGCGAAATCCTGCCGCTGCTGGACAAACTGCTACAAAAAGGCGGCATCGACAAAAACGCGGTAGAAGGCATCATCATCAGCGCCGGGCCGGGCGCATTCACCGGTCTGCGCGTCGGCGCGGCAGTGGCGATGGGACTGGCCGCCGCCTGGGACGTGCCAATCCTGCCCGTCTCCTCGCTCGCCCTGCTCGCTGCCACCGTCCGCCGCCACAGCGGCGCGGGCAAAATCCTCGCGGTGATGGACGCACGCATGGGCGAAGTCTATGCAGGGCTCTACGAAAACGGCGAATGCGTCGGCGCAGACCGCGTCTGCGCACCGGAAGCCATCCCCGCCGACTGGTACGACGGCGCGCTGGTCGCAGGCGCGGGTACCGTGTACGCCGACCGCTTCCCGCAAGACGCAAACCTCGCCGAAGACGCCTACATCCCGGAAGCCATCGACGCCTTCAGCCTGCTGGAAACCGCCGACTGGCAACCGCCGCTGCAAGGCATCGAACTGCACTACCTGCGCAACGACGTGGTGCAGGCCTGAAAACCGCCATGAACAGCGTCCTGCCGTTTACATACACCCTGAGCACTCAGGTGCATGTAAATGACTTTGCCGCATTAGGCACCATCCCACCAGCACCGCGCTTGCATCCAATAACCCCACCCCAACCCTCCCCCACAGGACACTACTGTCCGGAATAATTTTCTGTCGATAAAATCTTTATAAATCATGACACTAGACACCATGCAGAACCACGTACAATGCGAGAAATACCCCAAAAAGGTGCTCAAAAGTGGCTTTTTGAGGGGTGATACGACGCGTTACTACGGGGTGAGATATATGAATTATGCTGTTTTAAAAAGGGTTTTATCTCAAAATTTATTCCGGACAGTAGTGTCCCCCACAGGGGGAGGGGGCATATTGGCGGTTCGCGGTAGCGGGCTTTGTCATGCCGCGTTATTTGCATTTGTCGAGATTGAATTGTACGGCGCGTTTTTGTGTTTCAAATTCTTCGCGCAGGATGTCGCTAACGCCTTCGTCATCGTTTGTGATTTTGACGGCGGGCTGCAATACGATGCGGCATTGCGCTTTGTTGCCCGCATGGTAGTAACTGATGGCCAAATCGTTGCGCTGTGCCAGTTCATCCAGCCAATGGGTAAAGGTTTTGCATTGTTGCAGGTAGTTTTCTTTGATTTTTACCGCGTCTGCATAGTGTTTGTCGCGGTAGGCAGCCTGAAATTTTGCCTCCATTTGTTCTGTTCCCTTGTTGCTGCATTGTGCGGGTTCGGGGCGGTACTGTCCTTCAAATCCGGTATTCAGTCCGCAGTATTCGCGGCATTGGCTTTGCGCGGTTTCGTTATTGCCGGGGACTTTCACTTCCACGTTGCCGTTTTTCAATTTTTTTATTTCGATAATGCAGCCTCTGCCGTCTTCCCAGCGGTTATTTTTCAGGGTGCCTTCGATGTCGCAGACGTTTCCCTGATCGTTGGTGCTGTTCAGGTGAAATTTTTGGCCTTTTAATCCCAGCCATTGGTCCGGTTCGGCGCGGTAGTTGTCAAATTCTTGCGCGTGAGCGGCAGTCAGGGTTATTGCCATCAAGGCAGCCAGTTTCGGTAAGGTTTTCATGGTGTGTTTCCTTTTGTTGCATCAGGTTATTCGATACTGCGGTCAAATACGCTGTCGCGTACGGTCACGGTTACCGGTGTGTTCACCGGGATGCGTGAGTGTTCGCTGGCGCGATGGGTACAGACTTTGTGCCTGCTGCCGTCGGGCAGGCGCAGCGTCCATTTCGTGTCGCAGGCGCAGAAGCGGATGCCGCGAATGCGTGCGCTGTCGCAGTCTTTGACGCCAATGATGGTCGCCTGCATTGTCTGCGTCTCGCTGAAATACGCTACTGCCAAGAGACGCGGTGCCCAGCTCAGTACCCAGGCAAAGAGGGTGGTGAAAATCAGGGCGAGGATGTGAGGATTGTTCGGCTCCGGGAACAGTTGCGCGAAGCGATAGCAGGGATAGACCAGCAGCAACCATAATGCTGCATAGAGTATCCATGCACCGGGTTGCGCGACGTAGGGGCGTTCCATCCAGTAGTCAAACAGCATAAACAGTCCGGCGAGCAGTAATCCGGTAATGATGAGCGCAAGTTTTCCTTTCATGGTATTTCGTGGATAAATGAAACGGCGGTCAGGTTGGTGTCCTGACCGCCCTGCGGGTTATGCCGCTGCCTTGCTGTTGTCGAGCGCGGTTTTGAACAGCGCCATCAGCGTCTCCAGTTCGGCGGTGCGCGGGTAGTTGGGGCGGGTGATGACGGCGAGGCGGCGGTGCGGCGTGGCGACGTCCAGCGGGACGGTGCGGATGTCCGGCTGGTTTTGCAGCGACGGCAGCGCCATTTCCGGGATGAGGGTGACGCCCATGTCGTTCACCGCCATTTGTACCAGTGTGTTCAGGCTCGCTTCGCGGAAGCTGTCCGGGCTGATGTCGTCGCGGAATTTGCAGATGTCCATGATGTGGTCTTTGAGGCAGTGGCCTTCGCTGAGCAGCAGCAGCGTGCCTTGCCGCAGTTGTTTGGCGGTGATTTTTTCCTGTTTGCTCAACGGGTTGTTCTGGTGGACGACGACGTAGAAGCGCTCCTGGCCAAATTCAAAGGCGTTCAGTCCCGGCGTGTCGTAAGGCAGGGCGATGACGGCGGCGTCGAGCATTCCGTTATGCACCGCGCTGACGAGGCGCTCGCTCACGTCTTCGCGGATGTTCAGCTCGAAATCGGGGTAGGCGTGGCGGATGACCGGCAGCGCGCGCGGCAGCAGGTACGGCGCGATGGTCGGGATGAAGCCGACCGCCATCGGGAAGTGCAGTGTTTCCTGCCCGGCATGGGCGTGCTCAACCAGTTGCTGCGCGTCGAGGTAGATTTGCTGGGCGCGGCGCAGCAGCTCTTCGCCGATGGGGGTAATGACGACCTGTTTGTTGTTGCGCTCAAAGACGATGACGCCGAGGTTTTTTTCCATTTCGGCGATACCGAGCGACAGGGCGGATTGCGAGATGTTGCACTCTTCGGCGGCGCGCTTGAAGTGTTTGTGGCGGGCGACCGCGAGGGCAAACTGGATTTGGCGGAGGGTAATCATCTGTTATTCACCTAAATTAAATGAAAATCCATTATATATAAAAAAAACCAAAGCTGAACATTACCGGTTGCAAGGCTTTTCAAGGTGTTGGCGCTGACTATAATACGCGCCGCAGTCGCCACCGCGACACCTTTTCTTCGTAAACCAGGAGCAATCATGCCCATCATCAACCGCAGTATTCCCGAATTTTCCGTGCAAGCCTTCCACAACGGCGAATTCAAGACCGTCACCCATGAAGACGTCAAGGGCAAATGGTCCATTTTCCTGTTCTACCCGGCGGATTTTACCTTCGTCTGCCCGACCGAGCTGGAAGACATGGCCAAACACTATGCCGAGCTGCAAGGCCTCGGCGTCGAAGTCTATGCCGTCTCCTGCGACACCCACTTCACCCACAAGGCGTGGCACGACCACAGCCCGGCCATCAGCCAAATCCAGTACCCGATGCTGGGCGACCCTACCGGCGTGCTGGCGCGTGGCTTCGACGTGATGATTGAAAGCGAGGGCGTCGCCTACCGTGGCACCTTCCTCGTCAACCCGGAAGGCAAAATCAAGGTCGCGGAAATCCACGACAACGGCATCGGCCGCAGCGCCAAAGATATGCTGCGCAAAGTCAAGGCAGCGCAATACGTCGCCCAGCACGATGGCGAAGTCTGCCCCGCCGCGTGGGAAGCCGGACAGGAAACGCTCAAACCGAGCCTCGACCTCGTCGGCAAAATCTAAACCCGTAGGGGCGGTCAGGCGAAGCCGTAACCGCCCGCATCCATCCGGCCAGATTACGCCGCACCGCATAAAGCAGCAGCGCCTCCGGGCGCTGTTTTCGTAACTTGGCCCCCTCCCCCTGTGGGGGGAGGGGAGGAGACCATGAAAAAGGTGCTCGCCTTTTTCATGGGAACCGGGGTGGGGTTACTCGCGGCATATCCGGTGTTTATTCAAGGCGCACCGTTATACATACACCAACCCCGCTACCCTGTATGTATAGCGATACTCACAAAGTTCTGTACAAGGCGCGCCACCAAAGACAGTACGCATTTGTACGGCGAGGTGACGCAACGCCGTACGGGGCTTTGTGAGGATTGTTATAAAAAACATCGGTGGTATGACCGGCTAACCCCACCCCAGCCCTCCCCTACAGGGGGAGGGAGCCTGTCCGTTGTGGCAAAAGCAGCCGCGACCGCACCATCCATCCCAAATTTACCCACAAGGAACCCCATGCAACTCGAACCCGCCATGCTGGACGCCGTCCGCCAATACTTCGCCGCGCTGACCCGCGACATCACCCTTGTCCTTGCCACGGGCGAACACGCCAAACGCGACGAACTGAAAACCTTCCTCGCGCAAATCGTCGCCACCGCGCCGCGCCTCTCGCTCACGGAAGCCGCCGACCCGGCATTCACCTCGCCCGTCAGCTTCAAAATCCTTGCCGATGGCGCAGACACCGGCATCATCTTCAGCGGCATCCCCGGCGGCCACGAATTCAGCTCGCTCATCCTCGCCATCCTGCAGGCGGGCGGCAGCGCGCTCAAACTGGACGACAGCATCCAGACCCTCATCCGCGCCGCGCGCCAGCCGCTCGCCTTCACCACCTACGTCTCGCTCTCCTGCCACAACTGCCCGGACGTGGTGCAGACGCTGAACCAGTTTGCACTGCTAAACCCCGCCATCAGCAGCGAAATGATAGATGGCGGTCTCTTCCAGGAACAGATTGAAGCGAAAAACATCCAGGGCGTGCCTGCGGTTTACCTGAACGGCGAACCCTTCGCCAACGGCAAAATCGGCACCGCCCGCCTCGTCGAAAAACTCTTGGAGCGCTACCCCGACCTCGCCAGCGCCGCCGCGCCCGCCGAAGCCTTGCCGCTGCAAGATGTGGTCGTCATCGGTGGCGGCCCCGCCGGAAGCGCCGCCGCCATTTATGCGGCGCGCAAAGGGCTGAAAGTCACCGTCGTCGCCGACCGCATCGGCGGCCAGGTGAATGACACCATGGACATCGAAAACCTCATCTCCGTGCCGCAAACCACCGGGCCGCAGCTCGCGGGCAACCTGCGCGCGCACCTCGCCGCCTGGCCCGTCACCCTGCGCGAAAACCTGAGCGTCAAAACGGTGGAAAAAGGCGGGGCGACGCACAAAGTGGTGCTGAACACCGGCGAAGTTATCGAAACACGCACCCTCATCGTCGCCAGCGGCGCCAAATGGCGCGAACTCGGCATCCCCGGCGAAAAAGAAAACATCGGCAACGGCGTCGCCTTCTGCCCGCACTGCGACGGCCCGTTTTTCAAAGACAAAGACATCGCCGTCATCGGCGGCGGCAACAGCGGCGTCGAAGCAGCGCTTGACCTCGCCGGTATCGTCAAAAGCGTCACCGTGCTGGAATTCATGCCGGAGCTGAAAGCGGACAAAGTGCTGGTCGAACAACTGGGCAAACGCGGCAACATCCGCGTCATCACCAACGCCGCCGCACAGGCGATTGACAGCGAGGGCGGCAAAGTGAGCCGCCTGCGCTACACCGACCGTGCCACCGACACGGCGCAGGAGCTGCCGCTGCAAGGCATCTTCGTGCAGATTGGCCTTGCGCCGAACAGCGACTTCATGGGCGACGCCGTTGAGCGCACCCGCTTCGGCGAGATTGTCATCAATGCCAAATGCGAAACCAGCACGCCGGGCGTCTTCGCTGCTGGCGACGTGACCACCGTCCCCTACAAACAAATCATCGTGGCGATGGGCGAGGGGGCAAAAGCGGCGCTTTCCGCCTTTGACTACCTGCTGCGGCAGGCATAAATGCTAAAAACGCCGCAGCAAGCGGCGTTTTTCTTGTGCCTCACTCGCCCTGTCCGAGAAAGAGCGAGAGGATTCCCGCAGCAATCAGCGGGCCGACCGGAATGCCCTTGAGGAAGGCGACGCCCAGCACCGTGCCGACGATGAGGCCGGGGACGACGCGCGGTTGGTTCATCATCAGCGGCACGCCACGTCCGGCGAGCCAGGCAACGAGGATGCCGACGGCGATGGCAATCAGGTTTTTCCAGTCAAGGAAGTCGCCTGCGCCGAGGGTGATTTTGCCGCTGGCGAGCGGGGCGAGAACGCCGATGGTAAGCAGGATGATGCCGACGGTCAGCCCGTTTTTTTCCACCCACGGCAGGTAGCGCACGAGGAAGGTTTGCTGCATCAGTAGCAGTACCGCTCCGGCGATGGTGACGGGCGCGTTGTGGCTGATGACGCCGAGGGCGGTGAAGACGAGGAGGACGAGGGCGGTGGTGTCGAGGTTGTGCAGCATGGGGGTTATTCCGTGGGAACGGCTTGCCAGCGCATGACGAGGGCGTCTTCGCGGCTGCCGTCCGGGTTGGGGTAGTAATCGCGGCGGCGGCCGCTGTCGCGGTAGCCGAGGCGGTGGTAAAGCGCCTGTGCGGCGCGATTGCCGACGCGGACTTCGAGGAAGGCGAGCGCCGGGCGCAGTGCGTCAAGCGCCGTCTGGTGCAGCGCGGTGGCGAGGCCGTGACGGCGGGCGGCGGGGCGGACGGCGAGCGCGAGCAGGGTCATTTCGTCCAGCACGGGTGCGCAGGCGATGAAGGCAAGCGGCGTGCCGGATACGTCGGCGGCGAGCCAGACGCGGTCGTCCGTGCCGGGCGGGCAGACGTTGCAGGCGGCGGCAAGGGTTTGCAGGGCCGGCAGGTCGGCAGGCGTGGCGGGGCGGATGGTCATGGTTTTGGGGCGGTTGGATGTTGAAGGCGGGTTGCTCAGGGGCTGTAGGGTGGGGCTTGCCCCACCGTCAGGCAATGGCGGGTTCAGGCGGTTTGCGTCGTTTTGGCTGGGGAGGGGAATTTCACCCGCAGACTCTAAACAGGTTTTGAGAGCCTGTTCAAAATCATGGAGAAGCGCTTTTCGATGTATAGCCATCCACCGAAAGTTTCAGACAAGGCGCGTCGCCGAAGACAGTAC
>ERZ773049.2054-NODE-2054-length-11173-cov-2.409426_pt1 | contig 11173 bp, 7 predicted proteins | sample MGYA00580633_ERZ773049 | MGnify/ENA primary metagenome ERZ773049 (study PRJEB29015, sample SAMEA2737991) | human oral metagenome | biome: human oral; feature: human-associated habitat; material: dental | place: China | collected 2066 ... | reverse complement strand
AGTTGCAGCAGTTGATGATTGAGCCACTGCTGTTGATGTTGCGGAGGCAAGATTGGTCGGCCCTTGGTTGCCAATGACATTGCCAGGATTTGACTTAGCATCAGCCTTGGTCTGGGCAGTAGAAGAACCACTGGTTGTCTCTGCAGTAGTAGTTTGTGCAGCACTTGTAAATGGTTCTGGCACAGTAGCAGCAGAGGAACTTGCTTTTCCGCCAGTATAAACACCATTTTTATCAAAGGTGTAACTCTCGTTTCCAATCTTGATGGTCGTATTGATGGCCATTTTTCCGTCACTATCTTCTCTTAAGTAGTAGAATTTGTTGCCTGACTTTACCCAGCCTTTCATCAAGAAACCACTAGAATTAAAGTAGTACCAACCATCACCAATCTTTTTCCATCCCTTGGTCATTCGTCCAAGATGTTTGTCACCTTCATCGAGGTAGTAGCGATTGGTGCCAACATTGATCCAGCCTGTTTTCATCACGCCAGCATTGTCCATAAAGTAGTAATTGCCGTCAATTTCCTTCCAGCCAGTGACCATCTTTCCATCTTTTGCAAAATAATACCACTTGTTATCAATCTTTTTCCAGCCAAAGGTACAGCGACCGTCGGCCTTAAAGTAGTACCAACTATTTTCCATATTTCGCCAACCAACAGCCATTGCACCATTGCTTCGCATATAGTAGTAGTTGCCATCGATTTTTAGCCAGCCAGAAGAAACCATTACGCCATCTGAAAGATTGTAATACCAAGTATTGCCATCTTTAATCCAACCAAGATTCATCAAACCACTGCTCTTGAAGTAATACCATTTTTTATTGATGTCCTTCCAACCGATGGACATATTTCCGGTGTCAAGATCCATATAGTAGTAGCCATCTCTTGTCTGTATCCAGCCCTTATGTTTTGTTCCATTTGTGTCGTAATATACCCAAGACTTGTCCTCATTGACCCAGCCACTCGCTGCGAATGCATTCCATGTAGGGGCAATGGTCAAGATACTGGTAAGTGCAAGTGTTGCCAATTGCTTTAACTGTCTCATCTATACCTCCTAAAATTTCATTGCTATCAGTATGTATAGAGAGATTATAACATAATGTGTGTGAAAAAAGTTCTTACATTTTCAAGACATCGTTATGATAATGGAAATAATCCTTGGCATAGCGATACATTACCAGTGTGTAGTCACTAAAATTTTCCCCTTGATGGGACTTATAAATAGCCCAAAGTGTCCATAAAAATCCGCCAAGAGCCATATAGGCGTAGAGTGTGGCATATTCCTCACGATTTGGCTCTCGCTCGAGGTAGACACGAAGAAGCTCATCGGATTGTTCTCTATTGAAATAGGAATAAATACAACACATCGCAATATCAATGAGTGGGTCAGCTTGACCAGCATATTCCCAGTCAATGAGCTTGACTTCTTCAATATCACCTTTCTTTACAAAGAGAAAATTGTCACAAACACTGTCGACATGACTGAGCACCGATGGCCTTGGGCTGTTGGAAATATCCTGAATAAGTTGCATCATATTTTTTTTAATTTTTTTGTAATCTTCAAATGGAATTTCTTGACCGTGGCTTGTACAAAGGTTTTCATAAAATAAAATTCTTTCTTCAATATCAAAGGAATGATTGGATTGCAATTTTGCACGGTGCAATTTGCGAAGGAGTGCCATAGCCTTTTTTTGGTCTTCAATGTCGGAAAAGTTTGCTGTTCTTGATTGTTCGTAGTAAACAGAAATCTTATATCCTGTGACTTCATTGAAGTAGACAATTTCCTCTGTAATCTGCAGTGGTGCTACGGTGGCATAGTTGTTGTGCTCAGCTCTTCGGTCGATGAGCATATCGGTTCCAGGCCCAGGAATGCGACAGATGTAGCGTTTTTCTTTCACTCGAAATAAAAATGATTGATTGGTCATGCCTGCTTTGAGACAGCAAATATCGATGATTTCTGATTGTGGAACATGAAAAACTTTGCTAATGAGATTCATGGCCATATTGTCAGAGTGATCCTGATAAAATGGATCAAAGGCACGCAATTCTTCCAAGTTTTCAAACTCGTAGACTTGATCTTTTGGCTGGCGATTGATATAGATTTCCGGTTTTCCCGTCTTTACCCAGTCTAAAAGCGTGTGCTCCCAGTAGTGTTCCTTTGTCGATGGGCGGGCATAGTCGGCACCAAGTTTTGGCAAAAATTGGGCGAGAAATTCTTTTGTAAAATATACAGGACCATACATGGCATAGCTGTTATTTCCACCAATTTGAATATCACAAATTCTTCCTCTTTTTGTGGTCGATAGACACCATTCTTCGGTAGTTCCTTCCATATAGGAAGCAGAGTACCAGCTAGTCGGTTCATAGGTGTGATACATATTTTCTCTCATCCAGTTGTCACAGGAGAGGATATAGACATTTTTTCCCTCAATGGCCGAGCGAGCATTCCAAAGTGTAGCCAAGGTATTTTTTGTGGCATATTCAGGATTGTAAAGAAGTTTTACACCATAGGCATCGATAAGATATTCAAATTTTTCCTTAAGATAGCCAACAGCGATGGTGATATCGGTGATGCCCACGGCATGGAGTTGTTGAATTTGTCGCTCAATCATTCGCTCACCAAAGACTTTTAAAAGGCCTTTTGGTGTTTCGTAGGTTAGGGGAACAAAGCGAGAGCCAAATCCAGCAGCAAGAAAAAGGGCGGCATCCACACGGTAATTTTCTAAGAAGTTAAGTCCCTTTTGGGTGAGGGGATAGCCATAATCTTCTTTTGTAATATAGCCAAGGTCAAGGGCCTTAGCCATAGTAGTGTTAATTGTGCCCAGTGAGAGAGAAAGTTTTTTCGCAAGATCTCTCTGGGATTGTGCAGGTTGTTCGTAAAGTTCACGACAAATTAATACTAAACGTTGCATAAAATTCCTCCATTAAAAAAATGATAATTATATGTTTATTTTAAAACTTTTAAAAAATAGTTTTGAACATTATATCACAAAAAAACTTTATTTTACAGTGATAAAGTAAAAGTTTTGTAAGAAAATATCTATAGAAAAGATATAGAATTTTGGCAAAAAATAGTATATACTATGCACAAGTTCGAGGGAAAGAAGAAGGAGATTGTAAAATTTAGTTGATAAATCTACTTTTTAGTAGTATGATACCCTTGAACGCAATTAGGGTTTAACTAAAGCGGATTTCAAAATTTAAAAGGAGAGTGCATTTATTATGAGAAAGCAGACTAAAATCGCTGCAGTAGTTTCAGCAGCAGCACTTCTTGCACTTGGTGCATCTATGACTTCTTTCGCTGCTACAGGTTGGCAAGAGGAGAACGGAACATGGGTTTACTATGACAGAAGTGGAAATCAGGTAACAAATACATGGGCAAAATCAGGAGATAACTGGTTCTACCTCAATGATAACGGCGAGATGGCTGTAGACACATTGATCGAGGATGACAATGATCGTTACTATGTAGATGCTAACGGTGCTATGGTTACTAACCAGTGGGTTGCTCTTGACAATCAGGATGCAGGTGATGATGCTAATCAGCCAAATGCTTGGTGGTATTATTTCGGATCAAACGGTAAGGCATATAAGACAACTTCAACAGGAAGAGTATCTCTTAAGACAATCAATGGTAAGAAGTATACATTCAATGAAGATGGTCATATGCTTTATGGTTGGGTAAATGACAATGGTGAGATGGTTAACTCAACAGATGAGGCTTCAGAGTTCCAGGATGGTCAGTATTACTTCGGTGATGAGACTGACGGAGCTATGGCTACAGGTTGGAGAGAGATCTCAATCTATGATGACAGCTCAGCAGATGAGCAGCCAGGAGATGGCTTCTGGGATGGGAACCAAACAAGATGGTTCTACTTCAAGTCCTCAGGTAAGAAGACTACAAATGAGAAGGGCAAGACAGTCAATGGCAAGAAGTATGGATTCGATCAGTATGGTCGTATGTTAGCTGATTGGCATACATTTGCTACAACTTCAGATGCTACTGTTGCTAATGGCGGTTTACAGGGTGATAAGACATACTCTGAGACATTTAAGTACTTCTCAACACCAGAGGATGGTGCTAGAAAGACTAAGGGATGGTTCAAGGTTGTTCCAGGTTACTTCTTAAATAAATCAGACTATGATGATGGTTCAAACTCATGGTTCTATGCAGATGGCGACGGAAATATCGTAGCAAATGAGGTTAAGACAATCAATGGTAAGAAGTACGCATTTAATGAGTATGGTCAGATGGTAACAGGTCTTCACTTCTTTAAGATGAACGGAACAAAGGACATCGTTTCAATCCTTGACAGCAAGGACTACGATACAAATGACGAGTACGATAAGTTCTACAATGATCATGCAGCAGATATTGCTAATGGTACAATCGCAGCTTACTACTTCGGTAACAGCGATGACGGATCTATGAAGACAGGTGCTCAGAATGTTGATCTTGATGGCGAGTCATACAAGTTCCAGTTCAAGACATCTTCATCTACAAAGGGTCAGGGTACAGTTGGTGTAGATAACCACAAGTTGTATATGGCTGGTAAGCTTGCAAAGGCTTCAAATGATGATAAGGTAACAATCTTCCAGTACAAGGCTGATGGTACAATCACAGCTTGGGATACAGCAGACTTCATCAGATACTTCGGAGCAATTGATGCTGCTCACACAAATGCCAACCACACAACATATGCAATCACAACAACAGCTGCTGATGGCGACTTCTACGCAATCAATACAACTGGTGGTATGATTAAGAGTGGTTCTAAGAAGGATGGAGACGACTACAAGATCCATACAACAAACTACAAGGTTGATTCAATCGAGATTGACAACTAATATATAGATTAGAGAGATAAATTCTAATTGCGGGCAGGAGGGCGTGAGCTCTCCTGTTTTTGCATAGGAAGGAGATAGAAATGGGAAATGTGCTGAGAATTGTTGTGTTGGTTGTTTTGGCAGGGGTGGCCTGTTTAATTTATGCAAAGCATGCCTATAGCAATAAGGATGAGGATATGAAGCCGATGAGTGAGAGAGAGGCATTTGAAAAATTAAATGATGAAGTAAAGGATGAGAAAAAGGATAAATAGATGAAAATAGCAGTAGTGACAGATAGTAACTGCGGACTTGTTCCAGCACAGGGGGAGAAATATGGCATTTATATTTTGACAATGCCATTTCAGATTGGAGAAAAGGAGTATTTAGAGGGAGTGAGCTTAGATCGTGCAACTTTCTTTGAAAAACAAAAGGGAGGAGAAAATATTACGACCTCTCAGCCATCTCTGTCGATCTTAATGGAACTATGGGATAAGCTATTAGCGGAGTACGAGGCGATTATTCACATTCCAATGTCTTCAAGTCTTTCTTCCTCTTGCCAAAATGCGATTGCTCTAGCAAGGGATGAAAATTATGTAGGGAATTCCCAGTGGGCATCTGTATTGGATGCAAAGAAATTAATTGAGAGGGGAAGTTCACCACAAGAAATCGTTCGGATTTTGGAGAGGGAAAGTCTGGAGGCAACGATTTACTTGACAGTGGATACATTGAAGTATCTTAAAAAGGGTGGGCGAATCACTGCGGCGGCAGCAGCGATTGGCACGCTCTTAAGAATTAAACCTGTGTTGACTATACAGGGGGAAAAGATTGATTCCTTTAGTAAAGTGCGCACGGCGAGACAGGCCAAGGAAGTTATGTTTGAAGCAGTGCAAAAAGATGTGCAAAATCGATGGAAGTCAGAAAAAGAGGTGGATTGGTTTGTGGCTCACAGCGATTGTCTTGAACTTGCACAGGAATTTTCAGAAGAAGTCAGCGAAAAGTTAGGGAAAAAGAAGGTGATTGTATTTGATCTTGCACTTTCTGTTGCCACTCATGTTGGACCTGGAACTCTTGTGCTCGGGGCAGTAAAGAGAATATAACAGAAGATGGCAGGGTGAAACAATGGAAAAAAAGAGGGGATTTTCTCTGCCAGCGATTCATTTTCGACCATTATTGATTATCATTCTAATGGTGATGAGTTTTGTACCTGGAGTGATTTATGGTCGTGTGCTATTGGGAAGCTTTGGAAAGGCAGAGATTGAGGAGAGAAAGATTTCATTACAAAGTCAGGCATTGATTTTGTCAAATAATTTAATGCGTTCGGCCTATTTTGCTTCTGGAGAGGAAAATGAAGGGCTTGATCGCTCTATTGATAATTTTGCAGATATCTACAATGGTCGAATTGTCATTGTGAATAAGGATTTTCGCATTGTCAAGGATACCTTTAATATTGCAGGGGGCAAGATTAATGTTGCTGAGGAAGTGTTGCGCTGTTTTCGAGGAGAAAATACAAGTAAATATATCGAAGGAAAGAATTACATCATACAGACAACCCCAATTTATGCAGGACCAGATAACAAGGATATTGAAGGGGTTATCTTAGTGACCTCTTCGACAGAGGGAGAATTTAATATTTTAAATAATACAAGCGAGCAAATGTTGATGTTAGAAATTACAATATTTGCAGCGGTATTTGGTCTTAGCATTATTATTGCGGCGATGTTGACTCGACCATTTAAAAATTTAAGGGAAGATTTACAAAAAATTTCTGAGGGAGATATGGACCAGGAATTGCATATTAACCAATATACAGTGACAAGGGATATTTCTGACACCATCAATGCGACTTATGCCAAACTTCGGGTATTGGATCAATCGAGAGATGAATTTGTGGCCAATGTCTCTCACGAGCTAAAGACACCCATTACCTCTATTCGAGTTTTAGCTGATTCCATCAACAGCATGGAAGAGGCACCTGTGGAGCTGTATCAGGAATTTATGAAGGACATTTCTGATGAAATTGATCGAGAGGCAAAGATTATTGACGATCTTCTGTCTTTAGTCAAGCTGGATAAGGCCGCAGATACACTGAATACAGAGCAGGTGGATATTAACGCATTGCTCGAACAAATTTTAAAGAGGATTAAACCGATTGCTCTAAAGAGAAATATTGAGGTCACATTAGAATCAATTCGGGAGGTGGTGGCTGAAGTCGATGAAACAAAGTTATCCTTGGCATTCAATAACTTAGTAGAAAATGCAGTAAAATATAACAATGAAAAGGGTTGGGTCAAAGTTGTATTGGATGCAGACCATAAGTTTTTCTATGTCAAGGTGAGTGATTCAGGTGTGGGCATTCCAGAGGAATTTCAGGATATGGTCTTTGAACGCTTTTATCGAGTGGACAAGGCTAGATCAAGGGAGACGGGAGGAACAGGACTGGGTCTTGCCATTACAAAGAATATTATTTTGCGTCACAAAGGCATTATTAAAGTGACCAGCAAAGAGGGAGAGGGAAGTACTTTTTCTATTCGTATCCCTCTAAAGTACATTAAAGAAGAAAAGCCAAATGTGATGGGCAAACAGAGGGGAGAAAAGAATGAGAAAAAGAAATAAATGGATAGTTTATGTACTTTTTATTCTCTTTATTGTCTTTATTGGCTGTGCGAAAAAGGAAAAAGTAAAAAATGAATTGCCAAATGATGAATTCCGAATTTATTATCTTAATTCTTCGCAGACAGCACTTACTTCGATTGTGTACAAACCTGAGGCAACAAAAAAAGAAGATTTAGTAGAAGAATCTCTGACACAGCTGTTGAATGTGCCAGATGGTCAGCAGGACTTGGCGAGCGTCCTTCCACAAAAGGAAATCTATCAAAAGTATAAGCTAGATGGAAAGACATTAACTTTATACTTTAGTGATGAGTATACCAAAATGGATAAGACCAGAGAGATTTTGTGTCGTGCAGGGCTAGCAAAGACGCTGACACAGATAGATGGAATCCAATTTATTAGCATCTATGTGGGAGACCATCAAATTACAGCAAAAAATGATGTGACTACTTTTTCAGGAGATGATTTTTTAGATAGTGTTTCTAATGTCAATTCCTATGAAAGGGCAAAGTTAAAGCTCTATTTTTCTGATGAAAAGGGCGAAAAATTGGTGGAAGAAACACATGAAGTGTTTTATAATATTAATACGCCAATGGAAAAGGTAGTGATCAACGAATTGATGCATGGTCCAACCAATGCAAAGAATAAAAAGACCATTGCCACAGACACCAAATTGATTAATACTTCCATCAATGATGGAATTTGTTATGTCAACTTTGACACAAATTTCTTGACGGCCATCCCAAATCAAAAAGATTATGTCACAATTTATTCCATTGTCAATTCGCTCTCTGAGATATCGGGAGTTTCAAAGGTACAGATTTCAGTGAATGGTTCACAAAATTATAAATATCAAGATGATATTGACTTGAGCACTTTATTTGAGCGAAATATGGAATATCTCAATTAACCCAACATATATAGAGGAACAAATGAAGAGACCTTGGTTACTTATTGCAGCATCAATTGTGCTTGGAGAGCTGATGTGTTTTGGAATAGGTAAGTGGGTGAGCATAGTGGCGATCATAGCTTTGATCGTCTCTTTTGCGTACAAAAAATGGAGAGGGTATAGTATTTTTTACTTCACATTTTTGCTTGGTGTGTGCTCGATGAGTTGTGTAAAGTACTCTCACACAGAAAAAATTTTGGGGGAGCAACAAATTTATTTTCGAGTGCATAAAATTGAAGAGAAAGAGGAAAAAATTCTTTTTTATGGTCGCCATGTGTTAGTTTATGCAGATAAGAAGAAAGTGGGAGAAAAAGTTTGCATTGGAAATTTAATTTCCTGTAGGGGGGAATTTTTTCCACCACAGCCAGCATCCAATCCAGGAAGCTTTTGTGCTGATCTCTACTATAAATCTATAGGAATTGAAAAAATTGCCTTTGTAGAGGAGATAGAAATTGTTGACCATTGGGTAAATTGGCCGAAACAATACCTTTTTGATATCAAACGACAAATGATAAAGAAGATGCAAAGCTTTGCTTCTGAGGAAGTTTCAGGCTTTTTGGAGGCTGCTCTACTGGGGGAAAAGTCCGATCTTTCTCCCCAGATGTATCAGCTTTACAGAAAAAATGGGATTGCTCATCTTCTCGCCATTAGTGGGCTACATATCTCTATTCTTGGGATGAGTTTGTATCAATTACTGCGAAAGAGATTGAGGTGGAATTTCCTTTGCAGTGGTCTTTGTGCCTCACTGCTTCTGTATCTATATTCGGAATTTACTGGAGCGAGTGTGAGTGTTCTTCGGGCAAGTAGTATGTTGGTGTTATTCTTTGTTTCGCAGTATCTTGGGCGAAGCTATGATTTACTGAGTGCGATGGCCTTCTCTGCTTCTTGGATACTTTTATTTTCTCCCTATCAACTTTTTCAATGTGGATTTTTATTATCTTTTTTGGCAATATTGGCCATTGGAGGGCCAGCAATGAGTATCCATCGATTGCTTCAGGACAGCAAAAAGAAGGAGATGGCACAGACTTTGGCAGTAAGCCTTTCTATACAAATTGTGACAATGCCAGTGATTGCCTATTTCTTTTTTTCCATTCCACTGTATGGAGTACTCATTAATTTATTGGTGATTCCTTTGATGGGCATGATTATCTGGTCGGGAATTTTTTCTCTGTGTCTTTCAGCATTTTGTATCCCACTGGCCAAATTTATGATCTATCCTGCTTCAGCAACTCTATTTTTTTATCAATGGATTTGCAATTTATGCGAAAAATTGCCAAGACACAGCCTTCTTGTCGGGCGACCATCTATGGCAAGGATTTTGATTAGTTATGGAATTATGGTTTTTTTGGAGTGCTTCATGATCTTTTTCCATCAAAAAAAGAAGGTGTTTGCTCCTTGGAAAGTTCTTGGTGTGGAAGTCATGACAATGCTCTTTTTTCTCTTATTTTTGCGTCATCCCTATCCAAAGCACACACAGGTGACCTTTCTTGATGTGGGACAGGGCGATGGGATATTTTTGCAAGTGGGCGGAGAAAATATCTTTGTGGATGCTGGCAGCAGTTCAAACAAAAAGCTAGGTGAATATGTTCTCTGTCCATTTTTAGGGGCAAATGCAGTGCATCACCTTGATGCAGTGTTCTTGACACATGCGGATATTGACCATATTAATGGTATTTTGTGGTTGATCGAAAATAGTGATATTGCAGTGGGAAAAATTTATTTACCTGAACCTGCGAGGGAGGACGAGCATTATGACAAGATTAAGGTACTGGCAAAAGATCGGCAGATTCCCGTTTTATATTGTGCAGCAGGGGATGAGTTTTTGATCGGAAGGGGAAAATTTACCTGTCTGTCGCCGAAAAGAGGAGAAAAAATTGAAAATGTCAATGCACAGAGTATTGTGTTGTGGTATCGAGAAAAAGATTTTTCTATGATGTTAATGGGGGATGCCAGAATAGAGGAGGAAGAGGAAATTTTACATTCCAAGGAGATTTGCCCAGTTTATGTCTTAAAGGCGGGGCATCATGGTTCAAAGACCTCGACAGGTGATCATTGGCTTAGGGCATTAAGACCGAATATCGTAATTTTGTCTTATGGAAAGAAAAATCGCTATGGTCATCCCAGCAAGGAAGTGCTCAGGCGACTGGAGGAGGCGAAAGTTCGAGTTTTTTCTACACAAAAAAGTGGGGCAATACGATTGGAGACAGATGGAAAAAGAATGAAGATTCGAGGATACAAAAGGGAGTAAATTTATGTTAAGATGACAGGAGAAAGGAACAAGGTAGAGGAAGAATTGTGATTGAGGAAGAGTTAAAATCTGGGCAATTAAAGAGTAGTTACCTTTTGTTTGGAGAGGAAAACTACTTAAAAATTTATTACAAAAACCGCTTAAAATCAGCAATTATTGGCGAGGATGATGTGAATTTTTCTTATTTTGAGGGAAAAGGTATCGATGTAGATGAAGTGATAGCGATAGCAGAAACTCTGCCATTTTTTGCAGAAAAGCGATGTGTTATAGTGGAAAACAGTGAGTGGTTTTTGAATGGAAATGAAAAAATGGGAGGGTATATAGAAAATCTTCCAGAGACAACCTGTCTCATTTTTATTGAGGGAGAGAAAATTGACAAGAGAAAGAAATTGTACAAAAAGCTGTCCTTGCTTGGCACAATCTGTGAATGCAAGCGGATGGAGCCAAGAAAGTTGCGAGATTGGACAAGAGCACTGATGGGGCGGATGGGAAAAAATATTCGTGCGACAGATTTAGATTTATTTTTGAGTTATGTGGGCAATG
>ERZ773049.2050-NODE-2050-length-11201-cov-3.031491_pt1 | contig 11201 bp, 10 predicted proteins | sample MGYA00580633_ERZ773049 | MGnify/ENA primary metagenome ERZ773049 (study PRJEB29015, sample SAMEA2737991) | human oral metagenome | biome: human oral; feature: human-associated habitat; material: dental | place: China | collected 2066 ... | reverse complement strand
ATTGTGTATAAGCTACAAACTCAGAAGAAGCGAGTTTAATACCAAGTAGTTGCCCCATTAGCATTACATCTTCTTTACCAATGCCTATTAACCACATTACAGGAGAGAAGATAGTACCGAGTATCATTTCGAGAGATAATCCACTTTTATAAGGAGTGTTGGCTGCAATTACATCATTAAGAGTAGCATTATTAAGAGTAGTTAAATCGCCAATCCAGTTGAAAATGTAGTTTATCATCGCGATAAGTGCTACGAATACAAGTAACATAGCTCCTACGTTGGCAGCTAATTTTAGTCCGTCAGTGGTGCCATTAGCTATAGCATCGAGTATGTTAGAACCTACATTCTCCATTGATACGTGAGAGTCATTAGAGAACTGCTCTGTTTGTGGGCATAGTATTTTAGAAATAACAATAGCACCAGGCGCAGCCATTACTGAAGCAGCTAATAGATGTCGAGCAAAAAGCAATCGCATCTGTGGGTCATCACCTCCTAGATATTGTATGTATGAAGCCATTACACCACCTGCTACAGTAGCCATTCCACCAATCATCACAAGGAGGATTTCAGAGCGGGTCATTTTGGGTAAGTAGGCTTTAATCATCAGAGGGGCTTCGGTTTGCCCTAAAAATATATTGCCAGTTACAGATAAGCTTTCAGCTCCGGAGATGTTTAGTAGCTTAGAAAGAGCCCATGCCATTGCTTTTACAACTATTTGTATCACCCCTAAGTAGAAAAGTAGAGAGGTAAGGGCGGAGAAAAAGATAATAGTAGGCAATACTTGAAAGACAAATATGTAGCCGAAAGATTGAGTATCGAGTAGATTGCCTAATAAGAATTGGCTACCAGCACGAGTGAAATCGAGGATTAGCACGAATATACTCCCTACAGCATCAAAACCTTTCTGTATAAAATTGACTTTTAAGATACCTACTGCGATGCATAACTGTAATAATAAGCCAATGCCTACAGTACGCCAATTCACAGCGCGGCGGTTATTGCTAAAGAGATAAGCTATGAGGAGAATGGCTACCATTCCTAATGCACCCCGCCATAAGCCTTCTATTGTGAATCCTTGGCTTTCAATAAAATGGGCAGGTTGAGCGTTACTTATCGCTGGAGAGAGGAAGAAAAGACTTCCTAAAGTAATTGTTAGTTCTTTCATCTATAATATAATTGTTTAAAAAGTACTGTTTCGTTTAGAAATTTCGTCACGGATGTGAGCGGCAATCTCATAATCTTCGTTCTCAATACAATCATTAAGCATCTTTTTAAGCTCTGTTAGTGAGTATTTAGAATAACGATTTCTGGTGCCATCGTTTTCCTCTTCTATATCATCTAAAGAGGGGCTCACAGGGTTTTGATTTTCCTCATTGAGGAGGGGAATGTAGATGCCGGCTTTTTGCACAATATCTCTATAGGTATAGATAGGGGCATTAAATCGGAGTGCGAGAGCTATAGCATCGCTGGTGCGGGCATCAATAGTACGCTCTTCACCATTCTGAATACATAGCATATTAGAATAGAATATTCCTTCCTCTAACTTGTAAATAACGACTCTTTTCACTTTGATATGAAAAGCATCGGCGAATATTTTGAAGAGGTCGTGAGTAAGAGGTCGAGGAGGAATAATATTCTTTTCAAGCTCTAACGCAATTGACTGGGCTTCAAAGGCACCTATTACAATAGGAAGTTTTAAATCAGACTCTAATTCGTGCATTATCAGTACAAAGGCATCGTTTTGAGATTGATTGTATGAAATTCTTTTAATAAAAAGCCGTACTAAATCCATTGGTATATTGCCAGTCTAAAGTTGGAATTGGGCTGTAAAGATACTACAAAAAAAGATAACTGCCAAAGATTTTGAATGTTATTTTCATAAAAAAGTACGAAGAGGTTGTTAAAAAAGTTAATTTTAAAAGTTCAGAGATACTATATTCTTAGGCAAGAAGTGAGATTTTTATAATCTGTATGTATTAGAAAATGAGGTAGTTATGATAATGAAAGTAGAATATAAAAAAGCTGCTCCCTCAAAGAAAGAGCAGCCTTGTGCTAACGAAGCTCTATTGCTATTGCATTTGCTTAGTAAGGGTGTATTGAGCTGCCATTTCAGGCTCTTTGCCGTCTTCGCCCACTAATATAATGCTACTGTCAGACTTCAGAAGGAAATAAGATTTTTCACCGCTTTCAGAAGTAAGGATATTTTCATTCTTAGTTACTTTACCTTCTTCTTTAGCACGAAAGTCCTTAGAGGCACACTCTTCTTGTTTCACGTAAGTGTTATCAGCGTAAAGATGAATAACAGTAGCCATTCCACCACAATCGGCAGCAGGTAGAGTTCCTACATAAGTAGCCACTACTTCGGGAACTTGTTTTTCATCAGCAGGGGTAGCCATTATAGTACTTTCAGTGGTGTTGGTCATCGTATTGTTTTGAGAACCATTGTTTTGGCAAGCAGCAAATAATAAAGCGATTGCTCCTAATGTTAAAATGTTTTTCTTCATAAATATAATGTTTTTATGTTTGATTCGTTTTCAAAAAATGTGCCAATACAGCTGTAAATTCGCTTCCTTTTCCCACTTCAGAAGTAAAAGAGATAGTACCTCCATACGAAAGAATGATATTTTTTACCATTGCTAAGCCTAAACCACTGCCGCTAGTTTTGGTGGTAAAACGAGGTTCAAAAATTTTATCTCGGTCAGTTTCTTTTATGCCTATCCCATTATCTTTTACTTTTAAGGTAATGCAGTCATTGTCTTTGTATAGCGACACTTCTATACGCGGCATTGGGGTATTTTCAGTAGCTTGCATAGCATTTTTTACTAAGTTAGTAACCACACGCCCTAGTTGGTCACGGTCAAAAACAGCTGTGATGTCGCTGTCAGAATACGTAAAATGGATATAATCAGTATTAAAAATGTCTAAAGTGCGCTTGATAACGGGTACAAAGTTGAAGTTTTCGTCATTTTTAGCAGGCATATTGGTAAGAGCTGAAAAAGCGGTTGAGATATTGCTAAGAATGTCGATTTGCTGAATAAGTGATTCACAAAATTCGTTAGTGAGCTCACTTGATTGGGTTTCTCTGTTAGCTTTTCGCTGGAAACTTTGCACCGATAGGCGCATAGGTGTTAGCGGATTCTTGATTTCGTGAGCTACTTGTTTTGCCATCTCTCGCCACGCCTGTTCACGCTCCGACTGCGCTAAGAGAGCCTTGCTATTCTCAATCTCATCAATCATAGCATTATAGGCACTTACTAATTCAGAAATTTCGGCAGGAGCAGACTTAAGGGTTATTTTCTCATTACGTGATAGTAGGCGAGTTTTATCTAACCGTTGTTCAATGGTTTTTAATGACTTAGTGATATATTTAGAGATGAAATAAGCCACTATAAGGGCTACAATAAGCAGTGAAAAATAGACAATAGCAAGATTGTATAACGAACCTTCTAAAGCGCGTTCATTGAAAGTGTCATTCTCAAAATAGGGAATGCTAAGGATAGCGATGGGCTTAAATTGTAGATCAGTAATGTAGCTATAAGAAGTTTGGTAGCCTCTGCCTGCCACCTCGTGATGCTCAGCAATACGTTTATTAAGGGTAGAGGAGAGCTGTTGAAGCACTGAGGGCGGAATAAAAAAAGCATCTTGGTCAGGTGAAAGGGATGCTTTAGAGCTTTTTAGCAAGATACCGTCGAGGTCATAGAGAGCAAAGTTTAGGTTTTGGATATTGGCAATAGTGTATATGTCCTCTCTGAAAATGAGAGGAATATAAGGGGTCTCGACAGGGAAAGTTGTTTGAGAGAATACGTATTGTATCTGCATCTTTATTTGGTTCTCCTTGTCAATCAGACGCTCATCGTGGTACTCAAGTGCTTGTTGACGATATTGCCCTACTAACACGAATGCTAAAAGAGCAAATGACACTAAAACTAAGAGTGTCATACTCAAGAAAATCTGGAAGCGCAGTGAATTCTTCTTAAACATAATATTCCCCTCTTATAAAGAAGCTTATTTTAACCCTACTACAAAAGCTGCTGGGTAAGTCTTTTTGATTTCAAAAAGGTTTTTTTCTGCTTCCAAACGGGTGCGGAAGCTCCCTATACGTACTTTGTAATTAGGCGATTCAAATGATAGAAGCACGGGGTACTGCTTAAAGGTATTTTTAGCTTCTAAAAGGGTTTTGTTGGCTTCAGTGATATTGCCGTTGTAAATCTGCACCTGAAAAGCACTTTCATTTCGGGCAACTTCTTTTTTTAGTTCCATTGCCTCAGCAATGTTTGCTTCTTGATTGATAGTCACTTGTGCATAGCCGCCAGCAACGCATAGTGTAAATAAGGTAGTAGCAATTAAAAGATTTAGTTTCATAGATAATTGAATTTTTTAAAGGTTATTTCGTTTTTTTGATTTTCCAATATAGTTTGTTAAACACAAAGCCTGCCATAAATAACAGAAAGAAAAAGAGAAAAGTATTTCCTAATATTTTAAAGTTGATAGGCTCTGACTGTGGCACATAGATGATTTGTCCGTTAGCAGTACTCACTAATCCTAAAAGGGTAATGAGTAGGCTGACTAAGAAATGGAGCTCTAAACGTAGGTCTTTTTCAGGTAATAGCTTACGGATACCAAAGGCTCCCAAGATGATAAACACAAGTGAAATCACGCCGACTCCTACAGCTATTTGTTCAAAGGATACTCCTGTATAGTAAAAAATACATTGGGTGAGTACGTAGAACAAAGCAGGGAAAATAAGCAAGTTAGGGTACCATTGTAGTATTTTGTTCCATCGACTTTCTTTTCCTTTGAAAATACTGCGCAGCGAGGTAAAACAAAACGCCATACATACCGCAGTCTCTATGGTGAGCAGTACCGTTATATTGCTCAATACACGAGGGTTGTTGAGCATAGCCTCTAAAGTTACTTGCGATTGTTCAGAAGCAAAATCTGTAGAGAGCCATACAAATAGGAAGATAATACTACCAAATAGGGCAGTTTGCCACACTTTCCAGAAGCTGAGCTTCAGCACCAGATTGATAACAATAAAGGCGGTGAGTATTGCTATTACCATAATAATCTGCTATTTATCAATTACATATACAGCGTCTTCTCCTTCTTTTTCTTTCCAATGTACCACTACCCGTTCTTGGTTGATAGCATCTACCTGCTTGCCGCTGTAGTCAGGCTGTATGGGCAGATGTCTGCTGAAGCGTCTATCAATAAGCACTAATAGCTCTATTTCGGCAGGTCTGCCAAAAGACTGAATAGCCGATAGGGCAGCTCTGATACTTCTTCCTGTGTATAATACATCGTCTATAAACACTACTTTCTTATCTTCTACTATGAAATCAATAGCAGTAGAGTTAGCCTCTAAGGGGCGTGCGTTGCGTCTGAAATCATCGCGGAAAAAGGTAATATCGAGTATCCCAAAAGGAATATTCGTTATTCCGTATTCTGTGGTGAGTAGTTGCAACAAACGCTTAGCTAATGAGGTACCACGTGGCTGAATGCCGATGAAAACGGTATTAGCAAAATCGCTATGGTTTTCTATCAACTCACACGCTAAGCGGTGCAGCATTATCTTTATCTCATTCTCAGTGAGTATTTGTTTCTTATAGGTATTCATTTTCTAAAAAGTAAGCGAATTTAGGTTCTTTTGAGCGTCAGCATTCCCTTCGCTGGCAGCTTTCTGAAAGAAAACCTTAGCGTTATTTTTATCGCCTATCATATAGTAGCACGAAGCGCGATAGTTATTGAGTACAGGGTCTATAGGGTTACCTAAGCTCTCTATCTTATTGATGTCAGCGATTACTTTTTGGTACTGCTGTAGGTTGTAATAGCTATAAGCACGTAGACGATACGCATCAGCGTGGGCAGGTACTTTTTCTAAAAACTTAGTAAAGGCTTCTACCGCTTCAGGATAACGCCTGTTGTTGTATAGATTTACTGCTTCTACGTATAGAGGAGTAAACTGCTCTACTTGCAAGCGCGAAGTTAGTTTGATGCGATTATTTACAATATCTTGGTTGTTAGGCAGATATACGTAAGCACTATCTAAGGTAGCCTTAGCATCAGCTATTAGGTTATTCTTCTCTTGCAGATAAGCCAAAGCATTCCACGCTTGTGCCTCAGTGCGTTTGTTAGCTAACGCCTCACGATCTACATCTATATGAAATTTCTTCAGTGTATTTTTCCATTTAGGAGTTACGACAGTAGTATCTTTCTCTAACCCTAAAAACTGCTTCAATAGTTTTATTGATTCTTGCTCTTTGCCCATATTGTTGAGGGCAAAAGTTTCCAAGTTAAGACTTCCAAAGAAGTTGGGCTTAATCATACGAGCTTTATGAGCGTATTTGTAGATACTATCATTGTTTTTTTCAGGCTCCATAAAGTAAGACACCGCCATAAAATACTCAGGACGTGCATCGTATGGGTGATAGTGTATTGAGCGCAATATCTTGCGAGCCTCTTCAAACTTCTGTTCGTCTATCAGGTAGCGTGCTTTTTCTACATCTACAGGTTCAGCCACTGCTGTCAAGTTAGGAATGCGCGGATACTCGCGTATCAAATATTCAGCAGGCGATTTGGTCGGACGTACGTTTTGTTGCTCTTCTTTTACCATACGTTGCATTTTTGACGAATCAAAGTACATACGCTCTACCACTACGTTCATTACGGCTACTACTGCCGCTACCATACCAATAAAGCCAACGGCTGTCAAAGGCAATTTCTTCTCTTCTTTATTGTTTTTCTTGTAATACAATACAGCTAAGCCCACAGCAGTTCCTACATAAAGACTAAAGAGCGCTTGTATTTCAGGGCGGTCTTGAGGGAAGTTAAAAAAGGCATCAAACGAGTAGGCAAAAAGCCCAAACAGAGGCAGGAAGAACCATTGTTCTTTCTTGTTGTCTTTCTCTTTATAAGTACCCCACAAGAAGTAGTAAGCGGCTAAAAAGAATATAGCGATGAAAGCCAACCCCGCAAAAATACCTGCTTCAGCAGTAAGCTCTAAAAAGTCATTGTGGTTTTTGTACATATAGATATAGTGCGGACTATATGAATTCTCGTATTGCAAGAAGCGTACCTTCCAGTTGCCTATCCCTACCCCTAATATTGGGTTGTTAGGTATCATATCAGTAGCGGTGATAACCCAAGCAGTTTTACGCAGGTTGTTACTCGAGTTTTCTTGGTTAGCCACCTCTGCCAAACGAGCCCCAAAGCTAGTACTTTGGCGTATCTGTTGTGGATACATAAAGTTTTGTACAAAAGTAAATATTCCAAAAGCCAATACCACTAAACCTACGTGTATGAGTACTTTACCTCCTGTTTCGCGTTTTTTTCTAATGAAGTAATCAATAATGCCATAAATAGCAAATATTACCACGGTGAGTATCGTAGCCAAGTAGAAAGTACGTGTACTCATAAAGAAGATGGCCAGCGTACCTACAAGTATTCCTATCCCTCCTAATAATCTGTAGAGTGTCTTTTTATTGAAGTAAAACAACCAAATAGCAAACGGTATTTTGATAAACATAGCCGATGCTAAGATGTTTTTGTTAGAGTAACCGCCTTTGATGTTGTAATCAGTGCTGATACCTCTGATGATATCTTTTACCCCTCCCATAGTGACTAAGAAATCGTAAAAAAGCAGCAAAGTCATCGCTACAGCCAAGGGGGCTAAGCTCTTTTTGTTGTAAATCACTAAAGCTGATACCATCCAAGCAGCGGTAAAGGTAACGAATATCTTAGAGTAATGCAGTATCGCCTCTTCTATATCGATAGCTTTAGTGAAAGATAACAGCGCAAATACCATTATAATACTATAGGCTATCCCTATTTTATTGTTGAAGAAGCCAAATAGCAATTGGGTACGCTCTCTAAAGTCTTTTATCAGAAAAACCATTGCCACTACTACTAAGTTTAGAATAGCAAAGGTATAGAATTTAGAAGCGTTAGAGTCAAAAGCCATCCAGTTAGGCGTGATAACAGTCACATAGCCGTAAGCTATTAGCAGCAAACTAGTCAATAGGTTCAGTGCCGAATTATCACTATTCGTAGCTATGGTAGTTTTAGCGTTGGTCTGCGGTGCTTGTTTTAGAGTTGTTGCTTTTTTGTTGCTCATTTTATTATGATTTTGTTAGTAGGGTTCAAAGGTTAAAATAGTATCATTTGGTAAGGCAGCCCCGTCATTTTCACAACCTCTTCAGTCCGTTGCGAATGCGTATCAGTAATGAATAACTGCCCAAAATGGTTCTGCGTCACTAATTGTACTAATTGCGCTACTCGTGTGTCGTCTAATTTATCAAAAATATCGTCCAACAGCACTATGGGGGTAATGCCCAAAGTACGCTTCAGTAGTTCAAACTGCGATAACTTTAGCGCTATGAGTAGCGACTTTTGCTGTCCTTGGCTGCCGTATTTCTTTATTGGGTAGCCCTGTATCTCTAACCGTAGGTCATCTTTGTGAATGCCAGCAGTAGTGTATTGTGCCTGTAGGTCTCGTTGCTGATGTTGGGTGAGTAGCGCCTCTTGGGTCTGCTCGTGTAGCATACTTTCGTACACTACTTTTACCTCCTCCTGCCCTCCAGCAATGTAAGCATACTGATAGCAAAAGACAGGGGCAAATCCCTCCATAAACTGCCGCCGCTTTTCGTAGATGAATTGCCCTAAAGGGGCTAACTGCGCATCGTATACCTGTAGGGTGTCAAAGGCACTAATGCCGCTCTCAGCCATTTGCTTTAGCAGAGTGTTGCGCTGTAGTAGCACACGATTATAGCGTATCAGCAACTCCAAATACTCACGGTCAGTCTGCGCGATAACACTATCCAAAAACTTACGACGCGTCTCACTGCCTTCCACTATAAGGTCGCGGTCAGCAGGCGAGATGATCACCATTGGATATTTCCCTATATGGTCTGACAAACGCTCATAAGCCTTGCCATTGTGCTTCATCATCTTCTTCTGACCTTTCTTCAGACTGCAAACTATCTGTTCTTCTCGGCTGTTCGACTCAAAAAAGCCATCTATCAAGTAAAAATCCTCATCGTGACGTATATTTTGTACTGCTGACGGACTAAAATAGCTCTTTCCCATCCCCAAATGATAGATAGCGTCTAACAAATTGGTCTTTCCTGCCCCGTTATTACCTACAAAACAGTTGATAGTAGCGCTAAACTCAAGTGTTTTAGAGCTGATATTTTTATAATTAACTACGGTTACTTTCTTTAAAAACATAATTAGCGATGCAAAAATACGAAAAAAAGAAATACCAACAAGCAAAAAAGAAGAATTTTTTTGTTAATTAACAAATTGGCTAATCACTAAAATAAGAAAAATTTTCTCTTATGCTTCCCATTTACTTTAGATATACTTACCCTTTAGGATCACCGAAGGATGAGCGAAAGATAACCGAAGTATAAACGTCTAATTACCATCTAAGAAACAGAAAAATATCCTACTCTTAGCCTTTTCAGCCCCTAAACCCTAAATTTTAACATCATTATTTAGGTTGTTTATAAATAAAGTGCTATCTTTGCCCCAAAATTCTAAATTAAATCATTTTATGAAACGTTTTAACCCTTTTTGTGTGATGGTGGCACTCTTCGCCCTCATCATTGCGGCTTGCAGCAAAGACGACAACAAAGCTGATAACAAGCCAGAAAACCCTAAAGAACTCATTTTAGAGAAAACCTCTCTAACCCTCAAGGTTGCCGAAACAGCCACCCTTACCGTCACTTCGGGCAATGGCTCTTATACTGTTAAGGTAGCCGACCAAGCGGTAGCCTCAGCTACTGTAACCCAAAACACCCTCAAAATTACTGCTATAGCACAAGGCGAAACAGTGGTAACGGTAGCCGATGCCAAAGGCAAAACCGCTTCTCTAAGTGTAACCGTTACCGGTATTTTTGCCGTGGTCGATAAGAGCGTCACGGTAGAAAACGGAGCCAAAACCGATGTAAAACTACAAAACGGACACGCTAATTACAATTGTGTGTGCGTACCCGAAGGGGTGGTATTAGTAAGTGCCAAGACTGATAATGTACTCAGTGTTGAAGGACTAAAGGTCGGCAGTGCTACCGTTACCGTTACCGATGTACAGAGTGGCAAGCAGGATATTTTCGAGGTGACGGTTACAGGTATGCCTTTCACTATAAGCAAAAACAGTTTTGTGTTAGAGGTAGGCAATACCGAGCAAGTTGCTATCACAAGTGGCAATCCTGACTATAAAGTACAATATTCTATTGAAAATGTAGTGAAAGCCCAAATAAACGGCAATGTTATACACCTAACAGCCGTAGGGGCAGGAAAGGCTAATGTTATCATCACCGATGCCGCTCAGCAAAAAGCGACTATAGCGGTAACAGTAAACGGAGCGGTAGCAGGCGATATTTTTGATGTAGATGAAGGAGAAGACGAAAATGAAGGCGAGAAAGTAGTGTCGCTCAAAATGAGTGCAGTGGCTACAGGAGCTATCACAATCCCCGACGAAGGTACAGTACTTGCCGAAGAGATATTCAATGGTAATAACGAAATTACTTCAGCCGATTTGAAGAACATCACAAAGATAGGCGACGGGGCTTTCAAAGCGACTACTAACCTTAAAAAAGTAGTGATGACAAAAGTTAAGAAAATAGGATTTCAAGCCTTTATAGGCTCTGGGCTTACCGAACTTACCCTCCCTGCTTCTATAGAAAGCATTGGGGCAATGGCTTTTATGAACAACTATAGCCTTACAAAGGTAACAGTGCTCAATCCTACACCCCTAACCATATCCTCTAATACCTTTGCCACTTCAGCACAAAATAAACAAAAACGAGTTTTATATGTGCCTAAAGGAAGTAAAGCAGCCTATGAAAACAATGAGAATTGGGCTAAAAACTTCAAAGAAATAAGAGAACTTAATTAATTTACCTGTAGGGGCAAATGGCAGAAAAAATGCTATTTGCCCCTTACTTTTTATTAACAAATTATCGCTTACATTAACAATTGTATGTTGATAATTAACAATTGCATATAGTTTATTTATAATTTATAATGTTTGTTTTATAATTGATAATCAGTATTTTATAATTGACAAGAGATATTAAACATCTACTTCTACACTACTTACTGGCACAATACGGTGAAAAAACATTATCTTTGTCACAATAAAAATTATTAAAGTAAAACCTAAATTTACGATTATGCCAAATTCAATTAATCGGCAAACA
>ERZ773049.2044-NODE-2044-length-11211-cov-7.327716_pt1 | contig 11211 bp, 6 predicted proteins | sample MGYA00580633_ERZ773049 | MGnify/ENA primary metagenome ERZ773049 (study PRJEB29015, sample SAMEA2737991) | human oral metagenome | biome: human oral; feature: human-associated habitat; material: dental | place: China | collected 2066 ... | reverse complement strand
GATGTGGTGAAATTGGCAGACACGCCAGACTTAGGATCTGGTGCCCCACGGCGTGGAGGTTCAAGTCCTCTCATCCGCACCATCTTTTTAAAATCCATCTTTAAAGCTTTAAAAACTCGATTTTCATTTGAATTTAATAAATTCACTTATTCAAAATTTAGTAGAAATTTTCATTTATCAAATGATCTGCATTAAATTTATAAAATTTATAGATCAAATTCTTACGCCATTAAAAACAAATAAATAATAAAAACCTAGAGCAAGTGCGGTAGTGTGTTGAAGCTACCGTTTTTAGAACGCTTAAAGACACGCGTTGATCGGGTTTAATTGAGCTATTTTGAGCCATTTTTGACGACATACTTTTAGCTTAAACAAGATCGATCAGCGTGGGCAGAAATATCGATTGATGTAAATACTTGTTTGATAGTTAGTTGGTTTGTAAAATTGTGACTGGATAGAGGATTTATTTTTGGTAGCAGCGCTATTTGTGTTTTTTTCTGGGATAAATCAAGGCAAATATTTTATTTAAAGAGCTTTTAGCACCTGTAATCCTAAAATATATGGTTGTAAAGTGGCACTATTTATGGTTTTAGGAGGCAAACAAAATCATAGATATTGTCTTAAAGAGCTGTTTTATTCTGCGCCCGTAATTCTAAAATACGAAAATGACTATGCTAGCGCCTTTGATGTTTAAAAGCAAAATTTAAAGGCAATATGGTTTAGATATTAAGCCATGAAGCAGGGCGCTATGCTTGAAAAGTTATCGCAAGAGTGTAGCACGACAATGGGTGCTAGATGACTTATATAAGGCATAAACGCAAATCCTGATAAGATAAAATTTATAGCTGAGTGACAATTTTTAGTTTAAGGCTTTTCACTAAAGTGCAGGAGATACTAAATTTATTAGACGAGAAATGCCATTGGACTATGAGACCTGCATGATCATTGTGTGAATATATACGAAAGTATTGTGGCAATGCTGTAGTGCCTTTGGGTGGATTGTGATGTTGGGAGGCGCAACTATAAATCCAGATAAGATAAAAAACCATCTAAATTTAGTCATTTTGTATTAGATATTTAAGACACGAAGATGCCAAATTTACAATGAATTTTGAACTATTTGCAAGCATAATCTTGTCTGGTGCAATAACAACTAAGATCGGTTGGTTGCAGACGAGGCACTATTGCTAAATTTGAGCGCAAATTTTAAAAATCCAGGGGCTAAATTTAGTCGTTTTGGGCGTAAATTTAAAAACGTTAAGGCCGTGATGCTTAAAAATACAATAGAAGCAGTCAATTTGAACTATTAGACAAGCATATTCTTATGCGGTTTGTGGCAATTAGTCGTAAAGTCTAAAAACATAAAAATTTAGGGCTAAATCTAGTTTTTTGGGTTTAAATTTAAAAATTTAGACGTTGTGATTTCAAATAATAAAATAAGCCAAATTTGAAAGGTGGGCGGTAAATTTATCGAGTAAAGACGGCTTTTTATGGTTGCATGAAGGCAAGGTTTATCAATGTAGCGAATTGGTTGCGGTTGATATGCCCACTAAATTTAACTACAAAACCAAATGAGATAGAAATTTATGGCTAAATTTGTCTGCTGTGGCTTAAATTTTGAAGCTACGATACTTAAAAAAGAGACCAAATTTACAACGAAAACGCTAAATTTGAGCTACCAGAAAAAGATATTTTTTATGGTTTATGTTCTAACGATGCCTTGATAGATCGCGATATAAGGTGCATAGTTGCGGCTGATATGCGCTTACTAGTTTAACTATAAATAGAAATTTACGTCTAAATTTAACCATTTCAGGAGCTAAATTTAAAAAGATAAAACAGGGTAAAATTTACAAAAAGAAGTAATAAATTTGAACTACTAGAAAATGCTGATATTATGTGCGGGGGGGGCATTGCTTGTGGCTATCGACAACGCAGTTGGTTATGATTGGTCTGCCCTTATTAAATTTGACGAGAAAACTTAGCAGCACGAAAATTTACGACGAAATTTAGTCGTTTTGGACTTAAATCTAAAATTTTACTAACAAATTTTTAGTCAAATTTACACTGACTTTGAAATTTACTCTGCAATCATCTTGATCTAAAAACACTTCTGGGTAGCATTTTGTCTTTTTTAAGTATTGGAATTTGGCTGCTTCGTAGCCTTTGGTTAGGCGATAAAGCGTGCCTAAATTTGCAAAATTTAAATTTAGTTGCGATCATTTTGGTTTTTTAGATAAATTCTAGCGCCAGTTGTTTTTAATAAGTGATATTTGGCGCATTAGGGTAGGTTGATTAGACTAACTATGGATCAAATTTAAGCCACATGATATTTTGATTAAAAGTAGCAAATGATCAAATTTAGCCCTCAAGCGAGGGCTAAATTTATATAAATTCTACAAAGATTGCAAAATTTTTGGTTTAGAAAATGCAGTGATCGGCTTGATCTCGCCTTTGTATTTTTCTAAATTTACAAGGATCGTGTGTCCGCAGTTGCTTTGAGCGATGCTAGATGTGCCTTTGTCGCGAGTTAGGACATTGACGCAGCCATGTTTGCAAAGGCTCTTTTCGCCTAGCACTTCAGGGTCGTACCACGCACCCTCGCAGATGGCGATGACGTGCTCTGGGATGATGTCAGTGACTAGCGCACCAACTAAAATTTCGCCCCTGTCGTTAAATACTCTCACCACGTCGCCAGTCGCAATGCCTTTTGCTTTGGCGTCATTTACGTTTATGAGCATTGGCTCTCTTGCGCATACTTCAGCGTAGTTTCTGATTATTGAGTTATTTAGCTGTGAGTGGAGGCGGTATCTTGAGTGCGGAGTCGTGACGCTAAATGGATACTTTTTGGCTTTTTCGCTGCCAAGCCACTCAAATGGCTCGATCCAAGCAACGTGTGGCGCAAAGTCTTTGTAGCCAAATTTAGCGATAGTTGGAGAGTAGAGCTCTATCTTGCCAGATGGCGTGCCTAGGCGGTTTTTGTGAGGATTTTCTCTAAAAGCGCTAAGCCTTGTGTAGTATCTGCTAGCTTCGTCATCTTGCTCAAATCTAACATATCCCTCTTTCCAAAACTCATCAAAGCTTGGCATCTTGACATTTATGCCTTTAGCTTGCTCGGCTGCGTCTGCGTAAAATTCTTTCGCCCAGCCAAGCTCATCTTTGCCCTCTGTAAAGACCTCTTCTCTGCCCCAGCGTTTGCAAATTTGTGAGCAGATCCAGTAGTCGCTCCTGCTCTCGCCCATAGGCTCTACGACAGGCTTGTAAGCCACGATGTATTCGTTTGTAGGCACGCTTTGGTTGATGTCGTTTCTCTCGACTTCAAGGGCTACTGGCAAGACGATGTCGCTTAGTTTTGCTGTGCTTGTCCAAAATGGCTCAGCTGTTATTACGGTGTCAAATTTACGCCACGCTTTTACGGCGTTATTTACATCCTGATGCCTTGTAAACATCGATCCAGACGCCATGTAGGCCACTCTCATGTGTGGGAGCTTGATCTTTGAGCCATCATAGTCTATCTCTTTGCCAGGGTTTTGCAAAGCCTCGATCGATCTTGAAGATGGGATAGTGACGTTTTTAAATTTCTTCCAAGGAGCGCCATCTACGTTGTCGTATTTCTCGCTGATGCTGGTGCTGATGCCTTTTAGTGACGGAGCGATCTTATCTGTAGCACCATTTGAGTAGTAGAGGTTAAACTCAAATCCAAGACCCTCTTTGCCTATCTGACCTAGCATCGCGCTAAGTGTTACGATGCCCCAAAAGCCCATCTCGCCGTGATCTTGTCTTTGAAGTGATCTGCCTGCGATGATGACGCTTGGCTCTTTTGCAAGCGCTGTTGCAAACTTAGCGATATCTTCGGCTTTTACGCCACAAATTTTGCTCGCCCAGTTGATATCTTTGACCACTTTGTCGGTTGTGCCAAGTAGGTAGTCTTTAAATTTATTAAAGCCGACTGTGTATTTTTTGATAAATTCTTCGTCATAAAGCTTGTTTTCATATAGATAGTGGCACATGCCAAGCATCATTGCTACGTCGGTATTTGGACGAACGATGATAGCTTCAGAGCCAAGGTATCTTGTGGTGTCGTTTTTAAAGACGCAAACGCTATAAGTTTTTATGCCTGCCTCTTTTATCTTTTTGATGCCAAGATAGCCATCGTGTGTTGGTGGTTGCCATGAAATTTGACCAGTTACAAGCGGGTCAGTGCCCCAAAATACAACGTTTTTAGCATTTTTAGCGATGGCCTCCCACTTTGTCGGAGCGTCATAAACGGCGCTGTTGCCTAGGACGTGCGGCATGATGACAAGGCCAGCTCCAGTTGAATAATCGCCACTCTCTTCGACATATCCGCCAAGGACCTTTAGCATCCTGTGACCAACGGTTCTACCCCAGCTGATCTTGCCGCTGCCGCCCCACCAGTAGCACTCGCCGTAGATGCTCTCAGGGCCATATTTGTCAAAATTTTCTTTTAAGGCTTTTGCTGCTAGATCAAGGGCCATGTCCCAGCTAACACGCACAAATTCCTCTTTGCCACGAAGCTCGCTCTTAGCTGCGCCCTTTGCCTTTAGGTAGCTCTTTCTTACGTATGGATAGAGCACGCGGCTTTCGTTTTGGATGAGGTCTGGCAAGCTGTTGTTCATGGTATTTGGGAATTTATCGCCTTCAAATGGATCAACAGAGACGATTTGGTTTGAGTTGGTATTTGCCCAAAATAGCCCAAATCTATTTGCGCCAAAGGTTTTGTTTTGGTCAAAAATGGTCTTAGTCACGCCCTCTATCTTGTTTGCCTGCGCTGCTGTGGCAGCAAGTGCAGAAAATTTTATAAAATCTCGTCTTTTCATATTTTCTCCCTTATGAAAATTTATTTTACTTTTTTGGCATTGTGTTGTAGGTATTTAAGCACTAAATTTAGGTCAGTTTCATCTAGTGCGACAAATTTCGCATCGACCATGCCAGATAAATTTGCTGGCCACTGAGCGGCTGTGAAGCTGTTTGGTTCATGCAGCCTGTGACATGCTGAGCAGGTCTCTTCGTAAATTTTCTTAGCCTTTGCGTAAAGCTCTTTTTGGTTGCCACCAAGCGCGTCATTTGGCACTTCATAAAGCCCATCAACTTGATACCAAACCTCGCCGTAGTCATCTTCAAGATCTTTTACTTTTTTGAAATTTGCCTCGCTCTCGTTATCAAAAGCTACAAAAACTTCAGGATCTTCTACGCTTCTTTGAAGCTGAGCCAAGTAGTTTGCCGACACTACACCACTAACCTTGATCTTACTCGTTTTATCGCCTTTTTCTAAGACTTCAACTGGCGTTAAAACCTCGATCTTACCGATCATCTTGCCATCAAGTGTAATGTTTGCGTCTTTTGCGATCACATCAGCACCAAAGGCAAGACTATAAGCTAGCACTGGGGCTAAAAATAGCATTTTCATTTGACAATCCTTAAAAAAAGAAATTAAATGAATTTTATAACCAGCACGCTTAAAATTATATTGCTATATTTAGAGAAAAGTGAGTATTTTAGGGGATTTAAAAGGGATAAAGTAAATTTAAAGTTATAAAAATAGGGCGATTGCTCGCCCAAATTTACTTTAAGGATTATTTCTTCATCTGGATAGCAGTTTGTATCATCTCATCACTTGTCGTGATGCTTTTTGCGCTCGCTTCGTAGGCCTTTTGCGTGACGATCACCTCGCTTAGTGCTTGACCAAGATCGACGTTACTCATCTCAAGTTTATTTGCCAAAATTTGCGCCCCATAAACGGTCTCGCCAGCTTTGTTTTTGTAAAAAAATGGCTCGCCAGAGTTGGCTGTGGCTTCATAAAGATTGTCGCCAACCTTTGCCACGCCTTGGTCGTTTATAAAGTGATAAAGCGCCACTTTTGCCACGGGGAATGCTCTAGTATTGTCGAAATTTGCCATGATGTTGCCACGATCATCGACGCTATATTTTGATAAAAGCCCCTCAGCGTAGCCATCTCTTTTTATGTTGAAGTCTTTTCTAGCGTTTGCTGAGCTTGTCATGCCATTATAAACGTCCGCATCGCCGTCGCCCTCGAAGTTTAAATTTACGCCGCCAACGCTTGTTAGTGTATTTGCCACAAGCCTGCCACTGCCATTAAATGTAAGCGAGCCCATTGCGGTATTTTGCACGGCTCCGCTAGCATCAGTTATTGTCGCCACCGCGTCCCAGATAGTCTGGTCGCCAGCTTGTGGGATCTGCTTGGTTAAATTTATAGTAACTAGGCTCTTTGTGCCGTCTGCGTTGTAGATGTCAGAGGTTAGTTTCTCTTTGTTTGGTACTTCAACGAGCGAGGTGACTTCAGCATTTACCTCTAAATTTGCAAAATCCATAAATTTAAGGCTCTTGTCGTTTATCTGCCAAGTGCCATCACCCTCAAGCGTGGTTGAAAACTCGCTAAATTTACCATCGCCGTCTTTTACTTTTACGACCACGCTGTCGCCAGCTTTTGCGCCAAGTGATGTAGTGCTTAGCGTGATCTGTCCGTTTAGTGAGATCGTTTTGTTTGTATTATCAAGCGTGTAGGCGTATTCGCTAACATCAAGGGCTGTCGTCTTTTTATCTGTTATGCGGCTTGAGTTTAGGTTGCCTTTTAGGCTGATGTTTGTAGTAGCCTCAGCTGGCATAAATAAAAAATGAGGCAGTGTTATGCCCTTTTGTGAGCTAGGATCGCCAAGACTTAGCTCCTCTTGCGAGACCGTGTAAGCTTGCGGGGCACTTGAAGTTTGACCATATTTTTTAAGAGCGCTCGCACTTGGCGTGGTCGGAGTGAAATTTGCAAGCGTGCCAAGGAGTAAATTTCCCCTAGTATCTACTAAATTTCCAGCCGCATCTATGTCAAAAGTGCCTGTTCTTGTGTAGTAGTTTTTGCCTGTTTTATCGACAACGCCAAAGAAGCCATCTCCGCCTATGGCAAGGTCAAAGTTGTTATCAGTGCTTTGAAAGCTACCATTTGACATGTCAAGTGCAGTCGTTTGCTTAGTAGCTCCAAGTCCCACTTGATCGCTAGTTGGGCCACTGCCAGCTGAGACTAGGTTTTGGTTTATTAAATTTTTAAACTCAGGGATTGAAGCTTTGAAGCCGACATTATTTATGTTTGAGATGTTGTTTGACCAAACATCCATGCCAAAGCTTTGCGTCTTGATGCCGCTAACCCCGTTGTAAAAACCTCTCATCATGGCTTTTAGCCCTCGTAATATTCAGATACTTTATCCATTGAAACGTATTCGCCAGCTACCTTCATCATAGCCTTGCCATCTACAAATTTCACCGCCTCGACTGGGTAGTTGCCTACTTGTGTTTTATACTCTTTGCCATCTTTGCCAGTGTAAATCGCTGAAATGGTGTATGAGCCATTTGGCACTTGGTTGCCAGACGCGTCTTTGCCGTCCCAAGCTAGGTTATGAACGCCTGCATTTGTCTCGTTTAGATCAGTTGTTCTTACGACTTGACCATTTGCATTTTTGACCTCGATTTTGCCATTTGCAAGATCTGTCTTAAAGTAAAGCGCAAATTTTGCATCTTTTTTCTCATCTGTTAGTGTGACTGCATTTGAGCCAGTTGAGACCATCTTGCCAAGGGCTGAGATAGCGTAGGCATTTGCGTTTGATTTTAGCTGATTTACTAGCTCTTTCATCGCTTTGTTTGTATTTTCTTGCATCTCGACTGATGCTAGTTGGCTAGTTTGCGTTAGCATCTTTTCAGTATCCATAGGGCTTGTTGGGTCTTGGTGCTGAAGCTCGGTTAAAAGTAGCTTCATAAATGCATCTTTGTCAAGCTGTGAATTTGGGTTTGTGCCTGTGCCTTTTGCCGCGTCTATTCTAGAGTTAGCCTTTTTCTCGGCATTTTTTTGTTGCGTTGTTTGTGTAGTTATATCTGAAACTGAAGCCATAATCTCTCCTAAATATATCTTGGTATTACTAGCTCAAGCAAGCTTTGTTCCGCTTGGGCGTTTTCGCTCTCGTCGCTTTGATTTGAGCTATATTTGTTCTTTGCTTGTTCTCTTTTTTCTTGTCTTTGGTTTTGATCTGAGAAATTCATCTCAAGCTCGGTAAATCCCATATTTACAAGGCTGTTTTTAAACTCAGCTTGGTTTTGCAAAAAGAGGTTCATCGTAGCTGTTGTTGAGCTAAAATTTACATGCAGATTATTGCCGCGATTAACCATCGTGATCTCAACCTCGCCTAAATTTAGCGGGTTAAGCGTGATGTTAAAGCGAGTGATCGGCGCTTTGTAGTTTTGCACCTGCTCTTTTAGCGTAGAAGAGAAGTTACTAAGCGTCTCTTTTATCTCCGCCTTTGTTTGAAGCTGGTGTTTAGCGCTATTTGCGATGTCTTTTACCATTTGATTTAGCTCTGATTTGCTATCACTGCTAAATGTCTCCTCGCTTGGCTCAGCCTCTCTCATCTGCTCTCTTTCTGGAAAGAGTAGCGACTCAAGAGTTGGAGCTTTTTGCGCCTTTTGTTCGTGTAAATTTACCTTCGCTTTTGGCTCTTTTGGCTGCTCCTCTGGCTCAACATCTACTATCTCATCATCAAGCTTTACTTCGCTATCATCTAGTTTTTTAGGCTCTTCTTTGACTAAATTTTTAACTTCATTTGTTGGATTTGCCACTACCTCTTTTAGCAATGTATCAAGCTTTACGACCTCTTTTGGCTCGTTTTTGATGATAGTTTGCTCGACCTCGTTTTTTAGCTCTTTTAGGTAAAAAGGCTTATCCTCAGTCTTTATCGGCGTGAAAAATTCCTGCTTGCCCAAATTTTTAAACATCTCGTTTAGTTTTGGCACATCTTCATTTGAAATTTCTATATTTTCAAGGCCAAGATCAAATTTCTTAGCAAGGTCGATAAGATCGCTAACGCTTTTAACGTTGCTAAGCTCTTCGACGTTCTCAGGGACACTTAAGAAATTTGCTATTTTGTCGCTGAAATTTGGAAATTTGCTTACTTTTTCATTGCCATTTAGAATTTCTAAAACTTGCAAAAGCTGCATGAAATTTGCATTTTCATAGAGCTCATTTTTTGTATCTTCGTCCAAATTTTCTTCAAGTGCGGCTGAAATTTTTGCCACGCTTTCGTTTTGCGCCTTTTCTATCGTCTCTTTTTGGATATCAACAGTTTTTACTATCTCTTTGACATCCTTTTCGGTGATCTTTTGACCGCTATTTGCCTTGCTCGCAGCCGCATCCAAAACCATCGACAAAAACTCGCCATTGTTTTGAGACTTCTTCGCAGCCGCAGGCTTTTTAGTAGCCGCAGGAGCTAGCAAATCTACGTTGTTTTTCGCTGTGTAAGCTTGCATTTAATCCCTTTAAATTTAAAAACTTAACGCTTACATGCAAAATCTATTCCAAAAATTAATTTCTTGATATCAGCTTAAAATTTATAAAAATTTGGCTATAATCTGCCCCTATTTTAAAACTGATAAAGCGAAAAATATCAAACTAATAAACGGAGAAAAATTTGGAAAAGATACGAAATATAGCCGTCATCGCGCACGTCGACCACGGTAAAACAACAATGGTTGATGAGCTTTTGAAGCAGTCAGGAACATTTAACGAGCATCAAAACCTTGGCGAGCGCGTAATGGATAGCAACGACATCGAAAGAGAGCGTGGCATCACGATCCTTTCTAAAAATACCGCCATTCGCTACAAAGATACAAAGATCAACATCATCGACACCCCAGGCCACGCCGACTTTGGTGGCGAGGTAGAGCGTGTTCTTAAGATGGTTGATGGCGTTTTACTACTTGTCGATGCGCAAGAAGGTGTTATGCCACAAACTAAATTTGTTGTCAAAAAGGCGCTCTCACTTGGACTTCGCCCAATCGTCGTCGTAAATAAGATAGATAAGCCTGCAGGCGATCCAGACCGCGTTATAAACGAAATTTTTGACCTTTTTGTCGCACTTGATGCAAATGACGAGCAGCTAGAATTTCCGGTCGTTTATGCAGCTGCTAAAAATGGCTACGCAAAGCTAAAACTAAGTGATGAAAACAAAGATATGCAGCCACTTTTTGAGACTATCCTAGCTCACGTACCAGCTCCAAGTGGTAGCGACGAGAACCCACTTCAGCTTCAAGTTTTCACGCTTGATTATGACAACTACGTCGGCAAGATCGGCATTGCGAGGATTTTTAACGGCAAGATAGCTAAAAACCAAAACGTTATGCTCGCAAAGGCTGATGGCACGAAGACAACTGGTAGAATTTCAAAACTCATCGGCTTTATGGGACTTGACAGGATCGATATAAACGAGGCTGGCACTGGCGACATCGTAGCGATCGCTGGTTTTGACGCGCTTGACGTTGGCGATAGTGTCGTTGATCCAAACAACCCACATCCGCTTGATCCGCTTCATATCGAAGAGCCGACACTTAGCGTTGTATTTTCTGTAAATGACGGCCCACTTGCAGGCACTGAGGGCAAACACGTCACATCAAACAAGATCGATGAGCGCCTTGCAAATGAGATGAAGACAAATATCGCGATGAAGTATGAAAACATCGGCGAAGGCAAATTTAAAGTAAGCGGTCGTGGTGAGCTTCAGATCACCATTTTGGCTGAAAATATGCGCCGTGAAGGGTATGAGTTTTTACTTGGCAGACCTGAGGTCATCGTAAAAGAGATAAATGGCGTAAAATGCGAGCCATACGAGCTTTTAGTGATCGACGCGCCTGATGATACGACAGGCACAGTCATAGAAAAACTTGGCAAAAGAAAAGCTGAAATGGTCTCTATGAACCCAACAGGCGACGGCCAAACAAGGATCGAATTTGAGATCCCAGCGCGCGGACTTATCGGCTTTAGAAGCCAGTTTTTGACTGATACAAAAGGCGAGGGCGTTATGAACCACAGCTTTTTGGAGTTTAGGCCACTTAGCGGCACCGTCGAGCACAGAACAAACGGCGCACTAGTTTCTATGGAAAACGGCGTAACGCTTGCTTATTCGCTATTTAACTTGCAGGATCGTGGCGTGCTATTTCTTGATCCGCAGGCAAAAGTATATGTGGGCATGATCATCGGCGAGCACAGCCGTCCAAACGACCTTGATGTAAATCCTATCAAGGGCAAAAACCTAACAAACGTGCGTGCAAGCGGTAGTGACGATGCGATCAAGCTAGTTCCGCCTAGAAAGCTAAGTCTTGAGCGCGCGCTAGAGTGGATCGAAGATGACGAGCTAGTCGAGGTTA
>ERZ773049.2043-NODE-2043-length-11214-cov-7.353974_pt1 | contig 11214 bp, 10 predicted proteins | sample MGYA00580633_ERZ773049 | MGnify/ENA primary metagenome ERZ773049 (study PRJEB29015, sample SAMEA2737991) | human oral metagenome | biome: human oral; feature: human-associated habitat; material: dental | place: China | collected 2066 ... | reverse complement strand
GGCGTTTGCAACACTGTTGCAAGTCCCACGAAAAACTTTCTGGCATTTGCAACACCGTTGCAAGCATTTCCAAAAACGTTTGGGCCATCGCGTGGCTTCCGTAGAAACTCTCTGCTGGCTGTCGAACTCACGTTATAGATAGGCTTGTAAGGCAAGAATATCCAACCGGCGGAAAAGGTTTGTCTCGGTTGATTATGCTGTCTGTAGGGCCTATGGAGAATTTCTCTACATGTGGTTTCGGTACGGTATCCCTTGGTCTGACGCCCATTGCCAGCCCTGTAGGCCGTATGGAATTGTTTCTACTTTTGCGGCCTGATTTACAAAACAGAAAGACAGTTCGATAATGGATAAGATAAGCTATGCCCTCGGGCTGAGCATCGGGAACAATTTCCGGGCATCGGGTATCAAAGGGCTGGAAATCGATGATTTCATCAAGGGCATAAACGACGTATTTAATGAGGCTAAGCCAGCCATCGCTTTCGACGAGGCGCAACGCTTGCTTCAAGCGTATTTCAAGGACCTTCAGGCCGAGAAGTTTGAGATGAATAAGCCGGTCGGTGAAGAGTTTCTACGAATCAATAAGGAGAAGCGGGGCGTGGTGACGCTCCCCAGCGGCCTCCAGTACGAAGTGCTCAAGACTGGCGACGGGCAGAAGCCTGGGCCGAACGACAAGGTGCGCTGCCATTACCACGGCACACTCATCGATGGACGCGTCTTCGATAGCTCCATAGAGCGTGGTCAACCGGCTGTGTTCGGCGTTTCGCAGGTGATCCGCGGATGGACCGAGGCGTTGCAACTGATGAACGTCGGATCCAAATGGCGCCTCTTTATCCCCTCCGACATGGCCTACGGCGCACACGGTGCAGGCGAGGCTATCGAGCCGAATATGACGCTCATCTTCGACGTCGAACTGCTCGGCATCGAATGAATGAGAGACGACGAAGAGAATAACAATAGAATAGTAACTACATAACAACCAAACAGGAAGATGAAAAAGATTAATGTATGGATGATGGCAGCCGCAGCGGCTGCGTGTGTAACGATGAACTCGTGTAATCAAGGCGGCGTTTCAGCAGATGCCACGCTGGGCTCGCAGAACGACAGCTTGAGCTACGCCGTCGGTGTGAACGTTGGAAATAACATCAAGGCCAGTCTGGCTACTTTCCCCGGCGACGACTCGCTGAAGATGGATCTCGTGATCAAGGGAATCTTGGCTGTGCTGAAGGATACTTCGGCCCTGAAGATGACTTCCGACAATGCCAATGCCTATCTCAATGCTTATGTGATGAAGGTTCAGCAGTCGCAGGCTGAGGCCGAGCTGAAGGTGGGACAGGACTTCTTGGCCGCTAACCGTTCTAAGGAAGGCGTCATAACGACCGCCAGCGGACTCCAGTATAAGGTCATCACCGAGGGTACAGGGGCTAAACCGACGGCGAAGGATAAGGTGCGCTGCCACTACACCGGTAGGTTGCTCGACGGAACCGTCTTCGACAGCTCGGTACAGCGTGGACAGCCTGCTGAGTTTGAAGTGGGTCAGGTGATCCCAGGATGGCAGGAAGTGCTGCAGCTGATGCCCGTAGGATCGAAGTACCAAGTATGGATCCCCTCCAATCTGGCTTATGGCACGCAGGGCGCAGGGCCGATCAAGCCTAACTCTACGCTCGAATTCGAAATCGAACTGCTTGAAATTGTGAAGTAATGAAGCAGTTCCACAAGTTGACAACCCTCGCACTCGTCTGCGCAGCCATGCTGCTCGGCGGTGCGATGGCCAATGCGGCTGTTAAGCCGACACGTAAGGCATCCGGGCCCGCACTCAAGTCGCCGCTTGACACGGTCAGCTATGCGCTGGGTGTGAACATCGGTAGCAGCCTCCGCGAGAATCTTAAGACGTTCCCCAACGGCCCAGTCAACATCAATGTCTTGGCCGAGATCTTCGTCCGTACGCTCAAGGGCGATACCGCTGGACTGCTGATGAACAACGCAGCCTCCGAGACGTGCATCCAGAACTATGTGATGGAAGCGCAGCAGAAGGAAGGCGACGCTCGCAAGGCCGAAGGCGAGAAATTCCTTGCCGCCAACAAGAAGAAGGAAGGCGTAGTGACGACTGAGAGCGGTCTGCAATACAAGGTGCTCAAGCCCGGTGAGGGTGATGAGAAGCCGACGGACGCTGACCGTGTCAAGGTGCATTACACTGGCCGACTGCTCGATGGTAAGGTGTTCGACAGCTCCGTGGAGCGTGGTGAACCGGCCGAGTTTGGCGTGACGCAGGTCATCCGCGGATGGCAGGAGGCGCTCAAGCTGATGTGCAAGGGTGAGAAGCTCCAAGTGTGGATCCCCTCCGATCTGGCTTACGGTACGGGTGGCGCTGGCGACATGATCAAGTCGAACGCTACGCTCGAGTTTGAGATCGAGCTGCTGGACATCATCAAGCCTGAGCCCAAGGTGGAGAAGGCGGCTGAAGAGGCTGTGGAATCCGCCGAGAAGGTCGTAAACAAAGCCGTAGAGAAGGTGGACAAAGCCGCTAAGAAGGCCGCCAAGGAAGCTGAGAAGGCTGCTAAGAAAGCCGAGAAAGCTGTCAAGAAGACGGAGAAGAAGTAAGACGAGCCAAATCCCCCTCCGCCCACAAGAGAACCTCTGTGAGGCGAGACAACGAAACGATAGCGGTGTATCGGTGGGCCATGTCCAGAGAGTTGGACGCCCCCGATGCACCGCTTCTTTATATCGTATAATATCCACCCCTCCTCCGCCGTTTAATCCCCGGTTGAATCAGGGCAGAGCGGACCCTTCACCACTTCTAACTACTCGCTCTCACCACCACTTAATCCCCCCACATCTTATGAAAAGAAACAAGATCCTCTGGGCTGACGACGAGATCGACCTCCTCAAGCCGCACATCCTCTTCCTCGAAGAGAAAGGCTACGACGTGACGCCCGTCATCAGCGGACAAGACGCTATTGACAGCTGTAGCGAACAGACTTTTGACCTCATCTTCCTTGATGAGAATATGCCCGGACTCACCGGACTCGAAACCTTGGTCTCCATCAAGGAGATCGACCCCGCCGTGCCCGTCATCATGGTCACCAAGAGCGAGGAGGAGAGCATCATGAATCAGGCTATCGGTAACCGAATCGCCGACTACCTCATCAAGCCTGTCAACCCCAACCAGCTGCTCCTCTCCATCAAAAAGAACCTCCACAAGAACGACATCATCACCACCGCCACCTCCGAGAGCTATCAGCAGGAGTTCGGTCGCATCGGCATGCAGATCAACGACTCCTTCACCGCCGACGACTGGGCGGAGGTCTACAAGAAACTCGTCTATTGGGAGATCGAACTCGAGGAGAACCAAGCCCCCATGCAGGAAATGCTCATCATGCAGAAGCGGGAGGCTAACAGCGCCTTCGGCAAGTTCATCCGCAAGAATTACATGGGCTGGATGGCCGATCCTGCCAGTCGACCGCTGATGAGTCCCGACCTCTTCAAGACGAAGGTCTTCCCCCTGCTCGACGCTGGCGAAAAGGTCTTCTTCATCCTCATCGACAACTTCCGTTTCGACCAGTGGCGCGTCGTGCGGTCGTTGCTTTCGGACCGCTTCACGGTGGACGAAGAGATGTACTACAGTATCCTCCCCACCGCCACCCAGTATGCCCGCAATGCCATCTTCTCCGGCCTCATGCCGGCACAGATCGCCCAGATGTTTCCCGACCTCTGGGTCGACGAGGAGAGCGAGGAGGGCAAGAACACGAACGAGGAGCCGCTGATCCAAACCCAGATCGACCGCTTCCGTAAGCGCTACGACTTCTCTTACCACAAGGTCTACGAATCGCAGTACGGCGAGCGTATCCTGAACGGCCTCAGCGACCTGTTGCGCAACCAGCTCAACGTCGTTGTCATCAACTTTATCGACATGCTCTCGCATGCCCGTACCGAGAGTAAGATGATCCGCGAGCTGGCCCAGAGCGCGGCCGCTTACCGCAGTTTGACCCGCTCTTGGTTTCAACATTCCGTCATGCTCGAGCTGCTCAACCGACTGGCCGACGAGGGCTGCCGTGTGATCCTCACCACCGATCATGGCACCATCCAGGTCGACGATCCGATCAAGATCACCGGCGATCGCAACACCAACACCAACCTCCGCTACAAGACTGGCCGACACATGACCTGCGACTCCAAGTACATCTTCGAGATCAACGACCCCGCCCGGGCCGGACTGCCCTCGCCGCACTTGAGCACGCGCTACGTCTTCGCCACCAACGCCTACTTCTTCGCTTACCCCAACAATTACAACTACTATGTCCCCTACTATCGCGGCACCTTCCAGCATGGCGGTATCTCGATGGAGGAGATGATGGTGCCCTTTATCACCCTGCAACCCAAATGAGCACGATCCACATCCCCTCGCTGGCCTACCTCCACGACGCGGCCCAAGAGTTCCTCCGCACCGTCGGCCCCGCACCCCGTGTCGTAGCCTTCTACGGCGAGATGGGCGTCGGCAAGACCACCTTCATCAAGGCCCTCTGCGAAGCCCTCGGTGTCCGCGACGCCATCAACAGCCCCACTTTCGCCATCGTCAACGAGTATGTCGGCCGCGACGCCGATCACCTCATCTACCACTTCGACTTCTACCGCATCCGCACCCTCGCCGAAGCCCTCGACATAGGCACCGAAGACTATTTCGAGCGTCCCTCGTGGAGCTTCATCGAGTGGCCCGAGCGCATAGAGTCGCTCCTCCCGTCCGATGCCGTCCGCGTCCGCATCGCCGAGCAGGCCGACGGCGCCCGGGAGCTAACGATCAGTGATTAAAGGCCCTCTGCCGAGGGCGGGGAAGTTTGGCCGGGTACATCGAGAATAGCTGAAGGGCCCCAAAATGGCCGGCCCCCATCGGGTACCCCGCCAAATTGGCCGGCGTCCCTGACGCCTTGATTTTCTTTTGCTTCTTTTCTTCTATCAAGAGAAGAAAAGGCCCTCTGCCGAGGGCGGGGAAGTTTGGCCGGGTACATCGAGAATAGTCGAAGGTCCCCAAAATGGCCGGCCCCCATCGGATACCCCGCCAAATTGGCTGGCGTCCCTGACGCCTTGATCTTCTTTTGCTTCTTTTCTTGCATCAAGGCAAGAAAAGAAGAAGCACAAAGGCCGACGCTTTACACCGCACATCCGCGGGCAAGGCGTCGGCCTTTCCTGTTTAGCCCCAAATCCATCTGCGAAGGCCCCACGACGCCCTCAAACAGCGCTGCACCGCTTCGCGCAGCTCCCAAACCATCCGTCGACAGCGCCGAATCGCCCTGCGTAGATGGATTTGGGGCTGCTGGAGACTCACTTGGGGGCTGCGCGGGGAGGTTGGGCGTTGCCGGCGCATGGTTGGGGCCTAAACCATACTTTTGCCCGCATGTTATAGCAATTGGTTATTTGAGCATTACGTATGAATTTCCCCTTATTGAAATGGATCGAGCCGAGGAAGCCCTACCGACTCGGACTGGCCCTGAGCGGCGGTGGTGCCAAAGGATTGGCCTATGTGGGCGTCTTTAAGTTTTTGGAGGAGCGCGGTATTCGTCCCGACGTCATTGTGGGTACCAGTGCCGGCGCCATAGCGGCTGTGCTGTGGGCCGACGGACACACCTCGGACGAGATCCGCGAAATGTTCGCCGGGCGTGAGTTCTCCGAGTTTGCTCGGGTGCAAGTGCCCACCACGGGCCTGTTCGACAGCCGTGGCGTGAGTGAGTTTCTGAAGCGTAACCTCCGCGCCAAGACCTTCGAGGAGCTTCGTATCCCCACCATCGTCATGGCCACCGACCTCGACAACGGCTGCGGCCATCGGTTCAGCTCCGGCCCCATCGTGGAGGCCGTGCGCGCCTCGTGCAGCATACCGATCATCTTCAGCCCCGTCGTTATCGACGGCGTACACTATGTCGACGGCGGACTCTTCCACAATTTCCCCGTCTCCATCATCCGTGACAGTTGCGAGATGGTCATCGGCGTCAACGTCAACCCCTACACCGCCCGCAAGTACAGCAAGAACATCTACAGCATCGGCGAGCGCTCGTTCCACTATATGTTCCGCGCCAACACCGTCGAGGATCGGCGCCTCTGTGACCTGCTGATCGAGACCGAGGAGTTCGGCCATTACAAGCTCTTCGACCTGAAGAATATCGACCACATCGCCCGCGTGGGCTATGTCACCGCTGTCCGCGCCTACAACCGCCTGGCCCGGACGGCCGATAAGAACAATAAGCTCCTGCGTGCCTATCCGCCGCCCAAACGTACCGCGCCCAAGGCGGCTGCCCCCACCAAACAGGTAGCTGGCGAAGTCGGCCGCCCTCGGTAGAGGCCTTGATCTCCTTTTGCTTCTTGCATAAAAGAAGCACTCCGTCACCCCCCTACATCCGTCACTCACTATGAATAAGAACAGCAAGAAACCCATCATCTATCAAGTCCTCCCGCGGATCTTTGGCAACATGCAGTGCCCCGCGAAGGAGTATGGCAACATTGAAGAGAACGGCTGCGGCAAGATGGCCGACTTCACCCCCGAGGCGCTCGATGCTATTCGCCAATTGGGCGCGACGCACGTCTGGTACACCGGCATCTTAGAGCACGCCACCCGCACGGACTACTCCGCTTATGGCATCCCCAAGGATCACAACGCCGTGGTTAAGGGCAAGGCCGGATCGCCCTACGCGGTGAAGGATTACTACGACGTGGCGCCCGATCTGGCCGTGAGCGTGCCCGACCGCATGGCCGAGTTTGAGGCCCTCGTGGAGCGGACGCATGAGGCTGGGCTGAAGGTCCTCATCGACTTCGTGCCCAACCACGTGGCCCGTCAATACCACTCCGACGCCAAGGATCCCCTCGAGCCCGACCTTGGTCAGAACGACGACACCAGCCGCGCCTTCGCCCGCGACAACAACTTCTACTACCTGCCCGGACAGGCCCTCGCGTTCCACTTCGGCGCCAAACAGGAGGACTTTGAGTACAGCGAATTTCCCGCCAAGGTCACCGGCAACGACTGCTTCAGCGCCACGCCCGGCCGCAACGACTGGTATGAGACGGTGAAGCTCAACTATGGCGTCGACCTGCAAGGCGGTGGCACGAAGTATTTCTATCCCGTGCCCGACACGTGGCATAAGATGCTGGCCATCCTCCGCTTCTGGATCGCCCGCGGCGTCGACGGCTTCCGTTGCGACATGGCTGAGATGGTGCCCGTCGAGTTCTGGCAGTGGGTCATCCCGCGGGTCAAGAGTTGGAAGCAGGTCATCTTCATCGCCGAGGTCTACCAGCCCGCGCTCTATCGTGACTATATCCGCACCGGCGGCTTCGATTATCTCTACGACAAGGTGGGGCTCTACGACACACTTCGCAGCGTCGTCTGCGGCCATGCCCCCGCCTCACGCATCACGGAATGCTGGCAGGCCGTCGACGACATCCGTCCGCACATGCTCTCTTTCCTCGAGAATCACGACGAGCAGCGCATCGCTTCCGACTTCTTCGCTGGCCGCGCCGAGGCGGGTATCCCCGCGATGATCGTCGCTGCCACCATCGGCACGGGCCCGGTGATGGTCTACTTCGGCCAAGAGCTCGGCGAGCGTGGCATGGACGAGGAGGGCTTTAGCGGACGCGACGGTCGCACGTCCATCTTCGACTATTGGAGCCTTGACACCCTGCGCCGACGTTGTCACGGCGGACGCTACGACGAGGCCCTCCTGACCGACGCCGAGCGTAGCCTGCTGCACCAATACACGGCCATCCTGCGCCTTTCGCGTGAGGAGAAAGCCCTGGCCGAGGGCACGTTCTTCGACCTGATGTACGTCAATCCTGCCTCCGACAGCTTCGATCCCGCCCGCCAGTACGCTTATCTACGCAAGGCCGACGAGGTGGTGGTGCTCGTGGCCGTAAACTTTGCCGATACTCCGCGGCGTGTCCGGATACGCATCCCCGAGGACGCCTTCCGCGCCATGTCCATCCCCGACAATACCCCCGCCCGCCTGACCGACCTCCTCACGGGCACGGTCGCCATCGGCACCCTGACCCACGCCTGCGCCTATGAGGTGGAGCTGCCGCCGTGCTCCGGTCGGCTGTTGAAGTTCGATTACTCCGGCCTGTCGTGACCCCGTTCATAGGGAGCTTTTAGATTTTAGCTCGTCGCGCCCTACTTTTGGCGCCATATTTTTAACTGATACAGCGGGGGAGACAGTCCGCCATCGCAACCGGTGAAGGACGCCCCTCCGCGCTCAAACTACTTACAACCCACTAAACGGATGAGTGCTTATACGCCTTTTGCCATCTTCTCGGGAACCAACTCCCGTTACCTCGCAGAGCGAATCTGCAAAAGCCTGCATTGCCCCCTCGGGCAGATGAACATCGAGCATTTCGCTGACGGTGAATTTTCCGTCTCGTACGAAGAAAGTATCCGCGGCAAGGATGTCTTCCTTGTGCAATCCACCTTTCCCAACTCGGACAACCTCATGGAGCTGCTGCTGATGATGGACGCAGCCAAACGCGCCTCGGCGCACTCGGTCATTGCCGTCATCCCCTACTTCGGTTGGGCGCGGCAGGACAGGAAGGACAAGCCCCGCGTCTCCATCGGTGCCAAGCTGATTGCCGACCTGCTCAGCGTAGCCGGTCTCGATCGGCTGATCACTATGGACCTGCACGCCGACCAGATTCAAGGCTTCTTCAACGTGCCCGTCGATCACCTCTACGCCTCGTCGGTCTTCTTAGACTACATCCGCGAGGAGTTACCCTTCGACAACCTCGTTATAGCCACGCCCGACGTGGGCGGCACGAAGCGCGCCAGCAGCTACTCTAAGTTCCTCGAGCTGCCGATGGTGATCTGCTACAAGAGGCGCCTGAAGGCCAACCAGATCAGCGACATGAAGATCCTCGGCGACGTGGAGGGCAAGGACGTCCTCCTTATCGACGACATTGTGGACACGGCCGGCACCATCACCCGTGCAGCCGACCTGCTCAAGCAACACGGCGCCAAGTCCGTCCGCGCGATGGCCAGCCACGCTGTCATGTCCGATCCCGCCACGGAGCGCATTGCCAACTCCATCCTCGAGGAGATGATCTTCACCGACTCGATCCCCTACCCCAAGGAGTGCAGCAAAGTCACGATCCTCTCTGTGGCCGACATGTTCGCTGAAGCCATCCGCCGCGTCTGCCACGACGAGTCGATCAGCACGCTGTATGCCATCAGGTAACCCCCCCCCCTCTAACCCCATTCAATTATGATTATCGACTTCCCCAACATCCCAGAACAACGCCTGCCGAACTTCAAGGGCGGCGAGAAAGAGTACATCGCCCGCATGTTCTTCGACGGGCAGAACCGCATCATGTACGGCCGACTCGAGCCGGGCGCTTCGATTGGCCTGCATACGCACGAGACGAGCAGTGAGATTATGTATTTCCTTGAGGGCCGTGGCAAGGTGCTGCTTGCGGACGGCGAGGAGCGCGTCGCCGCCGGTCAGTGTCACTACTGCCCGAAAGGCCACACGCATAGCCTTGTCAACGACAGCGACGCCGATCTGGTCTTCTTCGCCGTCGTACCTGAGCAATGAGTAGCTGGCCCAGAGTGGCCGGTTTACCGATGAATCATAGGGGCGCTACCTTCGGGGAATAGCGCCTCTATTTGTAGGGCAACCGCATCTAAACCACGCGTGGTTTTGATCTCCGTAGGGGTGTGGAGCGCGAAAAACGCATATAGCCCCCCAAGGCATTCTCTCATTTTGATGTGGCCACCCTGCCTCTATTTGTGTTCCGCCCAAGGTGGCGGTTATTGACTATACTCTTTTTTAAACTACTTACTACAATGAAAATTCGACGCAAGAGGAGAGTGATCATCCTCTCCGCCCTTTCCGTCCTCCTGCTGAGTGTCGGTTATTTTCTGTATCCGATCGTGCGATACAGTGCACACAATTACCAAGAGTTCCAACGCATTCCTGATGAACTGTCTTTTGATATTCCTTTCTCCTATGACGGTCATTTCTCCGTGCCGTGTACCATTGGCGGTAAAGAGGTGAATCTGATTGTGGATACAAAGGCTGGTTGTATGATGAGAGAAGAAGACATTGTGAAGTTTCACGGTTCCTATTTTGGAAGGCATTCGCTTTCTACAAGGAACGTTCGCGGACAGCGGGAGCGGAAACGCCTCTATAGCTTCCCCGATTTCCGCATCGATACGTTTGCGATGAATCCCATTTTCGGATCCGTCGGGAAGGACAATTATATGTATCATTTGGTGGGAAGCGGCGTTTTGGGAAACAATATCTTGAGCTTGTGCAGCTGGCTTTTTTCGGTGGACGAGGGACGGGTGCGCGTCTTCAGTGTGCTCAATGATAAGCGGCTCGAACAGGAGAGCAAGGGCTTCCATAAAATTCAGGACGGGCTGGAAGACGACGGTATTACCGCCCGGATCGGGTCATTGAAAGAGGAGCTGACGTTTACGCTCGACCTCGGGAACAACGTCGATGTTTTGGTCAACAAAGAGGTGGCCGCCCAGCTGAAGAAACTATATCCTTACAAGGTGATTCTTACGTTGCGGGGCGATAACAGCGTCGACTCCTTGTTTGTGTTTGATGGTGTTCCGGTGGTGTGGGATGGGATAACGATTCCCAACTGTCAAATCGCACACAAATCCAAGTTTGCTGTTAACAAGAACTTCTTCGGATCTCAATTGATGCACCGCTTCAATTTCATCTTGAATTATTCCGGAGAGGAAGGAGATCCTCTGTACATCCAGCCGAGAAAAGGATTTGAGGCGGAGCGCGCGATGCCTATCATATCTGTCTTCGGGCTCAATGTAGGAGAGAGGGAGCAGGGTATCATTGTCAATCGATTGGAGCCAAACAGTATCGCAGAGAAGGCCGGCATCGCCTTGGGCGATGTGGTGCTGGAGTTGGACGGACGCGCGCCCAAAGCCTCACTCACCAGCCAAGATTTCATCCGATATACAGCCGATAAGAAGGAGATCCGCTTACGAATCAAGGGTAAGGGAGAGATGCGGCTCGCGCTGTGAGGTCTTGTTCCCCCAGAGTAAATTTCTCCAACCGATCTCTTTTGAAGGATTTCCCCGAGTAAATTTCCCCAACCGATCTCTTTTGAAGGAATTTCTCCGAGTAAATTCCTCCAACCGATCCGTTTTGAAGGAATTTCTCCGAAGAAATTCGTCCAACCGATCTCTTTTGAAGGAATTTCTCCGAAGAAATTCGTCCAACTGATCCC
>ERZ773049.2035-NODE-2035-length-11232-cov-8.712356_pt1 | contig 11232 bp, 19 predicted proteins | sample MGYA00580633_ERZ773049 | MGnify/ENA primary metagenome ERZ773049 (study PRJEB29015, sample SAMEA2737991) | human oral metagenome | biome: human oral; feature: human-associated habitat; material: dental | place: China | collected 2066 ... | reverse complement strand
GTTTATAAAAATCAATAAAAAACGCTATATTTAGCGTGTAATATTTACAACAAAATAAAACCACCTCTTTTGAGATGGCTATTCAGTGTCTTATTTTTTTGGACTTTGAAAACAAGACACTGTTAAAGTTAAAAGATACAAAACATTAAATATTATTTCTACAAAAAATGGTGTAGATATTTTCTGCGAAACAATATTTGGAAAATCGTGATAGATTATTTGCGAAGAAATAATAGAAACAAAGAAAATAGCTAAATCTTGTTTGAATTTTGCCTCGCCTGAAATTTTATTCAGCAAAATCACTGAAATAATTATTTCGAAAATTAGTTTCGAAAGCGACAAGACAAAACTAAACTCCGCAAATTCGTCACCAACAATATCCAAAAAAGAAAAAAATATAACTTCTTGGTTTGCAAGCTGTTTGATTATTAATAAAATCGAGCTTAAAACAATAACCGAAGATAGAAAAATAATTATTTTTCTATTGATTTTTTCTTTGCCAACAGAGTTGAACAAAATTAGAATAATTGCGAACAGTATAATAGTTGTTTTTTGCAACATAATGTGCACACCTCCTAAAGTGATACATACATTATACAACTTTATTTCAAAAAAGTCAAATCAAAAAACCAATTGGCAAAAAGAAACTTATCATCCCGCAAATTAGAGAAATTGCATAAAAAACTCGCCGATTTTCTTGACGGTTTTCGAAAAAATAAATTAGTAAAAAAGAACTAAAAACCCCAATTGGAATACTTATATTTGTTTTAGTTTTTAACCAGATTAAAGCAAATAAAGCACACAAAATAAGTTTCACCAAAAAAACTGAATCGCTTTCGGGATTTTTTTCGAAACCACGACGGCTTAATTTTGTACGATTTCGCGCATAAGTTCTCTGTTTGCTATTTTTGCTCATATTGCTTATGATTATATCATATTTTTAACAAAAATAAAACCGCCCGAAGGCGATTTTGAAAATTACATTTTGATTTCTGCATCAACTCCAGCTGGAAGGCTAAGATTTTGCAAAGAATCAATTGTTTTTGGTGTCGCATTACTAATGTCAATGAGGCGCTTATGAACACGCATTTCGTAAGCTTCACCACCCATTTTGTAAACATGTGGGCTTTTTACTACTGTAAAAGTGCTTCGTCGTGTTGGTAGAGGCACTGGTCCTGCAACTGTTGCACCAGTTCGAATTGCTGTGTCAACAATTTGCTTTGCACTTTGGTCGATAACTTTGTGGTCGTATGCCTTTAGGCGAATACGAATTGTTAGGCCTTGTTCTGCCATTTTTTACTCCTTATATTAGGCTTGTAACTTCTTTCGTAACTTTAAGATAACTACGAACGAATTCTCAAGCAATTTATATTACCATAATGCATTTTAACATAAATTTATCTAAATTACAATAGAAAAGCCCTCAATTAAACAAGAGTTTCAATTAAAGAAGATCTTTTAACAATTCCCTACATTTTTTGCATAGCAAAAGATACAAACGATAGGTTTATTGCAAATTATAGCTACTAAAATAAAAAGCACCAAATGGTGCAATTTATTAACCTTTTCGTGGTTTAACTTCATTTCGACCAAGAGACTTCTTAGTTTCTGTGAAGATTTCATGTTTTCGAGTTTTTGGATTATATTTTCGCAAAGATAATTTTTCAGGTGTATTCTGAGTATTTTTGCGAGTGTAGTAAATTCGGTCGCCAGTAATTTCGCTTACAAGACCAATAATCTTTCGTTTCGTATTCTTTTTAGCCATAATCTCTCTTAAAATTAATATTTACAATTCTTAACTATTTTATCACAGTAAAAAGATAAAATCAAGTTATTTTACCAACAAATAATTATTCAATAAAAAATTAATAACCCTCAACTATAAAATAATACAGCGCTATCTTGACACGCAATAGTTATTTCAGGTGGTATTGACATTATCGAAATATTATGCTATAATTATAGTAATGAGACAAAAGTCTCAGAGTTATTTAAAAATTTGGCATTATCATGATTTTTGACACTTATGAGCATTTCTAAGTTTGACAAAGTAGTGTGGATTTAGATATGCTCATAAGTGAGCTTACCCAGATAATGGGTGTCAAAGTGGGAAAATCCCTTAAATTAAACAGCTTTGACGAAAGAAAGGAAAAATCATGAAAAAATTTTGGTACTCATGGGATCACGGCTTCACTGACCTATTTCTCTATCTAGAAGATCGACAAACTCCACAAATTTTTGATGTGGAGTTCGACTGTAATGAACTCCACGCAATGTGTGGAGGCAGAACGACTCATACATCTCGTTCTTGGCTCCAAGGGGAAGGTTTCCTAGAAAGACTAGGATCCCTTATCCCAGTTGGTACATGGCGAGTGGATACGAAATGGAACGATGAGTTCCAAAACTTCGTATCAATCGGAACACCTCCCCATACATGCCTGATGTAACAGTGGCAATACCGTACGTATCACACGAGGAGAACAAGGAGAAGACGCTCCGAGATCACCCGGTTGTGATAAAGTATGGTATGAGGATTTTTTACTGTGAATTCTATACGAATTTTACAGACACCCTCAAACTGATACTCTCAGGAGGCATCCTCCCAGAGTACGAGGATGATCGGAGAGTCAAAAAAACTCTCCGAAAGACCTTCACTAAGAGTGAATGGTCTACAAAAGAAGTGGAAGTTGAAATAGACTTTTATAATCTATTTCAATCTCCATCAGATGGAAGAACCCCCAATCCATGGGAGTTCTTCCGTGACGAATTGTCATCTTTCAAAACAGACAACAATCAAGATCGAATATTTGATCTTTTGTCTGTAATAAAGATGGAAGATGGCCATTTCTGTCGGCTTACAAAAATCGGCCGACAGAAATACCGTGGGGAACTTCTTGAAAACAATCCACTTGAAACCGGCGAATTAACTGCCGGCTGGCAGCGGATTGCCGAAGATGTGATGATTCGTTATTATAATAACGAAAAGGTACATCTTCTAGCATACGCTTCCAAGGAGGTGTATACTAAAAAAATTAATCGCCTAGCCCAAAAAATGGGTGAAGGCGAAGAGTTTGTTAAATTCCTCGAATCCACCTACCAGGGCGAATACGAGGAATTCGAACAATTGGTGCCTAAAGCATTATATATGCTAGATAGTACTAATATTATTGCCGGAATCCGTAAGGATCTGGCAAATAAAATAATTGAAAATTTCCGTTACATAGTCCAACAATGGATCTTTCAAGTAACGGATGAAAGTCTTCTGGACGCAATTCCAGAAGACTTAGTCATCAGTATAGACGACTCATTAAAGGCAGGCAACTGCCTTCCAGGCACAGAAGCATTCATAAAAGAACACTTCCCTGGACAAACAGAAACTATAGCTAAGGAGCTGAAAAAATATGCAGACAATTATAATGTCATGCGAATATTCCGCTTCTTAGCTGCAGAAGGAAGATTTAAACTCAAATCTTCCGCTAAAAGTTAAGTACATTTTTAATCCTCGAGGATACCTCGGGGATTTTTTAATTTAAACAGCCGCACCTTTCACTACACAAGATGCGGCTTTTAGATCGATAGTAAATTTGGAGCCACGATCGGGGCTTGAACCCGAGACCTCATCCTTACCATGGATGCGCTCTACCAACTGAGCTATCGCGGCAACAGTCCAATTATATCATACAAAATACAAAAAATGAAACTATTTTTGTTTTTTAGAGGAAGGTTTTTTAGACAACGAAAAGGTCTCAAGCAGAGCTACACCAATCACCCAAATGATTGAATTAACCAGAAAAAGACCAGACGATAAAATTGACAAAAATATAATTAGATGGCCTAATCCCTGATTAATAAGACTAGCCACACTCGCTACACAAAAGCTCATTACAGCGACAATAATATAAAACCTCTGAAGTTTTATGCGCTCATTTGTAGTCTCTAGGTATTTTGAAAATGTTTTTCGAAAATTATTCATAACTTGATTATACCATATTTATCTAAATAGGTCAATCTAATTCTGAGTCAGGGTTTATTCTTCCGGAGAAATTAAGTCAAGTAGCGCCGATACAAACTCAGTCTGACTCTAAGTTAATGGAGCGACAGAAAGCTATTCAAGATTACGAGGATTGATTTGCTCTGGCAAAATTCCAGTAGAAGAGCTCATTGCCATAACCCAATATCCCGCTCAGCTTGTCGTTTATCACCTTTTGCGAGATAAAATTCCGCTTGCCAAAGTGTTGAAATTATCCAAATATTAGAATTATAATCATCAGAGAAACGATAATATACATCATTTTCAAAACGAGGAATGCCAATATTTCGTTCCGCTTCAAAATACTCCTTTAGAGATTCAAAAGATCTCTCAATTTCAGACGAACTAAAATCAAAAAGCCCAAACATAAATGCACTGTAAAAACTCAATGCATCAATCTTATGATCTTTTTCACCAGAAGGCCAAATTCCACGATAGAAATAATTTAAATCTGTGTTAAATAATTCTTGATTTGCCACTTTCTTAATTTTATCAGTAGTAGCCCGCCAGCGATAAGAATCTTGAGGCTTACCAAAATCTTGAGCAAGATCCGCAGTGGAATTTAACGCAGCAAAAAACAATCGAATTCAAATATGTATTGAAAGAAAATCCATCTCCCATAGTTCATAGTTTGGTTTTTGGGTTAAAATATCCCAGTGCATTCTTTTGAAATTCATCTTTAAAAATATTAAATACCAAGTCTTCATCACCTGTTAGGTTTTGGTGGCGAGCTTTAAGGTCTTCCAGTTTAGCAGTAAGGGCTTGTTTTTGCTGGTTCGCTAGCTTACATCTTTCAATTAAGATATTTCTATCTACTTTTTCAGGGTTTAAAACCACCAATTCATCTTCACCATTGTTTTTCAAGAAAACTGCATCCACACCTTACTTACGAAGTTATTCCGTAATTTCATTTAGATCTTCTACATATATTTCATACCTTGATATTACTCCATTTCATTCAAAAAAACAACCGCTCGAATAATTCGAACGATTGTTTTTGAAGTTTTAACGTTTCGAGAACTGTTCTCGTTTTCGAGCAGATCGCAAACCGTATTTTTTGCGTTCCTTTTCGCGAGGGTCGCGTTTTAGGAATTCAGCTTTCTTTAGAACTGGTCGCAAGTCTGCATGGGCAACTGTTAGAGCTTTCGAAATAGCAAGCTTAATTGCGTCAACCTGACCAGCTAAACCGCCGCCGTTAACCTTTACAGTAATATCAAAATCAGCTTGTTTACCAACTAAGGCAAGTGGATCTGTAATCTCAGCAAGCATAGATTTATTACCATCAAGGTATTCGATTGCAGTTTTACCATTAATAGTTAAATTACCTTTTCCAGCATATAGTCGAGCGCGAGCTGTTGCAGCTTTGCGTCGGCCAAGACCGTAGAAATATTTAGCTTCAGCCATAATTATTTAACCTCAACTTTCTCTGGTTTTTGCGCGGCGTGATTATGTTCTGAACCAACATAAACTTTCAAACGTTTCATTCGATCTGCTTGAAGTTTATTTTTTGGAAGCATTCCATAAACTGCTTTTTCGATAATCATTGCAGCGTTCTTTTCGCGCAATTCTTTTAGTGAAGCTTCACTCAAACCACCAGGGAAACCACTGTGTCGGTAATACATCTTAGCTTCTTCTTTATTACCAGTAACTTTAACTTTTTCGGCATTAATAACGATCACATAATCTCCACCATCTGTGTGTGGGGTGTATGTTGGTTTATTCTTACCTGTTAGTAAAGTTGCAATTTTTGCACTGAGTCGACCAAGTGTAGCCGATTCCGCAGCATCAATCAATAGCCATTTTCGCTCAACTTCAGTTGGCTTTTGTGAATAAGTTTTCGCATTAACAGCCATTTACTTATCCTCGCTTTCATGTTTAATCTCATCAACAAACTCAATTGTAGCCATTTGAGCAGCATCACCGCGACGAATTCGAGTTCGTTCAATTCGCAAATGACCACTATTTCGCTTCGAAAGTTGTGGAGCAATAATGTCTACTAATTTATTCGCTGCGTCAATATTACCAAGTTTGGCCATAACTTGACGACGGTTATGTAAATCACCTTTTTTAGCTTTAGTGATAAGCTTTTCTGTGTAGCGCAAAGTCTCTTTGGCTTTTGGCAAAGTTGTTTCAATTTTGCCATGAATGACTAACGAAGTCGCTAAGCCTTTGAGGAGCGCACGGCGTTGGTCGCGTTCACGACCAAATTTTCGCCCTTTATATCCATGTCGGTGCATATTATAAATTTAACTCCGCTATTTTATCTTTTACTTCATCCAAAGCTTTGCTTCCAAAGCCTTTAAGTTCACGCAAATCTTGTTCGGTAAGGTTTACTAAGTCGTGAACAGTACGAATGTCATTATTAACAAGCGCATTTGTTGTTCGAGCTGTCAAGTTTAAATCTTCAATTGATGTGTGAAGTTCACTTGCTTCATCTTCAAATTCTTCACCTAAAGCTGGAGCAGCTTCAATCGTTGTAGAACCAGCAAGTGCCGTATATTGATTTGCTAAAATTGCCGATGCTTGTTCGAAAGCTTCCCGTGGAGAAAGTGATCCATCAGTCTCGATAGTTAGATCTAATCTATCAAGGTTCGAAACCTGACCAACACGAGTATTATCAACTTTATATCGAACTCGCAAAACTGGCGTGAAAATTGCATCAACTGCAATCATATCACTATGAATTCGGTCTTCACTCGATTCTTCAATAGTTTTATAACCATGACCAGATTCAACTACAATATCCATTACAAATTTAGTCTTTTTATCATCAATAGTAGCGATAACTTGATCTGGATTTACTACTTCCATATCAGCATTTGCTTGAATATCACCAGCAGTAATTACGCCGGCACCAGTTTTTTCCAATCGAAGTTCAACAGGCGAATCAGTGTGAGCCTTAAATTTTACATTCTTAAGATTCAACATTATGTCAACCACGTCTTCTTTTACACCTTCAATCGATGTAAATTCATGGCTAACTCCGTCAATCTTAAAAGCAACTATTGCTGCACCATTAATACTCGAAAGGAGCACTCGGCGCAAGCTATTTCCAAGCGTATTACCGTATCCAGGCTCAAGCGGCTTTACAACAAAAGTTGCAACATTTTCGCTTAAGTCTTGAATTTCAGCAAGCGCTGGATTGTGAATTAATTTTGACATATAAACTTTTAGCTCCTTACCTTTTATCGTGAGTAATATTCAACGATTAGCTGTTCATTAATTCCAGCTTCTGCTTCTTCTCGTTTAGGAAGACCTGAAATAGAAACCGTCATTTTCTTACTGTCAGCTTTTAGCCAGCTAAGTGGAGCTGGGGCTGCATCAGCAACAACATCTTCAAGATTTGTGAAATAGCCAGATTTTTGGCTCTTTGGTCGAACAATAATCTCGTCGCCAGCTTTTAGTCGAATTGAAGGAATATCAACTCGTCGACCGTTCAACAAGAAATGCCCGTGACTCACCAATTGGCGAGCTTGTCGTCGTGAAGTTGCGAAACCTGCTCGATAAATAGCATTATCTAAACGAAGTTCCAAAAGCTGTAATAAGTTTTCACCAGCCAAACCTTCACGGCGTGACGCTTCTTTCATCAATCTTGCGAATTGCTTCTCAAGAAGTCCGTAAAGTCGTCGAACTTTCTGTTTTTCGCGCAATTGAACTGCATATAAACTTGGCTTTCCTTGTCGAGAACCTGAATGTTGACCAGGAATTCCACTTTTACGTACCATAATTTTAGCAGCTTTTCGATGAAGGGCATAGCCTTCTCGGCGTGATTGTTTAACAATCGGAGATCTATCTCTCGCCATAATTAAGCCCTCCTTGCTTTCTTAGGACGAACGCCACCATGTGGGACGCCAGTCACATCTTTAATACTTTCAACGTTAATGTTTACATTCGAAAGTGAACGAATCGCTGAATCGCGACCAAGTCCAACACCTTTAACGAAAACATCAACTGATTTTAGCCCATAAAGAGCTTGTGCATTTTCGGCTGCTTTTTCAGTTGCAACCTGCGCTGCATAAGCTGTACCTTTTTTACTTCCTCGGAAGCCACAAGCACCAGCACTTGCTGCCGCTAAAGCATTACCTTTTTTATCCGTAAAAGTAATGATTGTGTTATTAAAGGTTGCTTGAATATGCATTTGACCTGATGGAACAGATCGGCGCTGTTTTTTACGACTAACTTTTTCTGCCATTTTTCTATCCCTTTCCTAAATCAAGTCTTGCTTGCTGCTTTTGGCTGTGCTCCACCAACGGCGATTGCGCGACCCTTTCGAGTTCGTGCGTTCGTTCGTGTGCGCTGACCGTTTACAGGCAACCCTGATTTGTGTCGCATACCTTTATAGTTGTTAATGTCTTTTAGACGTTTAATATTATTTGCCACGAGGCGTTGCAGATCACCTTCTACGGTATAATTATTGTCAATAATTTCACGTAGCTTCTGTTCTTCAGCCTCGGTGAGATTTTTCACCCGAGTGGTCGGCTCAATATTAGCCGCCGCAAGGATGGTTCGCGAAGTTGTTTCACCAATACCATAAATATAGGTAAGAGCAATCCAAACTTGCTTTTCTGCTGGGATTGTTACCCCTGCGATTCGAGCCATACTTAACCCTGCCTTTGCTTATTCTTAGGTTTTTTCTTATTGATGACACGTAGTCGACCTTTTCGACGAACTAGAATGTCATCTGGACTGATTTTTTTAACACTTGCACGAACTTTCATAAGTGTATAAAAACTCCTTATCCTTTAGGTTTATATTATCTGCAAATCCCCATAGAAATAATAAGCCATTTCGAAAGCTGGCTTTTTCCATTTCGAACTTGCTAATCTCTTAGGCGGAAGCTGATTCTTCCCTTAGTAAGGTCATAAGGGGTCAACTCTACTTCAACCTTGTCGCCCGGCACCAATCGAATATAATGCTTCCGCATTTTTCCACTGATGTGAGCGATGATTGTATGCCCATTTTGAAGCTCAACCTTAAACTGCGTGTTTGGCAAAGCCTCCACGATTCGTCCTTCCAATTTTATTACTTCCTTTTGAGCCATAAATCTATACCATTCTACATTACACTACTAAAAAAGTCAAGCCTTTTTTATAACTTTCTTAAAATTAAAAGGAGCCTTAAGCTATCAGTCCTCTTTTTTCTTTCGGAGACGATCGTAAATTTTAGATACTATAGATCATATATTTCTAACGAATTATTCTATAGATATCAGAAAATGCAATATCGTGCTTTAATATATTTTTATATCAATCTAAAATATACTACCAACGATGGTAGTATATTTTTTATTATTACACATATTTAAGACTTTCTAACAGCCCTTAACATCACTCGTTTATTAAAGGTATTCTTCGAATAATCCCAATCACCAACACATGTTATAATATTCAATCCTTCTTTTGAAGGTTCAAATGAATCAAGCATCGTACTCATTCCGAATTTATTATTTTCATCATTAATTTCATCAACAGTCATTTCACGAACATCTTTAACTTCATAAGTTATTTTTTGTCCATCGCCCCTTTCAACTATTATATCTGAGCCTTTTGAAAGGTTACCAAGATTTTCGAAAATACCCCCTTTAGTCGGACCTCCATTATGACCATCTATAAGGAGTGCGCCTTTAGAGCTTCCCGGTAAGGAACTTTTTACATACCAACCAGCATCATGAATTGAAATTGGTGAATCAAGTTGGTTGGTATTCTTTATTAATCCCAATTGAACAACACGAGCATTTGAGATTTTTAAGTTAGGGATTGATAAAAATCTTGGAAAAAGTGGATTAGGAACTTGATAAGAGTTCTTTTTCTCTTCGGTAACTTCAGTTTCATCAACTTGATGAGTTAATGCTGAGCCACCCGGAATTTGCTGTTGATTTTTTTTAGGTTGTAGAAAATTATTATATATATAAATTCCAGTATAACCTATTAAACAAACCCAACAAATTATAAGAACTACAGACAATATTTTTTTAGCTTTTTTTCGAGAATTTTTAATCTTCATTGAAAGATCTCTTTATTTGTAATCGTCGTAAGTAACCATCAATGCTCGAGAATTTATCTGCCTAATAGTTTCGAGAGCAACGGTTACAATAATCAAGATTCCAGTTCCACCAATTGAAAGATTACTATTTTGAATTGAAGCTAGATTATATAGGAGATAATCGGCAACAAATGGTAATAATGCAATCAAACCAAGAGCCACTGCGCCAAACAAATTTAAGCGATTCACTACTTTATTTAAATATTTTGCTGTCGAAATTCCAGGGCGTATACCTTCAATAAATCCGCCTTGTTTTTGAAGGTTATCAGCAATTTCATTTGAGTTAAATACAATTGAAGTATAAAAATACGTAAATACTACAATTAAAACAAAATATACTGCTGGATAAATAAACGATTCAGGAGAAGACCCCGTAAAAGTTCCTTGGTTTGGAGCAGAAAACCATTTAATTAAGTTTTCAGCTAATGAAACATTAACTTTAGCATTCTTCATTACCTGACCAATAAACGCAGGAAGACTTAAGAACGAAACAGCAAAAATTACTGGAATAACACCGGCAACAATAAGTTTTACTGGCAATATACTTTTTATTCCACCATAAGATGAATTTCCATGAACTCGTTTTGCATAATTAATAGTTATAACTCTCTGGGCTTCATTAATCTTAACTAAAATATAAAGAAGAATTAAACTTATTACTAGGAGTATCAATGTAACTATAAATGCAATACGATTAACAGGTAATGTAAACCAGCCAAAAACATCAAAAGCACCATCTTTAGTATCTGTGATTGAAGAAATTAGAGTCGCTAATGTTGTTGGCAGCTGTGAAATAATACCGGCAAAAATAACTAAGGAAATTCCATTTCCAACACCTTTTTCTGTAATGATTTCACCAATCCACATCAAAAGAACCGAACCAGCGACCATTGCAGTTACAGCAACAATCCAGTTAGATAAACTCATACCTTTGAAGCCTGCAGAGTTAGACTGAAGAACGGTTGTTTGCAATATGAAAATATAAGCAATAGATTGAATAATCGCTAAAGGAATAGTTAAAATTCGTGTCCATTGATTAATCTTTCGTCGACCAGATTCGCCATCGTTATTTAATTCTTCGAGCGATGGAATAGCTTTTGTCATCAACTGAGTAATAATTGAGGCAGTAATAAATGGGCTTAAACCAACAAGCATAATTG
>ERZ773049.2032-NODE-2032-length-11239-cov-6.585569_pt1 | contig 11239 bp, 5 predicted proteins | sample MGYA00580633_ERZ773049 | MGnify/ENA primary metagenome ERZ773049 (study PRJEB29015, sample SAMEA2737991) | human oral metagenome | biome: human oral; feature: human-associated habitat; material: dental | place: China | collected 2066 ... | reverse complement strand
CCTTTTGTCAATAAAGTTGCTTCTTTTAAATATTTTTCTTCAAAATCTCCATTTAGTAATTTATTTATTGAAGCAGGTTCAACTTTTAATATAGCTTCTTCCTTAGTTATTATTCCCTCATTAACTAAGTCTATAGCAATTTTTAAAGAAGCTTCTGCTGTTCTTTTCCCATTTCTTGTTTGTAAAATATACAATTTTGAATCTTCTATTGTAAATTCAACATCTTGCATATCTCTATTATGTTTTTCTAATTTTTTAACTGTATCTGCTAATTCATTATATATATTTGGCATAGAAGTTTTTAAAAGTTCAATATTATCAGGTGTTCTTATACCAGCAACTATATCTTCTCCTTGTGCATTTAACAAAACTTCTCCAAATATTTTATTTTCACCAGTAGACGGATTTCTTGTGAATAAAACTCCTGTTCCAGATTTATCATTAAAGTTTCCAAATACCATTTCTTGAATTACAACAGCAGTTCCCATATTATTATCTATATTATGTAATTTTCTATACAATATTGCTCTATCATTATTCCATGAGTCAAATATTGATTTTACAGCTATAAGTATTTGAGCCTTATAGTTTTCAGGGAACATTTCCCCACATTCTTCTCTATATATATTTTTGCTTTCAATTATTTGTGCTTTGTAGTCAGTAGCTTTTAAGTGCATGAATTTTTTTCTATTTATTCCTTTTGCAATTTCAGAAAACATTTGTACAAATCTTAAATAAGAAGTATATACAAATTTTTCATCTTTTGTTATTTCTAACATTTTTTCTGCAACATAATCATTAAAACCTAAATTTAAAATCGTATCCATCATTCCAGGCATAGAAACAGGAGCTCCAGATCTAACTGAAACTAAAAGTGGAGTAGCTGATTGAAATTTTTTACCAGTTTCATATTCTAATACTCTGATATTTCTTAAAATTTCTTCTTCTAATACAAAAGATAATTTCTTATCATTTTTAAAATAGTCATTACAAGCAGTTGTTGAAATTATAATTCCCTTAGGGATAGGTAAATCTATCTTAGCCATCTCAGCTAAATTAGCACCCTTTCCTCCAAGTAATGCAACCATTTCTTTTCCACCATCTTTAAATTCATATACTTGTTTCATTTTACTGCCTCCTAGATACTTTTATTTTTAAGTTCTTGATAAAATAATTTTGTCACATTTGTCTTTGTAAATCTTCCAACTAGTGATAGTTTTCCTTTTTCTTTCCTAAGAACAGGTAGAGAATCTATCTCATGTTTTATTAATTTCTCTATCGCTTCCATTATATTATCATCTTCAAAACAGTGTACAATATTTGGCATTCTTGTCATTATTATACTAACAGGTATTTTTTCTATATTTTTTCTATTTAAAGCTGCTTTAAGTAAATCTTTTCTTGAAATAATTCCAACCAATTTTTCATTTTCAACTACAATTAAAGTTCCTAAATCAAAATTAAACAAATGTATAATCGCATCATAAACTGATGTCTTTACACTAATTGAATTTTGAGGACTCATACAATCCCTAACTCTTTTTATTGTGCATTTATTATAAGTATAACCTTTATTTTGTTTAGCTGTAATTAATTTCAATCCTGTTAAAATTGAAAAATCTGTTCTTAATGCTGATTTTGTAACATTAAGATTTTGTGCAATTTCATCTCCTGATAATGATGATTTTTCTTTTAACATTATAAGAATTTTTTTTTGTCGTTCTGTTAAATCCATATAATCACTTCCATTATTAATGTTCATTATTTTTTAATTTTAGCATAAAATAAGTTAATAAACAAACTATTTTTATTGATTAATGTACATTTATAAAATAAAATGTAAATAATTTTTATTGAAATATTAGTATTAGATAAAGTTAAATGTTTTTATAATCTCAACTTACTAAAATATCTCTTTTTTTAGAAAATGGAAAGAAAATTTTGTAGATAAATTTGTCTTAATAAGCTATAATAAATCTACTAATTTATTTTTTATGGAGGTGAAAGATGAAAATAATTATCAATGTAAAAGGTTTATCAAGAAAAAAAGTTATTCATCAAGAAGAAATAGAAATAGTAAATGAAATTTCTACTACAAAAGATTTAATAAAAGAATTGGTAACAATTAATGTAGAAAAGTTTAATAAAAAAATAGATGATAAGGATATTTTATCTATTATGACTAATGAACATATTGCAGAAGCTGCAAGAAGTGGAAAAATTGGAGATGAAGTACACGGAGATAAAAAAGCCAATTTAGAAAAAGCATTAGATACAGCCTATTTGGCTTTTGAAGATGGTTTGTATTGTATTTTTATCAATGATGAGCAAACTGAAAAACTAGATGATAATTTAAACTTAAAAGATGGAGATATTCTTACATTTATTAGATTGACTATGCTTGCAGGAAGAATGTGGTAGGAGGATTAATGTTAAATTTTTATGGAAATAAGTTTACTTCAAAAGTTAATAGCTTTATAAGTAAAATTAAGACAGAAGTAAAAACTTTAGATAGAGATAATCAAAGATTTATTGAAGATATCTTTACCAAAAAAAATTATCATGGTTATGGAGAGATTTTACAAGATAATTTAATTAATAAATTTTCAAGAAGGGAAAATGTTAAATTTAAAGATGTTTTTCCAGAAAATATATACCCAGCACTAAAAATACTTATAGGAGAAACTAATTTAAAAAACTTTATAAAAATTGGAGAAAAAATTACAAAAACTCCTTATACTATGGGATATACAAGAAGAACGGTTAGAAGTACAAATTATCGTAACTATATAGATAAACTTTTTTCTGTTCTTAAAACATTTGTACACTACAAGTTTTTTGATATTGATACTAAAAAATTATTACTTGGAAACTGTGATTTCCATGGTCTTGAAGGTTGGGATTTAAAAAATTTAATTTCTTCACTTGAAAATAAATATGTTATTGCTAATGAGATTGACAATGGAAATCAAGAAGTTATAGATTTCATCAATGAAGCTTTGACAAGTGGTTCTTCTAAAAATATAGGTTATGGAACCTTAACAGCAATATTTGTTTCTGAAAATAAATCTCTAGTAGAAATGGCAGGAAAATTACTTCTTGCTGCACAAAGACAGGAAGGACTTCGTCAACAAATTTGTGAAACTATGGATGAAGGAAGTCAAGAAAATTTTGAATATATGTTTAAAATTATCTATGATAATGATTTAATTCGTTTCTCATCTGTTAAAAGAGCCCTAGGAGTTTGGACAGGTTTACTTGGTCAGAACTATAATACACCTGAAACAGTAGGTAAAAAAGAATTAGAGATTATAAATAAACTAATTGACAATCCTAAATATGCTAATGAGCTTTTAAAGAGTGATGATAATGTTGAGGTATATCTTGCACTTTGGTATAAGGCAAGCCAAGATGTAAAGTTTGCACTTGAAGCTGTACAAGAACTTTTAAAAGTCACTAAAACACATACAAAATTATTAGTTGCATATAATTTAGATATTTTTCAAGATATAAAATATCAAAGAACAGTTGCTAAAGATATAATTAAAGAATACTCTGAAAAAGATGATAATGATTTCTTAAAAATAGTTGCTTGTTATTGGGAACATTTATCTTATAATGCTTATACTAATACTTCTATAAAGACTAATAGAGGACTTTTTGATACAACAGATGAGGCAAAAGAATTTTTTGAAATATTAAAAAAAGTTTTTGTATTAATAGATGGTAAAAATAAAGGTTTTAATCCTATTATTTTCCCTTGGGTAAGCAGATATATATATAAACATAATATAGCGAGCCTTCTATTTACAATTGCTACTTCATATCCTGAATTAAATTTAAAAAATGAAGTATTTACTTATTTTAAAGCTATTGAACCTTATTCTCGTGGTGCCTATTTAAAATCATTATTCAACAAACCTGAAAATGAAGATGAAGAGTTATTAGTTGTAAAAATGTTAGCTGATGCAAGTGTTACAAATGAGGCAAATAAAATAATAAGAGCAAATAATTTAGCCAGTAAATATGCTAAAGAAATTGAAGATGCACTTAGATTAAAAACTGCTGATGTTAGAAAGAATGCTATTAGTTTAATTTTAAGCCTTGAAAGTTCAAAATTATTAGAAACAACTGAAAATTTAGTTAAAGATAAAAATGGAAATAAAAGACTGGCAGGTCTAGATATTCTAACTAAAGTAAAAGATAAACCAGATTTTGCAAAAGAAAAAATTGAAAAAATTCTTGCTTCTATAAAAGAGCCAACAGATCCAGAAAAAATACTTATTGATGGTTTAGTAGGGAAAGTTGAAACTACTGAATCTTCTGATTTATATGATAAAACATATAAATTTGAACTTCCTTATGAAGTAAAAGAAGTTAAGAAACTTTCTAAAAATGTTAAGAAAAATAAAGATGGAGTGTATATTCTTGAAAAAAGTATTGATGCAAAAGATATTTTCACTAAAACTGAGGATGAACTTTTCGAATTAGTTAAAAAATTTAATGCTTTAATTGTTAATAATGGTACCCATGAATATACAAATGCTTATACTGGTGAAAAAACTTTACTAAGAAATGACTTTCTTCCTATAGTAAAAAGAACAAACTATTATTATAGTGTAGATGAGCACTTAGATGAATATCCTTTAGCAGATACTTGGAGAGAATTTTATAAAAATGAAATAAAAGATTTCTCTACACTTTATCAATTGTATCTTCTTACTCAATCTCATTTAAGGATTGAAAATTTTAATAATGTTATTAACAAAATTTTACATACTACTCCAAGAATTATCCTTAACAAGATAATTCAACATTTTAAAACTTTTTCTAATAATGAGATAATGGAAAAAATAGTATATTTACTATATAAAGAATATAAAGAAGAAAATAAGGAATATCTATTTGAAACTTCAAAGGCCTTCTTTATTGAACTTCTAAAAGAAAATCCTGCAAATTTAGTCCACAAAAGGGATAAAAATGAAAATTATAACAGTATTTTTGATTTAGAATATAGTATTCCTACAATTGTTTTCAGAACTTTATCTGAATACTATAACGAAAAAACTTTTACAGAAAATTTAATTTTAAAACTAAACTTTGAAAACAAAATGGCCACTTACAAACTTAGAGAAAACTTCTATTCTCTACTTGAAATAGCAAATGCTGTTGAGCTTGGTCTAGTAGAGAAAGATTTACTTATAAAAAGTATTTTTTCTAAAAATATAGATGATATGAGTACTAATTTTAGTAATCTATACAATTTTTTAGGAATTAAACATCCTAATCGCTACTATTATTACAATAATGAAGAAGTTGAGAAAATTAAGAATTCTTGGAACTATGATAATGCAGTAAAAGTTTTAAAAAAATACGGGCTAGAAGTTATTAACTATGTAGTTGATAATGAATTAAAAAGAGGGGACAGTAAAACTAAATATTCTAAACTGATAAATTCTATTAATAGAATAGAAGGGGTAGACTATCTAATTAAAATTTTACAAGCACTTGGAAATGAAAAATTAGTTAGAAATGAGTATTGGTATGGAGATAACACAAGTAAAAAAGAAGTTCTTAGTCATCTATTAAAAGTATGTTTCCCTGGTGAAAAAGATGATTTAAAAACATTTAATGATAAAATCAAAAAAACTAATGTTTCAGAAGAAAGATTAGTTGAGGTGGCTATGTATTCATCTCAATGGATAGAACTGATAGATAAATTCTTAAAATGGAAGGGCTTTACAAGTGGTTGCTACTATTTCCAAGCACATATGAGTGATGTTTCTAAAGATAAAGAAGGAATAATTGCAAAATATTCTCCTATTTCCATAGAAGATTTTCAAGCAGGAGCCTTTGATATTGATTGGTTTAAAGATGCCTATAAACAATTAGGTAAAGAACACTTTGATATTCTGTATGAAAGTGCAAAGTATATAACTGATGGAGCTAAACATTCTCGTGCTAGAAAGTTTGCTGATGCAGTTTTAGGAAACATGAAGGTTAAAGATGTTGAAAAAGAAATTTCTGCTAAGAGAAATAAAGACTTAGTTGCAAGTTATTCTTTAATACCATTAGCTAAAAATAAAATTAAAGATGCACTTAGTCGTTATAAATTTTTACAAAATTTCTTAAAAGAAAGTAAACAATTTGGTGCACAAAGAAGAGCTAGTGAAGCTAAAGCCTTTGAAGTATCTTTAGAAAATTTATCTCGTAATATGGGTTATTCTGATGTTACTCGTCTAACTTGGGCTATGGAAAGCGAAATGATGGCTGAAATGAAAAAATATTTTGAGCCTAAGAAAATCCAAGATTATTCAGTATATATAGAAATTGATGAATTAGGTCAAAGCTCAATAAAATATGAAAAAGATGGAAAGGTTTTAAAATCTTTACCTACTAAAATAAAGACTGAAAAATATATTGAAGAAATTAAAGAAGTTCATAAAAACTTAAAAGAACAATATAGCCGTTCAAGAAAAATGTTAGAGCAATCAATGGAAGATGGAGTTGAATTCTATGTCTATGAAATTAAAACTCTATCAGCTAATCCTGTTATTGCTCCACTAATCAAAGATTTAGTATTTAAAGTAGATGATATCTTAGGATATTATGAAGATAACAAACTTATTGGCTTTGATAAAAAATCTAAAAAGCTAACTTTAATTGAAGATATTGATAAAGATGCTTTATTGACAATAGCTCATCCATTTGATTTATTCAATAGTAAACAATGGCCTTTATACCAACAAGATATTTTAGGAAGAGAAGTAAAACAAGTATTTAAACAAGTTTTCCGTGAATTATATGTCAAAACTAAAGATGAACTTAAAATGGATAAGTCAAGAAGATATGCTGGACATCAAATTCAACCTACTAAATCTATTGCTTTACTTAAAACTAGAAGATGGGTTGTTGATGACTATGAGGGCTTACAAAAAGTTTACTATAAAGAAAATATCATAGCTAAGATGTATGCCATGACAGATTGGTACTCACCTGCTGAAGTTGAAGCACCTACTATTGAAGATATAGTTTTCTATGATAGAAAAACTTTTGAACTAATGACAATAGAAGATGTTCCTGATTTAGTTTTCTCAGAAGTTATGAGAGATATTGATTTAGTTGTAAGTGTGGCACATGTAGGAGATGTAGATCCTGAAGCAAGTCAATCAACTATTGAAATGCGTAAAGCAATTATTGAATTCAATGCTAAATTATTCAAATTGAAAAATGTTACATTTACTGAAAGTCATGCTCTAATTAAAGGAACAAGAGCAGAATACTCAATTCATTTAGGAAGTGGAGTAATTCATCAGAAAGCTGGTGCAACTATAGAAGTCTTACCTGTTCATTCTCAACATAGAGGAAGAATTTTCTTACCATTTATAGATGAAGATCCTAAAACTGCTGAAATAATGTCTAAGGTATTACTATTTGCACAAGATGAAAAAATTAAAGATATATTTATCTTAGAACAAATTATTAAAATATAAGGGACAGAAATTTAACTGTCCCTTATTCATTATTATAAAATAACCACTTGCTATGTGAGTAGTTTATTTTACAAAAAATTCTCTTATTTTTAAACAATTATTTCTTTAAAACTTTTTTAACTAATTCATCACTTACTATGTAAGGTAATGTGATATGGTCAGTTCCTTTATTATCAAGATTATATTCAACAACAGTTTCAATAGAATGAGGGTTTCTAGCCCAAGCTCTTCTAGCAACTCCACCCATTACATCCCAAGGCATAGCTTGCCATAAAATATCATCTACTCTTTTGCTTCCATCAAGTACCATTCCAAATCCACCATTGATAGATTTTCCTATTCCAACTCCTCCACCATTATGAAGAGCTATCATAGTCATTCCTCTTGCAGCATTTCCAGCAAAACATTGAGTTGCCATATCTGCCATTATATTACTTCCATCTTTAATGTTAGAAGTTTCTCTGAAAGGTGAATCTGTTCCAGATACATCATGGTGATCTCTACCTAACATAACTGGTCCAATTTCTCCATTTCTTACCATTTCATTAAATTTAAGAGCTATTCTAGTTCTACTCATAGCATCTTGATAGAATATTCTTGCTTGTGTTCCAACAACAAGTCCATTCTTATCAGCATCTTGTATCCATACATAGTTATCTCTATCTTGATATCTTCTGTTAGGATCAACAAGTTCTAGGGCAGCTTTATCTGTTTTTAATAAGTCTTCTTTCTTTCTTGATAGACATACCCATCTGAATGGTCCATATCCATAGTCAAATAATTCTGGTCCTAATATGTCCTCAACATAAGAAGGGAATATAAATCCTTCCTTATCATCTTTACCATTTTTAGAAATTTCAGTTATTCCTACATCATATATAGATTTTAAGAAACTGTTTCCATAGTCAAAGAAGTAAACTCCTCTGTCATGTAAAGTTTTTATTGCTTTATAGTGTCTCTTTAATCCTTCATTTACTAATTCTCTAAATTTAGCTCTATCTGTTCCTAATAATTTAGTTCTTTCTTCAAATGAAGTTCCTACTGGACAATATCCTCCATCATATACAGCATGACAAGATGTTTGGTCAGATAATAAATCTATATGTTTATTGTGTTCTATAGCATATTCTAATATTTCAACTATGTTTCCATGGTATGCTATTGCATAAGGAGTTTTAGAAGCCATTTTTTCTTCAGCTATTTTAAATGCTTCTTCAGGAGTTTTTGCTATAACATTTACCCATCCTTGTTCAAGTCTTGTGTTAATTCTTGATAAGTCAACTTCTGCAACTATAGCAACACCTTTTGCTATTTCACAAGCTTTACCTTGAGCTCCACTCATTCCTCCAAGTCCTGAAGTAATGAATAATTTACCTCTTAAATCACCATCAGCTGGAACACCACAGAATAATCTTCCTGCGTTTAATATAGTTGAATAAGTTCCATGAACTATTCCTTGTGGACCTATGTACATCCAACCTCCAGCTGTCATTTGTCCATAGTTAGCAACACCTATTGCTGCTCCTCTTGCCCAATCTTCATAGTTATCAAATAATCCTATCATAAGTCCATTAGTTATAATTGCTCTTGGAGCATAAGGATTAGATCTGAATAATCCTGTTGGATGCCCTGAAGCTACAACAAGAGTTTGATCTTGTGTCATATTTTCAAGATATTTTTTAATAAGTCTATATTGCATCCAGTTTTGACAAACTTGTCCTGTTTCTCCATAAGTAACAAGTTCATAAGGATATAGAGCTATATCAAAATCAAGGTTATTATCTATCATAACTTGCATAGCCTTAGCTTCTGTACATTTTCCTTTATATTCATCTATTGGTTTTCCATAAAGATTTCCTTCTGGTCTAAATCTATATCCATAGATTCTTCCTCTTTCTTCCAATTCTTGTAAGAATTCTGGTGCTAACATTTCATGAAATTCTTCTGGAATATATCTTAAAGCATTTCTTAATGCAAGTTCTATGTCATGGTCTGAAAGTTTAACTATTCTTTTTGGAGCTCTTCTTATTGAAGGGTCTAATTTTGGTATCTCCATTGGAATATCTTCTGCTGTTAGTTTTATTGTCATTGCATCATAAATAGTTTTATTATTTAACATTACTCATTATCCTCCTAATTTTACTTAGCTTTTATTAAAATTTTAATTCTCCTATAGCTTTTTCAACATTGTCTACAACAGTATTAGTTTTAATTAAATCTTCAGCTGCATGTATATCAATGTACATTGGTCTGTCAACACTTACATAAGATATTAATTTTCTAACTTCTTCATAAGCTAATTTTGTAGCTGGAGATAATTTATCTTTTGCACCTTTTAAGTCTATAGCTTGACAAGCTGTTATTAATTCCATTCCTATTACTTTTCTAACATTTTCAAGTATATCTTTTGATTTTTTAGCTGCAATTGATCCCATAGAAACATGATCTTCTTGGTTAGCAGATGTTGGTATAGAGTCAACAGATGCTGGATGTGCTAAAACTTTATTTTCAGATACAAGAGCTGCAGCACTATATTGAACTATCATGAATCCTGAATTTAATCCACCTTGTTCAACTAAGAAAGCAGGTAATCCGTGGTTAATAGCTGGGTTTACCATTTTTTCTATTCTTCTTTCTGATACATTTGCCATTTCAGCTAGAGCTATTCCTAAGAAATCAAATGGTAGAGCCATAGGTTGCCCGTGGAAATTTCCTCCTGATATAACTTCATCTGTATCAACAAATATTAATGGGTTATCTGTTGCAGCATTTAATTCTATTTCAACTTTTTGTTTTACATATTCTAAAGTATCTTTACTTGCTCCGTGTATTTGAGGTATACATCTTAAAACATATGAATCTTGAACTCTTTCTACACCTTGTTTTGTTACATTAGAACTTCCTGCTAAGATTTTTCTCATATTTTCTGCAGTATTTATTTGTCCTAAATGTCCTCTTACTTCACTTATTCTAGGATCATAAGCATCAATTATTCCATGAAGTCCTTCCATAGTAAGTGAAGCAGCAATGTCTAAATGTTTAGATAGATTTATTGCATCATATAATACATGTGCTCCAGTTGATGTTAAAGCTTGTGTTCCATTTGTAAGTGCTAAACCTTCTTTTGATGAAAGTGCTGGAATTGGTTCTATTCCTGCTTTTGCTAAAGCATCTTTTGCTTCTAATAATTCACCTTTGTAATATGCTTTTCCTAGTCCAATTAATACTAATGACATGTGAGCAAGTGGTGATAAATCTCCAGATGATCCAACTGATCCTTTTTCAGGTATCCAAGGAGTAACTTCTTTATTAAGTAATTCAACTAATTTTTCAACTACTATTCTTCTAGCACCTGAGTAACCTTTAGCTAAGTTTACAGCTCTTAAAAAAACAACTCCTCTTGCTATATCTATAGGCATTGGATTTCCAACACTACAAGAGTGACTCATAACTATATTCTTTTGTAATTCTCCTGTTTGTTCTTTTGAAATACTTACTTCTGCAAATTTACCAAATCCAGTAGTTATTCCATAAGAAACTTTTCCTTCTTCAACATATTTATCAACCAAAGCTCTTGCTTTGTCAATTTTTTCATATGCTTCTTCTGAAATACTTACTTTATACCCCCTTCTTGTTACATTGATTAGGTCTTCCAAAGTGATTCTTTTACTGCTTAAAACTAATTCCAAAATAAACACCTCCATTTATTAATAAAAAAAATATTTTTAATTATTAAAGTGATTTTA
>ERZ773049.2029-NODE-2029-length-11242-cov-7.383749_pt1 | contig 11242 bp, 6 predicted proteins | sample MGYA00580633_ERZ773049 | MGnify/ENA primary metagenome ERZ773049 (study PRJEB29015, sample SAMEA2737991) | human oral metagenome | biome: human oral; feature: human-associated habitat; material: dental | place: China | collected 2066 ... | reverse complement strand
TTGGACAAACAAAATATAATAAAGCCTACAAGAGGTTTAGGCATTTTGGAAAAGATAAGGGCAATATGGACTTTGCCTTCTGGCAATATGGACTTTGCCTTCTTTGCTATTGCCTTTAACATAGGGAAAATGTGTAGAAAAACCAATCTCAAGGAACTAAAAGCCGTTATGGAGCTACTTTTAGTCACCTTCAGATGCTCTATACAAGTTTATAGAGGCTATTTAAAGCCCAACAAATCATTTTATATGAAATTAGCAGTATAACTACAGTAAATAATGAATTATGTGGTAGACAAGGTAAAGGGAGAGTAAAAAGAGGATATGTCAATTTTAACACACCCTCAAAGCTGCTCCAATGGCATAATGAAAGTCGATACCGAAAACTAAAGTGAGCAGAGGAATGACGATTACTCCTCCCCCAAAACCTGTCAAGGAGCCTAACAATCCTGCACAATAGGCACCTAACAATAAAAGAATAGTAAATACTATAATACTCATTAAGATTTAATCTTGAATGCAAAAGTAAGCAAATACTTCGAAAGTAGATAGCCTTTTTTAAGAAATTAAGCTAAGCCTTATCTAAAAACAAAGAAACACCATCGACAAATAGAATCACATTTATCATTCCAAGGATCTAACATTCTCAAACACGCGAGCGCAATTACTGCCTAAAATATGTCTGGACCTCATCTATAATTATTAACTTTGCCGAAAAATAAGCAAACGATGGACAAAAGAACAAATGTAATTACCAAGAATCCTATTAATTTCATTGGAACACGATTTTTAAAACTGTATCTACTCATTGGATTCATCCTAAGAATTATCTTAATGTGGAATGTCCCCGAAGATTCTTCTTTCTCTTTCTGGGAGATAATCAGATTCTTAAGTGTTGGCTTCGTAACAGATATTTGTATGGCAATTTTGCTTGCCTTACCATTGCAAATTATAAACCTTGGGCTAAATGAAGCTAAATATCATCGCGTCACAGGATGGATCATTGAACTTCTACTAACTATAGCCTTCGCCTACGTATTATTCTTCCACACCATCTTCCACGAATATGGAGGCGGCGCACCAAAGATTGCACGAATATTTCTCGGATGGAAACTATTCAGCTTCTCCATACGCTTTTTCATTCCAAAAACAAGAGAAACATGGCGTAAGATCTCCCTCTATATAACTTGGGCTGTATATGTTTTCTTATTACTTTGCGTCACAGCAGGAGAATACATCTTCTGGGGAGAGTTTGGCGTAAGATATAATTTCATTGCAGTAGACTATCTCGTCTACACTCACGAAGTTATTGGGAACATCATGGAATCCTATTCTATAGTTCCGTTGATTGGCATTACATTACTCTTAGCAGCTGCAATTATCTTCCTTCAATCGCGACATTACAAGCTAAAGGTTACTCATCTTTACAATGCGAAGAAGTTTCTTATACACCTTTTTATATATATGGTCTTAGCAATAAGCTCATATTTTATCTTACAAGGCACCCATGCTCTACAAAGTAACAATCAATACGTTACCCAACTTGAACAAAACGGAGCCTGTGACTTTGTCATTGCTTTCCAGAGTAACATGTTAGAGTATGATAAGTTCTATACTATGTTACCCAAACAACAATGTGTGTCTCAGTATCGTCAATTAAGTGGACTTAATAAGGAGGGAAAGAAGACGATTGGAGAGTCCCTTGCTTCACAACGCCCTAACATCGTCTTAATAACAGTTGAAAGCCTAAGTGCTGATTTCCTTACGCGATATGGAAATAAAGAGAACCTTACCCCACAACTTGACAAGCTCATGCAAGGGAGTATTGTCTTTGACAGTCTATACGCAGCAGGAAACAGAACTGTTAGAGGATTAGAAGCATTATCTCTTTGCATTCCACCGAGTGCAGGAGAAAGCATTATCAAGCGAAAGGCTAATCGAATGGGGAACTTATCAATAGGTCGTATCCTTTCTCACTTGGGGTACAAACCGCAATTCATCTATGGCGGAGATAGTTATTTCGATAACATGGGTGACTTCTTCAGTCATAATGGCTACGAGGTAATAGACAGAAAGGACATACCGAACAATCAAGTAACATTCGCAAACATTTGGGGTGTCTGTGATGAAGATATCTTCAACAAGAGCTTACAAGTATTCGATAAGAACTATCAGTCGAAGCTTCCTTTCTTCGCACAGATTATGACCACGAGCAACCATCGCCCTTACACCTATCCCAGTGGCAGAATTAAGGTAGACGGTGACCCTAACACAAGAGAAGCCGCAGTAAAATATACAGACTATGCAATCGGTAAATTCATTAATGACGCCCGAAAGAAAGCATGGTTCCAGAATACTGTATTCGTAGTTATTGCTGATCACTGTGCATCCAGTGCCGGAAAAACATCACTTCCTATAGACCGCTACCATATTCCATGCCTCATCTATGCGCCAGCTATTCTCCAACCAAGAAAGATTGAAACTATATGCTCGCAGATTGATGTCATGCCTACCCTACTTTCTCTCCTCAAGTTACGTTGCACTGTAAGTTTCACAGGACAAGACATCCTCGCACCAACCTATCATCCTCGTGCATTCATGGCAACTTACCAAGACCTTGGGTATCTTGAAGGTAACCGACTAACAGTTTTATCTCCAGTCCGCAATATACGACAATACATCGTTCGTCCATTACATGATGGTACATTTGAAGAGCAACCTACAAAGCAGATGAATCAAGAACTCATCCGCAAAGCGCAGGCTTACTACCAATACACAAACTTATACGTGAAAGCGCAATAGCGTAACCAAAGTAGTGAACATACAAAGAGAGTGGACTTGTAACATGTTTATGAGTCCGCTCTTTTATATGATCATAAAAATACTGCCCGTTGCGATAAGTATAGCACCTAAAACGACCTTAAATGATGGTTGTTCATGCAGAAATAAGAAGGCTAACAGCATGGTAATAACGACACTTAGTTTATCAATAGGAGCAACACGAGAGACATTACCAAGTTGAAAAGCTTTGAAATAAAAGAGCCAGGATAACTCCGTAGACAAACCTGAAATAATAAGAAAGAGCCATGTGTTCCTACTTACATCTTTCATTTCACTGAGATGACAACCAAAGAAAACAATGCCCCAAGTCAGCGCAAGGATAATAGTGGTACGTATGGCTGTAGCCAGGTCAGAGTTTATGTCCTTTACTCCTATCTTTGCAAAGATAGCTGTTAACGCTGCAGAAAGTAATGCATATAATTTCCACGTAGAAACTATTTATGTAGAATTCAATTATTCAAGGACAGAAAGTCGCCCCCAACAAGGAGACGACTTTCAAGTATTTAAATATTAAAGGATTGCTTATGCATCAACCTTACCAGGACCAAATGGGGCAATCGTACGTGGCTCCTGCTCTGGCTCATGGCGATCAATCTTACCAAACTCTTTCTCATAACGAACTACATTGTCTTGCAAAGCTGCAAGCAGACGCAATGCGTGCTCAGGAGCAATGATAACACGGCTTGTTACTGTTGCCTTTGGTACACCTGGGAGAAGTGTAGCAAAATCGAGTACAAACTCTGAACTTGAATGAGAGATTATCTGGAAGTTTGTATAAACACCTTTAGCGATTTCTGGTGAGAGATCTATCTGCAACTGCTGTCCCTCTTGATTCTGATTGTTATTGTCCATTTTGTTAATATGATTTAGATAATACTTTATTTCTTTTATGCAAAGATAATACATTAAAGTCATTTGCCCAAATCTAACTACAAAAGTTTTTACCTCTAACCAATAGAATAACAAAAGAGATAGATATGGAAGGAAGAAGCATTATTTTATAAAAAAAAATCAGTTGAGATAGGAGGTAATAGGTTATACATCCTTCAAAATAGTTTCAAGGGCTAAAACACACAGTTGAAGCCCTTGAAACATACAAAATCAACATCTATAACGCAAGCAGATAAATCTGCCTTTTTAGCGTTTACCTTTCTTCGACCAACCAAACTGTAAACCGATGACAAACAAGACAAATAGAACTTCACCCAAAGCTACAAATATATCTCCAGGTATACGTAACCATCTTAATGTTTGCATGAAATCTTGTTGCATAAATTCAGCCGACCTTGCCGACCAGTAAGCGTTGGTGATGCTTTCGTTGGCTTGTAGGATACCAATAGGTAAAATACTTACCACCGTCATTAGCAGTAAACCAACGTTCATACACCAGAAAGCAGATCCTATAAGCTTATCGTTCCACTCATTATTTGGATAAAGACCGCGCAAAACAAATAGCATTAAGCCTATTCCTAAGATACCATAGACTCCGAAAAGAGCTGCATGTCCGTGAACGGCAGTAGTATTCAGTCCTTGCAAATAATACAAGGCGATTGGTGGGTTAATTGAGAAACCAAAGATACCAGCACCCAAGAAGTTCCAAAAACACATTGCAATGAAGCAATATATCGGCCACTTATAGGATTTTATCCAATCGGCAGAACGGCTCAGTTGATAATTATGATATGCTTCTATTCCTATCAGTACGAGCGGAACAAGTTCCATAGCACTGAATGTAGCTCCAAGTGCTAATACTGCAGTTGGGGTCGCACTGAAATACAAGTGATGGAATGTTCCTAAAATACCACCTGCAAGGAAGACGATAGTAGAGAATAACACAGAAACTGTGGCACTCTTAATCTTAAGTAGTCCTAAACGACAGAATAAGAACGATGCAACCACCGTAGCAAATACCTCGAAGAAGCCTTCAACCCAAAGGTGAACAACCCACCAACGCCAGTATTCAGCAACAGCCATATGGGTTTGGCGTCCATACATCAAACCTGCTGCATAAAAGAATGCGATAGCTAATGAGGCAATAACAAAAAGCGTAAGTAAATGGCGATTTTCATCCTTTCGTTTGAGTGCAGGAATAAGTGCGCGAATCATCAAGAATAGCCAAAGAACTAAACCTGTAAGCAATAGTATCTGCCATAGACGTCCCAGCTCAACATACTCATATCCTTGATGACCAAACCAGAAGTTCTCTACCAAACCAAGCTTTTGCATTACTCCGAACCATTGACCAGCTAATGAACCTGCAACTACGAAAACCAATGCTCCAAAGAGAATGTTTACGCCTAAGGCTTGACATTTTGGTTCAACTCCCGAAACTGCTGGAGCTATATATAAACCTGTAGCCAACCACGAGGTTGCAATCCAAAGAATAGCCAACTGGACATGCCAACTACGCGATACGGCATAAGGGAAAATGTTTTGTATGGGTAACCCAAAGAAAGCATCTCCCTCTACACCGTAATGAGCTGTAATCACACCAGAAAGCATCTGAACCAGCATCAATACACCTACTACCCAAATGTATTTCAGCACGGCACGCATCGATGCTGTAGGCTTAAGATCTCTCATCGGATCTGATTCTGGCACCTTTGATACATGTTCTTCCTTATGCTGTGCATAATAGTAAACTAAAATTCCTACACAGAAGAGTAACAATAACACACTAAAGCCTGACCAGAGATGTAACGAAGTAGGGGCAACATTGCCTATGACAGGGTCGTGTGGCCAGTTATTGGTATAACTAACGTCGCTATTAGGTCTGTTGGTCACACATACCCAGCTTGACCATGCGAAGAAAGCGTCCATCTTATCAAAACGCTTCTCAGCAGAAAGTCCGTCTACTGCTTCTACAGATTTATCGCGCATAGCATACGCATTGCGCAATTTAGCCATAGATGGGTCATTTAAGAATAGTTTGGCATAATAATTATGCAATTGCTTTGCCACTTTAGCACGCATCTTACTAAAGGTAATAATGCCTGTCTGTGCGTCATATGTATTCTTACGGAGCTCTTTTTGCAACAATACCTTATACTTAGCCTTGTCTGCCTCGTCCAACTGGTTATATACCTTACCATCTTTCTTAGCTAATTCGGCTAACATCAATTCTGACTCACGATGCAAATAGTCGGCTGTCCAATCAGGAGCTACGTATGCGCCATGTCCCCAAACACTACCTACTGTCTGACCTCCAATAGACTGCCAAACGTTCTGGCCATCTTTTATATCTTGTCCTTCAAACAACGTTTCACCACTCTCTGTTACCACCTTGTTAGGAAAAGGTGGCATCTCTCTGAAAATCTCAACGCCATAGAAGCATAAAACGGCAAACGATCCTATAATGACCGCTGCCAAAGTCAACCATAATTTCTTTGGTGTCATTTTTTTAAATTCTGATTAATGTTTATTTATATTTTAAGACCTTATATTAAATTAGGGCATACCATGCCCCCCCCTCTTACTGCAATGAACAACAATAGATATGCCATAAGTTTGTAAACATAGTCAAAGAAAGAGAAAACTCTTCATTAGGTAACACTTGTTACCTTTGCGTAATTCACATTTGGCAACAAATGTAACCAAAAAATAAAATCTAAACGTTATATCACATTAAACATCTTCTCAAGAAATTTCATATCTATAGAAAAAACACATCTATAGGTAGAAACATAAATGTAATAAGTGTGCCATATAAGAGCGATAGAACTTGCACCTTTGAACAAAAATACCATCTCCATAAATAGGAGTTAAGGATAAGGACTCTATCAGAACTTTCATTTATTAGATAATACTCATGCCGAGCATACTAAAAAAGGGACTTGCAAAATTATTGCAAATCCCTTTTAATCTTATGTATGAGAGGTTAGGATTACTCCTGTGTAGCCTCTGCCTCTTGCTTAGCGAAGTCAAGAACATTCTTCTTGTTAGCCTCCATACGCTCGTGCTCTTCTTGCGAACCAACAACGAGTTTCTGCCACTGACGAAGACCAGTACCGGCAGGAATGAGGTGACCACAGATAACATTCTCCTTCATACCCTCAAGGTTATCGCTCTTACCACGGAGAGCAGCCTCGTTGAGCACCTTAGTTGTCTCCTGGAAAGAAGCAGCACTCATGAAGCTCTTCGTACCGAGGGCAGCACGTGTGATACCCTGAAGAATCTGAGTAGCAGTTGCCTGAACGGCATCACGCACCTGAACAAGTTTGAGGTCACGACGCTTAAGGCTTGAGTTCTCATCACGTAACTTGCGTACAGAGAGAATCTGACCCTTATAGCAGTTTTCGGAATCACCCGGATCGGTAACAACCTTCTTACCCCAGATACGATCATTCTCCTCAGCAAAGTCAAGTTTGTCAACAAGTTCTTGCTCGAGGAATGTAGTATCTCCTGGATCGTCGATACGTACCTTGCGCATCATCTGACGAACGATAATCTCAAAGTGCTTATCATTAATCTTCACACCCTGCAAACGATATACGTCCTGAACCTCATTAACAATATACTCTTGAACAGCTGTTGGACCCATGATAGACAAGATATCAGCAGGTGTGATGATACCATCAGACAATGGAGTACCAGCACGAACAGCATCATGCTCTTGCACAAGAATCTGCTTAGACAGACTAACAAGATACTTACGCTGCTCACCAGTCTTAGAAGTCACGATAATCTCACGGTTACCACGTTTCACCTTACCCATAGTAATCTCACCATCAATTTCTGAAACGACAGCAGGGTTAGATGGGTTACGAGCCTCAAAGAGCTCAGTAACACGTGGAAGACCACCAGTAATATCACCAGCACCACCGACAGAACGTGGAATCTTAACAAGTGTCATACCCGTCTTAATCTCAGCACCATCAAGAAGTACCTGCTCCAAGTGACCACCTACAGGGAGGTTATATGTACCAAGGATATCAGATGCTGCATAAAGACCATCAGCACCCTTCTTAGCACCAACCTTGACAATATCAACAGTAGGGAGTTTTGTCTTATCACGAGAATCGATAATGATACGCTCTGTAAGACCTGTAGCATCATCGGTTTCTGCCTTATAAGTAACGCCCTCTATAACGTCATGTAGGCGGAGAACACCTGCATATTCACTAACAATAACAGCATTGAATGGGTCCCACTTACAAATCATATCACCCTTCTTGACAGTATCTCCAGACTTAAAGTAAAGAGAACTACCATATGGAACATTATCTGTAAGGAGTACAATACCAGTGTTAGGATCTACAAAGCGAATTTCAGCCAAACGGCTAACAACCATCTCACACTCCTTGTCATTCTCATCAACGAATGGTACGGTACGGAGTTCCTCAAACTCAATCTTTGCATCACTCTTAGCTGTAATAGTTGCGTTAGCCGCAGCATTACCAGCCACACCACCAGCGTGGAACGTACGAAGAGTAAGCTGTGTACCAGGCTCACCAATAGCTTGTGCAGCAATGACACCAACAGCCTCACCCATCTGTACCATACGTGCAGAAGCAAGGTTACGTCCGTAACACTTCTTACATACACCCTTCTTGCTCTCACAAGTGAGTACAGAACGGATTTCTACCATCTCAATTGGTGAATCTTCAATAGCCTGTGCCTTTGCCTCTGTAATCTCCTCACCTGCAGCAACGATAATATCACCAGTTGTAGGATTGATAACATCATGAACTGACACACGACCCAAGATACGCTCATAGAGGCTTGCAATTGTCTCATCACCATTCTTCAAGGCACGACACTCAAGACCACGGAGTGAACCACAATCCTCCTCGTTGATGATAACGTCATGAGAAACGTCAACAAGACGACGTGTCAAGTATCCTGCATCGGCAGTCTTCATAGCCGTATCAGCAAGACCCTTACGAGCACCGTGAGAAGCAATAAAGTACTCCAACACAGACATACCCTCCTTAAAGTTAGAGATAATTGGGTTCTCAATAATCTGAGCACCTTCAGCACCTGCCTTCTGTGGCTTAGCCATAAGACCACGCATACCAGCAAGCTGAGCTATCTGGTCAGCAGAACCACGGGCACCAGAGTCAAGCATCATATATACAGCATTGAAACCCTGGTCAGCTTCGGTCATGTGCTTCATCACACTTGCCTTAAGGTTATTGTTAACGTGTGTCCACGCATCAATTACCTGATTGTAACGCTCCTTATCAGTGATGAAACCCATTTCGTAGTTAGCCTTCACTTGGTCAACTTCACTCTGACCCTTACCTACGATATCAGTTTTCTCAACAGGAACGATGATATCGTCGAGGTTAAAGGAAAGACCTGCTACATATGCCATACGGTAACCAAGGTTCTTGATACCATCAAGGAACTCACAAGCACGAGCCATACCAACAGCCTTAATAACGTCAGCGATAAGACCACGAAGTGATTTCTTAGAGATAATACCGTTGAAGTATCCAATCTCAGTTGGGATAATCTGATTAACAATTACACGACCAACTGATGTCTCAACCATACGCTTCTGGAGTTTACCATCAACGAGGTCATCAACGATTACCTTTACCTGTGAGTGGAGGTCACACTTCTTCTCATTGTAAGCGATAATAGCCTCTTCTGAGCCGTAGAATGTAAGACCTTCGCCCTTAGCACCTGGACGAATCTTTGTAATATAGTAGAGACCAAGCACCATATCCTGTGAAGGAACGGTGATAGGTGCACCATTAGCTGGATTAAGGATGTTATGGCTCTGAAGCATCAACACCTGTGTCTCCAACACAGCCTCATTACTCAATGGGAGGTGAACAGCCATCTGGTCGCCATCGAAGTCAGCATTGAACGCAGTACATGCCAATGGATGCAACTGAATAGCTTTACCTTCAATAAGTTTAGGCTGGAACGCCTGAATACCAAGACGGTGAAGTGTCGGGGCACGGTTCAACATAACTGGGTGACCCTTCATTACATTCTCAAGGATATCCCAAATTACAGGCTCACGACGGTCTACAATCTTCTTAGCACTCTTTACTGTCTTCACAATACCGCGCTCAATGAGCTTACGAATAATGAATGGCTTGTAAAGCTCTGCTGCCATCAACTTAGGCAGACCGCACTCACCCATCTTCAACTCTGGACCAACGACAATTACTGAACGCGCAGAATAGTCAACACGCTTACCGAGGAGGTTCTGACGGAAACGTCCCTGCTTACCTTTCAGAGAGTCAGAGAGTGACTTCAATGGACGATTGCTCTCACTCTTTACAGCAGAAGACTTACGGCTGTTATCGAAAAGTGAGTCAACAGCTTCCTGAAGCATACGCTTCTCATTACGCAGAATAACCTCAGGAGCCTTAATCTCCATCAAACGCTTCAAACGATTGTTACGGATGATAACGCGACGATAGAGGTCATTAAGGTCAGATGTTGCGAAACGTCCTCCATCCAATGGAACCAATGGACGAAGCTCTGGTGGAGTAACAGGGATAATCTTCATGATCATCCATTCTGGATTATTCACACCGATTGACTGACGGAAGCCCTCTACAACCTGCAGACGCTTCAAAGCTTCTGTCTTACGCTGCTGACTTGAGTCAGTTGTTGCACGGTCACGCAATTCACCTGCCAAACGATCAAGATCAATGCCTGTGAGGAGGTCATAAATAGCCTCCGCACCCATCTTAGCAATGAACTTGCTTGGATCAGAATCATCCAAACGCTCATTACCCTCTGGGAGTTTATTATCGAGGATATCGAGATATTCATCTTCAGAAAGAAGGTCGAACTTATGAGAACCATTCAAATCCTCATCTGTATCGGCATTCTTCATACCCTCTACGACACCCGGCTGGATGACAACATATTTCTCATAGTAAATAACAGCATCAAGCTTCTTTGTTGGCATACCGAGAAGGTAACCAATCTTGTTAGGAAGACTACGGAAATACCAGATATGAGCAACAGGGACAACCAATTCAATATGTCCGGCACGCTCACGACGTACCTTCTTCTCAGTTACCTCAACACCACAACGGTCGCAGACAATACCCTTATAACGGATACGCTTGTACTTACCGCAGGCGCACTCGTAATCCTTTGTTGGACCAAAGATACGCTCGCAGAACAAACCATCACGTTCTGGTTTATAGGTACGATAGTTGATAGTCTCTGGCTTGGTTACCTCACCAAAAGAGTTCTCAAGAATCTCCTCAGGTGAAGCCAGTCCGATAGTAATCTTGCTGAAATTACTCTTTACTTTATTATCTTTCTTAAAAGCCATGTTTTACTTCTATTATGGGGTGTACGTATTAATCAAGTTTGACACTGAGACCGAGACCACGAAGCTCGTGTAACAACACGTTCAGTGACTCTGGAATACCTGGAGTTGGCATTGGTTCACCCTTAACGATAGCCTCGTAAGCCTTTGAAC
>ERZ773049.2026-NODE-2026-length-11250-cov-3.511300_pt1 | contig 11250 bp, 9 predicted proteins | sample MGYA00580633_ERZ773049 | MGnify/ENA primary metagenome ERZ773049 (study PRJEB29015, sample SAMEA2737991) | human oral metagenome | biome: human oral; feature: human-associated habitat; material: dental | place: China | collected 2066 ... | reverse complement strand
GTGTCCAAGGCAAGATATGTTTGTAACGGTTTATGTGATAGACAAATCATTATATTTATAAGTGATCAATTGTAAACAGAGTTTCTAAAATCATAGGAGGTTATATGTCAAAGAAAATAAAGACTATAGGCGTTCTTACCAGTGGCGGTGATGCCCCGGGTATGAATGCCGCAATAAGGGGCGTAGTTCGTACCGCAATACATAGTGAACTTAAGGTCAAGGGCATTATGAGAGGCTATGCAGGTCTTTTACAGGAAGAAATTATAGATATGGACGCAGTCAGCGTCAGTGATATTATAGATAGAGGCGGCACCATACTTTATACTGCAAGATGCCCCGAATTTACTACGGAAGAGGGGCAAAAGAAGGCGGCAGAGATTTGTAAAAAACACAATATAGATGCGGTAGTGGTCATAGGAGGTGACGGATCGTTTAGGGGTGCAGGAAAACTTGCGGATTTCGGGATAGCTACCATGGGTATACCGGGAACTATAGATCTTGATATATCCTGCTCGGACTATACAATAGGCTTTGATACTGCGGTCAATACTGCCATGCAGGCAATAGATAAGGTAAGAGATACTTCCACTTCACATGAAAGATGCAGCATAATAGAGGTTATGGGAAGAAATGCCGGATATATAGCGCTGTGGTGCGGTTTTGCAAACGGAGCTGAGGACATACTTATACCTGAAAAATACGATGGAAATGAGCAGGAGCTTATAAATAAAATAATAGAGAATAAAAAAAGAGGTAAAAAGCATTATATAATAATAAATGCTGAGGGCATAGGGCACTCAACCTCCATGTCAAGAAGAATAGAGGCGGCAACAGGTGTGGAGACCCGTGCTACAATACTGGGATATATGCAAAGAGGAGGAGCGCCTACCTGTAAGGATAGGGTATATGCTTCAATTATGGGTGCCAAGGCGGTACAACTGCTTTTAGAAGGAAAAAGAAATAGGCTTATAGCATATAGAAACGGTGAGTTTTGTGATATAGATATACAGGAAGGTTTGGCAATGAAAAAGTTCATACCTGAGGATCAGTATGAAATAAGCAAGCTTTTGGTTAGATAAAATGTTACAGTTTGGGTAGTTCATTTATAAATCGTCAAAACAACTTAAAAATGTTTAACCTTATTTATAAATCAGACGAAGATGAATGTTGAAGCAGTCGGATGTGTATACATAGTATGACTTTTTTAAATTAGCATATTGCATATATGCAGCCGATATGATAATTTCGAATTTCTTCTTTATCTAATCCAACAAAAACAGAGGGGCTGGTGCCCCTCTGCCGCAATTAGTATTTCTTATTAGATTTCTTATTAGATTTCTTACTCGATTCCTAATAGCTATTTATAATTAGTTCTGTCTGTAAGCTCCTACAAGCTTCTTGTTAACATCTGATACAAGATTGATGTCGTTTCCATCCTTCTTTGTACCTCTACCCTGTAATGCACCTGAAGAAGATACAACTACGCACTTCTCTGTTACGCCTTCTGCTGCCGGCTTAACATATGAGTGATCAGAACCTACTCTACCCTTCTTCTCTGTTGTGATAGTTGAGTCAACTAATGCGTTAGAATCAGCCTCTGCGATAACTCTGTCCTTAGTAGTTACAACATATACCTTGTACTTGTCTTCTGAATCAGCCTTTATCTTCTTACCGTTTACAAAGAATATATTTCCGTCCATACCGTCAAGACCAACACCCTTGTTTCCTGAAGTAGCGAACTTGAATGCATAGCTATCACCATCGATGCTAACATTTACATTACCTGTCTTCATAGAACCGTCTGACTCATCTCCGAAGTAGTATAAACCAGCCTTATCGTTAGCACGTGTAAGTGATGTAAGAGTTGATGTCTTTGTTACCTTAGTATACTTGTCAAGCTTTGACTCTGAATCGATCTCTTCGTTAGCGTTTGAACCTGTAGCAATCTTGTTGTTCTCGTTAACATTTAAGTACCAAAGTCCGCTGATCATAGCGCCCTTCTCGTCAAATGCATACTTTCTACCATTGATTGTCTTGATTTCAGATACTGCAAGTCTACCCTTAGCATCTGCATAGTACCACTTCTCGTTAGACTCGTCAGCATCTGAGTTCTTTCTGTCAAATGCCTCATCCGGAACTGCCTTGAACCATGTCTTAGTTCTTAATGAACCATCTTCATTTGTTGATGAGAAGTTCTTGAACTGATCAGCATCTACAGCACCTGAAGGTGTTCCAACCCACTTGTAAAGCATGTTACCATACTCACCGAATGCATACTTCTTACCGTTTACAGTCTGTCCTTCGAACTTGTTGGTGTACTTCTTACCGTTTGCCTGGAAGTAGAACCAGTAATCCTGCTCAGGATCATCCTTGCTTGAGTCAGTTACATGGATCTGTCTCCACTCTGCACTTGCTCTTGAACCGTCATCAGAACCACCTAAGTAGTACTCGCAGTTCTGCCAAGCGTCATCACCTGTAACTCTGTTAGAGTTTCCGTCTACCCAACCGAAAAGCATCCTACCGTCTGCAGCGAAAGCGTAGTTCTTTCCGTTGATAGTCTTGAATGATGTGTTGTCTCCACCCTTGTATGCCTTACCGTTAGCCTGGAAGTAATACCATACTGTTGCAGGAGCACTTTCTGAATCATCACTTGAGTTGTCAACTTCTACCCAGTTGTTAGTAACCATAACACCGTTAGCGTCTACGTAGAAGTAGTTCTCATTGTCCTGTACGATTGAATCTGTTGCCATGTTACCGTCAGCGTTAAGCCAGAACCACTTGTCTCCTGACTTCTGCCACTGCTCTGTAACCTTCTCGTTAAATCTGTTATAATATGACCATGTGCCGTTCTCTTCCATCCATCCTTCAGCTGCAAGAGAAGTCATTGAAGCACCGATTGCAAGTAATGCTGCTGCTGATACGATTGCAGCTATCTTTGTTTGCTTTCTCATAATTAATGCACTCTCCTTTAATTATTATTAATTTGAAATTCCTAATTGCGTCAAGGAATATAATACTATCAAACTTCAATTTAATCAAGTTGATTTTTTACTTTAAGTATTTTTCTCATCTCCTTGAGTACGAAGCCTAGTATATAACACTTTTTTGGGAATTGATATATATTTTCTATAGACAATTTCTTACGAAATTATTACAAATGGTCTTGGTTTTGTTTGTAGCTTGTATTAACCTTGCTTAAATCTATAGTAGGAATTCCTTTACTTTCATGAATTTAAGCCACTTTAAGTGTTAATACTGTCTTATTTTAAATCATTACTTGTCCACAATACATTTATATAATGATTTACTCTACATGCTCATGTGTATATAAATGATCCATACAATACTCAAGCCCATCTTTGCATTTGGAGCAGTATCTGAACTCCATATTCTCATCGTCTTTTTCCGTCTTTCCACATACGGCACATTTGTGTCTGCTTACATTTACCGGTCTTATCTTGACTCTGTACTGAGCCCTTCTTTGCATATTACTTACATCATTTATTATATTTTTTCTTCTGCTGATAAAGTAGAATATTATAAAGTTAAGTAGTGAAAGTACTATTGTAACCTTACTTGAGAGGCTTCCCACTATAAAACTGTAGATTTCCAAAAGTATATAGAAAAAGGCAAGGTACTTTGCTTTTACCGGTATGGCAAAGTATAGCCTGAATTCCATTTCGGGGAAGGTAAGTGCAAATGCCAAGAATATTGACAGGTTCAGGTTATCGGGTGTCAGATAACTGTATCCGATTTCTTCTATTCCCGTTCTTATTCCGTATACATGCATAAGCAAGGCTCCTATTATATGAAAAAGGCATCCCATAAATATAAAAACATTAAATCTGAAACTTCCCCACACATTTTCCAAGGCAATTCCCAAACTGTAGTAAGTTATTATCATAAAAATCCCGAAAATCAAGCCACCACTCGGAGGGTAGGCAAGCCATGTAATAAGTCTCCACACCTGACCTTCAAGTACCTTTCCTATATCAAGTGCCATATATTCATAGTAAATGTAAGAGTTCATTATACTTATAACAAAACCTACTACATAAAATATAACAAAGTAGTTCATCAGATTTCTAATGCTGTACTTTCCAAAGTTTCTTTCGAGTTTATAAAAAAACTTCATAATAAATATTTTACCTTTCTTTGATTTGTATTTTTGTATTATAGCATATATAATTGTATTTAGGAAATGAGGGGATATTCCCATTTCTTAATATTTATTTTATGGAGGTTTTTATGAAGAAGGAAATTATTTCTACTGATAAGGCACCTGCTGCTATTGGTCCTTATGTTCAAGCAACTAAGTTAGGCGAGATGTTATTTACCTCCGGTGTAATTCCGGTTAATCCCGCAACCGGCGAGATTCCAAGCACCGTTGAGGAGCAGGCAAGACAGGCTTTTTCTTCTCTTAAGGCTTTGGTTGAAGCTTCAGGCTCTTCTATCGAAAAGGTTGTAAAGACTACTTTATTTATTAAGAACGTGGATGATTTCGCTAAGATCAATGCTATTTACGCCGAAGTTTTTGCTGAGCCTTATCCTTGCAGATCATGTGTTGAAGTGGCAAGACTTCCTAAGGATGTATTACTTGAGATCGAGGCTGTTGCTCATCTGTAAAAGCAGGATCTGACATTAACTTTAATAGCAAAACATTAAAAAAGCAGGTTGATTTTGAGCATAGCAATAATTCAAAGTTAGCTTTAATATCTAAAACGGTAAAAAAGAAGCTTTGTTTTGAGTATAGCAATATTTCGAAATTGGCTTTGATATCTGCTTTAATATCTAAAAGGGGCTGTTGCACTAAGAATAAAATATACAAAATACAGCAGTGAGTCAAAACCACTCTATAAAGTATTATTTTATTTTAATGCAACAGCCCTTTTTTAATTTTTCTAAGAAACTATTATTTTAATTTAGTCTTTTTGTAATAACCTTGCTTATCATAGCAAATTACTTTTTTATTATCATGTATGCATCTTACTTTTTTTAATAATAGCCTTGGCTATCATAACTTCCCCAACCTTGGTTATCCTGTGGGTATTGTCCTCCTTCCCATGTGCCATTATCCCAAGAGTTGTTTTCCCAACCATATTGTTCCTGATTGCCGAAGTTTCTGCCTCTTCCTCCTCTTGTACCTTGATTATTTGAAGAGCTGCCCTGTCTGCCTTCTGAACTTCCTCTTCTGTCAGGCGGCTGCTGTCCGTTCGGTTCGCCAAAACCGCCTCCTTGTCCTCTGCCGGGTCTGCCCTGTCCGCTGTCTTGTGATCCGTCTTGACCACCACCGTTCGGTTCTCCAAAGCCGCCGCCTTGTGATCTGCCTTGTCCACCACCCTGCGGTCTGCCAAAGCCGCCGCCTTGTGATCCGTCTTGACCGCCTCCTTGCGGTTCTCCAAAGCCGCCATGTCCGCCGGGACCTCCAAAACCTCCGCTACTTGTACCCAGACTTGAGCTTACTGAGTTTATAGTTACAGTTTGCTCTGTATCGCCTGTTTTTAGGGTGTAGGTTTTGCCTGTTTCAAGGCTTGGAAGTGAAATTACAGCTGTGGCGAATTCTTTTTCAGCCACAAATTCTATCAACTTAGTTTGAGACTCATCACTTAAAGTTATAGTAGTTCCTGCTGCCTGTGTGCTGTCATAATACACATTTATTAAGTTTTGGCTTGAGTCCTCCGAAAATGTTTGGAACATTCCCGAACTTCCTGCTCCTACATACACACCTCCGGTAATCTTAGCTTCTCCGTTATAATCCAAAGTGCCGTCACCACCGCTTGTAGGTCCGCTTATATAGGTTTCACCACCCTCTATATATAAGTCTCCGTTGGAGTCTATAGCGTCTCCCGAGGCGTTAATATTAACCGTACCTCCTGCTATACGCACTTCTACACCGTCTTGGTCTTGGTTTCCAAGCATCTCTTTTTCAGCATCACTTACACTGTCATCGTACTTGGTTCTTGCGTTTATTCCGTCATCAGTTGCGCTTATATCTACATTTCCCCCGTAGATTTCTACAGTAAGACCCTCGAGACCTTCTTCTGATTTTTCTATATTTATATCTCCGTCATATATATTGAGTTCTCCGTCTGAGGTAAAGCCTTTACCTGTTGCATTTACTTTGAAAGTTCCGGCTTCTACCGTAAGTGCATCCTTGGCTCTTACAGCATTATCCACTGATGTAAGGTCAAAATTTCCTGAAATTATTGCTAATGTATCCTTAGTCTTGATTGCGGTTTTATAATTTGCATTTACTTTAAGCGTACCGCTTCCGTTTATTACAAGGTCATTTTTTATAAATAAGGTTGCATCCGGCTCGTCTTCTCCATCCGCAAAGGTATAGTTACTTGTATCACTTAAGGTATTTTCAGTTGATTCTGCCAAGGTAAGTATTACCTTTTTACCGTCAGCCGCATAAATTGCCGGGCCGCTTTCACTGTTTATCTCCACTCCGTTAAGTACAAGGTGTACTACCGCACTGTCTTTGGCATCTATGTATACCTGACCTGTGAACTTACCGCTCAGCACATAGGTACCTGAGCTTGTTATATTGACCTTTCCGTCAGAATAATTAGCTCCCGAGCCTTCTACCTCAGCTTCGCTGCCGTTTAATGTAATTATAGTTGAACTTGACTTATCCCAACTTGTGTTAAGATCTTCTTCGGAATATATACTGCTTAGATCTCTGTTACTTGTACTTGTAGTCTTGGTTTCATTATCTTTGCTTTCAGTATCACTACTCTTGACACTGCTTGTCTGCTGTACGCTTATGGTACTTTCATTGCTGCTGTTCTTTGCTGCATTTGCAGCACAACCTGTTATAGTAAATCCCATTAAGGATAGGCTAAGTAACCAAGCCGCCATTTTTATTTCACTTTTTTTCATAATCTATCTGCCTTTCTGTTGTTGTCTTCTATATTCTTTTTTGTATTAATTTTTTGTATTCCCAAGCTATTATAACTGCATATTCTCTACTCCCGGCTTAGCGCAGGTTATGTTAAGGTTACCGTTTCTGACTCTTATGTCATCAAGCATAGCTTTTTCTTTACTTACATTTTTTTCTGTTATCAGGTAATGAAGCTCATAAAGGCTTCCCATGTTAATTGTTCTTACCTTTTGAAGTTCGGCTCTTTTGGTGTATTTATTAAATACCTCATCAAATGCCGTATCGTAGTCCATATTTTCCGCTATAGTTATTTTAAGCTCTCTATCATTAACAGCCTTTGACTGTATGTAGCTTATGATAAGAGTTATTATACAAACCATTAAAAGTAAGATACAGCTTATTCCCACATAGCCCATACCGTTTGCAAGCCCCATTCCCATTGATATGAATATACTGGCTATCTCTCTGGATGTACCCGGCATCGAACGAAATCTTACCAATGAAAATGCTCCCGCAACCGCAACTCCGGTTCCTAAGTTACCGTTTACCACCATGATTACCGATTGAACTATTAAGGGTAATAATATCAGTGTCAAACTGAAGTTCAAACTTGTTTTATTTTTGTATGAATGCACCAAGGACAGCACTATTCCCAAAACCACAGAAACCGTTGAACATATTATAAATTCATTAAGACTTATGCTTGAGGTTGAAGCCACCCTTGCAAGTATACTGTTAAGCATTTTACTCCTCCTGTTTTAATTTTAGATATTTATTGTTTAGTGATGCTACATAGACACTGCTACAAGCCTGCATACCACCATCTTTATTATTTTTTTAGTGATACTACACAGATACTGCCGCAAATCTGCCTATCTCTATCTGCTTTTCAGATATTTATCGTTTAGTGATACTACACAGATACTGCTGCAAGCCTGCCTATCGCTATCTTTCTTTTTGAAGCTATATTTATATTTTTATATATGGTTGACTTGTAGTATTCTCCATACTTGGAAAATGAACTTTGATATATATTAAGTTTTGATAATATATGACATAACCACAGCGGCATTGCCATATTGATTTTAACTTCCATTATATAAAAATCCCTTCCCAAAAGTTCTATATTGCATTGTCTTTTTGTTATATCAAGATTATGATCTCTTGCAACTATATTAGTGTCAAAGGTTATTCTGAACTCCGCATCATCTATTCCGTAATAAGCCAGTCTGTCATAGGCTATATATACCTTAGGTTCCAAATCAAGATTATGTTTCATATATTCTATTTCTTTAAATATCTGTTCTTTTTCTAATTTTTCAGGGCTTATATTATTATATAAATACGCCCTTGCCTCTTTAAGTTTTAATGCTATACGCCTTTTATATACTACATGTTGATACTTTTTCTTTATTTCTATAAATACTTCACTTTTATCACTTGGCACTCCGTATGCTCTGAGTCTTAATTTTTCTTTATATAAAGGTTTTTCCAATGAATGTCTTATCAAATAAAAGTTATCAGTATCAAAGTATATGTTTGATATAGTATGTTTACCATAGTCATCAAGTTTCATATGTTTTTTAATTTCTTGCATAAGTTCTTCGTATTTAGACTTTGGAACTATATACTTCTTCTCTATTCTTTCAAATATTCGCTTTGCCATATCATCACCTCCTGTCGCATATAATAAAGTACTAAACTGAAAATACGCTTAAAAAAGAAAATAAAATAATAAATCTGTTAGAGGTGCTTTATACTGCCCGCTTGATTGCAAGACGAAGTTCTCCAAAAGGTTATAGTTTCCGCAGAATATTTTTACAAAATAAAAAAGCACCCCTTTTACAGAGTACTTTTTTATTTGAGTGCATTATAGTTTACAAATTTCTAAAATAATCAGATCTTGTCGTTTTCATCAAATATATCGCCGCAATTAGGGCAGAACTTAGGTGCAGCCGCTCCCGGTGCCGGTGTCCATCCACACTTATCACACTTAAAGCCTCCTGTACTTTCAGGCTTCTTGGAACCGCAGTTTGAACAGAACTTAGTTGTATTATGCTGACCGCAAGTACATACCCACTCTCCGTCTGCTGTGGCATTTATCTGAGTTTGTCCTCCAACCTGACCTGCGAAACCGTCCGGCTGTGGCTGCTGTCCTTGCTGAGACATTCCCTGCTGTGGATAAGCTTGTTGTGGCTGTCCCTGCTGCTGATAGCCTTGCTGCGGCATTCCTTGTTGGAAACCCTGTTGCGGATAGCCTTGCTGCGGCATTCCCTGTTGGTAGCCCTGTTGCGGCATTCCCTGTTGGTAGCCTCCGTATTGCTGATTTTGCATTTGTTGTTGCTGTGCCATACCGTAAAGTGCTGTAGTGTTAGCTCCGCCGGCAGCATTTGCCATGTTCATACCTGCAAATGCCATCATAGGACCCGTACTTTTATTGGAAGCTGCCGCCTTCATAGCATCGGCTTGAGCACTTACAAGGTGTGCCGCTGCCATATCCGCACTTCTGAATACCGCATTCTTCTGTAATTCCTTGATCATATCTTGATCTTTTTCAGAAGCCGTTGCTGAACGAAGAGTAAGCTTATCAAGCTCTACACCATAATCTTCTTTCCAATTCTCAAGTTCTTTTTTGGTTTCCTTGCTTATAACATCTACATTACCTGTAAGTTGGTAATATCTTACTCCCTGATCTGCAACTCTTGTAAATGCCGGTTGAAAAGCATGTACCAATTCCGCAGTAAGCTGCTTATTTAGATCTGCCTTGTCATATCTGTCCGTAACATTGCCCGCAAGTTTCTTATAGAAGATTATAGGATCTACAAGGGTATAACTGAATTCTCCATGGCTGCGTATACCTATCTCTATATCAAGGCTTATATTCTTATCTATAACACGGAAAGGTATAGGACTGGCTGTACCGTATTTATTATCTGTAATAATCTTGGTATTAAAGTAATACACTCTTTGGTCATGACCGGTCTCGCCACCGTAAGTAAACCTTCTTCCGAATTGCTTAAAGCTTGCTACGATACTTTCACCGAACTTACCTGCAAATATACTCGGCTCCGTATTATTGTGGAATACATATTCCCCGGCTTCGGCAGATACCTCAACTATAGCTCCGTTATCAACTATCATCATACACTGACCTTCATTGATAATTACTTTTGAGCCGTTGGAGATAATATTATCAGAAGCTTTGTTATTCTGCCCTCTTGCAGTCTGTACCTTGGTACCCTTTACCATCAAAGTATTATTATCTATAGTGTCACAATAAAAATACTCCAAAAATTGGTCGGATATTACTCCACCTGCGGTGTCCATAACTAATTTAATAAGTCCCATAAGCATCTCTCCTTTAAATAGTTAGATTTCTATAAGCATATGCGCTTAACGCTGCTACTGTTTTGCCGTCTTTTATGACCCCAGTATATACCATTTTCATCAAATCATCAAGTGCCCACGCTTCTATCTCAATATCTTCATCTTCATCTAAGTTTTGTTTTGAAATTCTTAAGTTTTTTGCTATATATATTTCTATTTCTTCATCACAAAAAGCAACCGTAGTATTTACTGTTATAAGGTATTCCAAATCATCGGGACTTGCAACCTTGTATCCGGTTTCTTCTTCAAGCTCTCTAAATGCGCATAACCTCTTATCCTCACCCGGACTGTCGACCTTACCTGCCGGTATCTCTAAAGTAAACCTTTCAAGAGCATTCCTATATTGTCTGACCATCAGTATCTTGCCGTCTTCTCTTACAGGAATCACTGCGGCAGCACCGTCATGATGTATAAAGTCCCATATTACTTCTTTGTTGCTTTCGGTCTCCATATAGTCCTTATACACCTTTAATATAACACCCTGATATGCCAATTCCCTTTTCTTTCTTTTAATACTCTTCATAGTCATCTCCACAGTTTTCTTTTAATTTTCCGGATCATTGTTTTGAGTTTGCTTAGTTTAAGCCTGTTAAAAGTATTATAAACCAGTTTTACTTTAGCCTATCGGGCTTTTTAAACTCGCTTAAATGAATTCTTTTATATCACAATACCTATATCCCTGCCTTAAAAGGTAATTGATAACCTTTCTTTTTGAGTCCGCATCACTTAGTTTATAATAATCCTTTTTTCTAAGCAGGGCTTCTATATTATCATACTCATTAAGATGTAATTCTTCAAGTTTTGCATCTATTACTTTTTTATCAAAGCCCTTTTCTATCAATTTATTTTTAAGGAAGAGTTTGCTTTTTTTAGTCTTGTTGGCATTTATATATCTTTCTATGTAATCCATATCATCTATATAATGCTTAGAGACGGCAAAGTTTACCGTCTCTTCCACCAAATCTTCGGGATAACTT
>ERZ773049.2025-NODE-2025-length-11251-cov-3.104055_pt1 | contig 11251 bp, 10 predicted proteins | sample MGYA00580633_ERZ773049 | MGnify/ENA primary metagenome ERZ773049 (study PRJEB29015, sample SAMEA2737991) | human oral metagenome | biome: human oral; feature: human-associated habitat; material: dental | place: China | collected 2066 ... | reverse complement strand
CCTTCGTTTACTGGTCGTCAGAATGGTTTTTATCACCCTGACTATATGGCTGAGAAATTCCCATCAGTCACCTATACTGATGACCTCTTGCCTATAGGCTATTTACAAATAGAACCTATTAAAGACCTTACTTTCAAAACACAAGTAGGGATACAGTATAACATCAGCGAGACAGAAACTAAAGGTCCGCTACCTTCGTATATAGATTATCGTAATGGTACTGACAGTAGTAAAACGTTAGCACAAACGATTCGCTACTTTAATAAATACCTACAACGTACTTTCACGAATATATTGCAATACAAATGGCAGTTGAACAAAGTACACCATTTTGACTTTTTATTAGGACAAGAGTCTGTTGAAACTATGTGGCGCTCTTTTAATGCTTCGTCTAAAGGGCAAAGTTCTGATGCGTTGTCAATGCTTAGTCACGGTACTAAAGAGTTATCAGTAGGCGATAGTCAGTCAGAAAATGGTTTTAACTCTTATTTTACTCGTTTAGAATACGCATATAATAACCGTTATTTCCTCGATTTATCAGCACGTCGCGATGGTTCATCAGCTTTTGGTGCTAATAATCGCTATGCTAATTTTTGGGCTATAGGAGCGATGTGGAAGCTGAAAGAAGAGAAGTTTCTGCAAAAAGTAGATTGGCTTACAAGTTTAGACTTGCGTTTCAGTACCGGTATTTCGGGTAACTCTTCTATAGGAGATTACCGCAATAGAACTCTGATAAGCGCTTCTGAGCAGTATAAACAAGATAATGGCTACTTTATAGCAATGCTTGGTAATCCTGATATTATGTGGGAGCAACAACAGAAAACTACCTTAGGGCTAAACATTTCGATAGCTAAAGGTACTAATATCAATTTTGAAGTGTATGAGCGTAATACCTATAGAACACTTGCACAACGTTATATGAACTCAGCATCCGGTTTTACCTCAGTACCTGATAACATAGGCGATATGCAAAACAGAGGGTTTGATATTACGTTTTCAACTATTGCTTATAGAAGTAAGAATAACGACCTAAGTATTCGTCCTTACTTCAATATGAACTATAACCAGCAGAAAGTTACCTCGCTATTTGACCGCAAAGATAATTTCATAAATAAAACACGTATGAACGGGTATAGGCTAAATGAGTCGCTACAATGGGCACTACCTATATTCAAAGGAATTAATAGCAATGGTGATGCTGAATGGTATCAACCAAACGAAAGCAATCCTATGATACAGCAGACTGACGATACTAAAATAACTACCTTGTTTAGTGAAAACCTCACACAAACTACAGGTAAGAAGATGTTTGCCCCTATCAATGGAGGTTTTGGATTGACCACTACTTACCGAAATGTATCGTTAGACTTAGCTTTTTCATATTCTTTAGGCAAGTGGCTTATCAACGAAGATAAGTATTACACCCTTAATCAGAGTTCTTTCGGAGGTAAAAACTTTAGTAAAGACTTGTTCAATTATTGGAAACAAGAAGGAGATGATACAGAGCTGCCTAAGCTAAGCAGTGCTTACTATATGCGCCGCGACACACGTATACTCGAAAATGCTTCATATATGCGTCTGAAGAGCTTAAGCTTAAGCTATACTCTTCCTCAGCAAGCGATTGAACAAATGAAATTCTTTTCGGGGGTACGCCTATTTGCTTCAGCACGCAACCTCTTTACAGTAACTAAATATACAGGTGCTGACCCTGAATTTTCTAACGTATTATCGCGAGGGGGTTATCCTCCTACTCGCCAATTTACTATAGGTGTAGAACTTAAATTTTAAAAAGAGATGAAGAAAATAATATATACAGTACTTTTACTTTCTACTTTAGCCTTGCCTACTGCTTGTGCCCGTTTAGACTTAGATCCTCACGATTATGCAAGCGAAGAGAATTCGTTTAAAAGCAAACGCGATGCTCAAATGTGGGTGAATGGCGTGTATGATAATCTGCGCACTAACAATCAAGGGAAACAAATGTATGCCTCCGATGTACAAGCTGACTATCTAAATGCGGTAGCCAACGTAATGGAAGTGGTACCTGATATGCACCGCTGGTCTACTTTTGCCTCATCAGAAAATGCTACTGCCACTATATGGAGAGAGCGCTTTCTGCTAATCCAAGATATCAATACAGCACTGAAAGGCTTTCCTAATATACCAGAGCAAGATGAAATACAAACTCTAACAGGAGCTCTCTATTTGGCACGTGCCTATTCTAATACCTACTTGGTAACGCACTTCTGCAAACCTTATAACAGCAATACAGCAGCTACCGATTTGGGCTTACCTTTGCTTACAACTCCCTCATTAAAGAATTTTCCACCTCGTAGCTCTCTAAAGGATACCTATGATTTTATACTTAGTGATATAGCACAGGCTGAAACCTTGTTGGCTGCAGTGGTAGGAACTGCAGGGGCAGATACTTTTACTATCGATGCTGTAAGAGCCCTCAAAGCACGTGTGTTACTCTATAAAAACGATTGGGCACAAGCCTACCAAGTAGCTGAGCAGCTTATCAATACTGGGCATTATCCTTTGGTAACTTCTGCTGATGCCCTTAGCAAAATATGGGCTGAAGATGATGGAGCAGAGAGTATTACCCAGCTCTATGCAGGTATTGTGTTAGGTGTGTCAGAAGCTCCTCAAAATACTAACGAATTGTATTTAGGCGAATCAGAAAGTTTCTTTTTCCCAGGGCAGGTAGAAGCCAACCCTAATGTGTTGCCTACACAAGATTTCGTTGATTTATTTGATACTGCCGATTGGCGCAAAGATGTTTTCTTAAAAGAAGTAAGTATGGGTTTCAATACCCTATATGCAGTAAATAAATATCCTCGTAATACACAGTTAGAAGTGGCTGATAGCTATAACTACTATTACGGACATAAGGCTAAACTATTCCGTATAGCCGAAACTTATCTTATAGCAGCCGAAGCAGCTTATAAAAATAGTGATGAAACTAATGCGAAGAAATATCTCAATTTATTGCGTGCATCTAGAGGACTTAGTGCGGTTACCTCTTCAGGTAGCGCTCTATTTACCGATATACAAAACGAACGCAGTAGAGAATTAGCTTTTGAAGATTTTCGTCTATATGACCTCAATCGTTGGGGCTTAGCTGTAAAGCGCGGTACTCCTCAAGATGTAACCGCTATCAGAAATACACCTGCATCTGACTATAATGAGCTAAATATAGAGGTAGGAAGTGCTAATTATTACAAAATAGTATGGCCTATCCCTGTGAATGATATAGAATACGAACAAGGTAAATGGAAGCAAAACCCTGGTTGGTAATAATTAGCAGTTAGTCTTTAGTTTTTAATAGAGTTGCTTTCTAACGACTAAAGACTAACTGCTAACTACTAATTTTCTAATTTATAAAAATATGGAATACTATCAATTACACAACCGACTAAAAGAAGCGTTTGATACGCATACTGATATTGCTATACCCGAATTAGGGGTACGCATCACGCACGCTCCTTTCTTCTCCGAGGGGGCTAAGTACTATCTACCTGGTAGCGAGCACCTATTCTGCAAAGAGCATAACCTTGCATTTACCTCGCAGAGTGGTTATACCCAAGACGATCTCGACTGGATAGACTATGAGGTAGAATGCAATATTCATTTCACTTACCATATAGTACAGCCTTTAGATAAGCGGAAGTCCGATGGGGTGATTATTGTCTTTCACGGGCTGAATGAAAAGAAATGGGATAAGTATTTGCCTTGGGCATACGCCCTTAGTAAGCGTACAGGCAAGGCAGTTATCCTCTTTCCGATAGCTTTTCATATGAACCGTGCTCCCGAACGCTGGAGTTCGCGCCAAGAGATGTACCCTATTGCCCAAAAGCGTATGGCAGAATATCCTGACAACTCTGATACTTCTTATGTAAATGCGGCTATTTCTACCCGTTTAGACGCTTTTCCTCAACGACTTTTCTGGTCAGGCTTGCAAACGTATAACGACATAGTGCAGCTCATCACCGACCTAAAAGCAGGTGCACTGCCAAATATCGCTCCAACAGCTACAGTCGACCTTTTCGGTTATTCTATAGGTTCTTTTCTTTCCGTAATACTGATGATGGCTAACCCTAAGGGCTATTTCACAAATGCTAAGCTTTTTTGCTTTTGTGGAGGTATGACCATCGACCGAATGTTCCCTATTTCTAAATACATAATGGACGGACGGGCTGCTATCACTATGCAGAAAACCTTTGCTGAATTGCTTAGTACCGATTTCAGAAATGACTCGCGATTGAAGCACTATCAAGATAGTAATTTGCACTTTGAAGAAGGTTGGTTTAAAACAATGCTTAGGTATAACTATTATCAAAAAGAAAGAGAGAAACGTTTTTCAGAGCTTGAAAATCAAATCAAGGCATTAGTGTTAGAGAAAGATGAGGTAACGCCTCCAGCAGAAGCTCTCAACACCTTAAAAGGAGGTTATCGCAATATCAATATTGAGGTACAGATAGACGATTACGATTACCCTTATACCCATATGAACCCCTTTGCCCTTACCACCAAAAACGCTCCACAAGTAACCGAAGCCTTTAATCGTTTCGTAAGATCAGCAGCAGAGTTTTATAATAAATGATTAAAATGAAGAAAAACAAAACCCGATAGTTTGATTGCTCAGAGACCTATCGGGAATAAAACTTGGTGCAAAGGTATAAAAGATTTTACAAATAAACAAAAAAAATATGATTTTTTTAGATTTTGAAGATATTATTTCTAAGCCACGAATGAGGCGATATTTATTATCAGTAAAGGGAGATAAACGTAAGGCTCAAACTTTGTACCGAAAGAATTTAAAACTTTCTCAGGAATTTTTTACTATTATTTCTTGCTTTGAGGTTGCTTTAAGGAATAAAATAGATGCTCATTATACCTCTTTGTATGGAGAAGAGTGGTTGTCTGATTTTATTTCTGTTGGAGGTAGATTTGATGTTGATAAAACACAAAGAACTAAAAATATAATATGGGCTGCAAAGAATAGATTAGGTAACTCTTATACTCATTTTAAACTTATAGCTGAATTAGATTTTGGTTTGTGGAAATACTTATTTGCACAACCTCAATTTGCCGCAGGAGGACAAAATTTATTGCAAATTTTTCCTTCTAAACCGAGAAGTTCAGCATCTATGCAGTACAATCATACTTATATTTTTAATCAATTGTTGCAAATTAATGAATTAAGAAATCGAATAGCACATCACGAACCTATATGTTTTTTACCTAAAAACACTGTTATTGATACTACTATTGTAAGACAAAGATATAATACAATATTACAATTGTTTACTTGGATGAATATCAATGCTGCAGACTTACTTTATGGGTTAGATCACATTCAAGACGTTTGTAATGAAATAGATAGCTTTTGTAACTAAGTACTAATAAACAAATGATAGATACTCATACCCATTTATATTCAGAAGAGTTTGATAATGATCGTGCTGCGGTGATAGCACGAGCAAAAGCAGCAGGCGTAACGCATTGCTTTATTCCTGCTATAGACAGCATTTATACTGACCGAATGTTCGCCCTAAAAAATGATTATCCTGACTATGTGTTCCTGATGAACGGTCTACACCCTTGTAATGTAAAGGAGAATTATAAAGAGGAGCTTGCTCACGTAGAAAACTTGATGCCTACCCATCATTTTTGTGCTATTGGCGAAATAGGTATTGACCTTTATTGGGATAAAACTTTCTTCAAAGAGCAACAAGAAGCTTTTGCTTGGCAGATACAGTTAGCTAAAAAACACAAACTGCCTATTGTCATTCACTGTCGAGAGGCTTTTGAGGAAGTATTTGAGGTGTTGGAAAGTGAGAAAGGAGATGACCTCTTTGGTATCTTTCACTGCTTTACTGGCACTGAAGAGCAAGCCCACCGCGCGATAGGCTACGGACTGCATTTAGGAATAGGGGGGGTAGTAACTTTTAAGAACGGAAAGCTCGACCAATTTTTAAAAAATATAGATTTACAACACCTCGTTTTAGAAACTGATAGCCCTTATTTAGCACCCGTACCTTATCGCGGAAAGCGTAATGAAAGTGCTTATATAGTGCAAGTTATGCAAAAACTATCAGATATATATGCCCTGCCAGAAAGCGAAATAGAACGCATCACCAATGTCAATGCTACAAAAATATTTCAGCTTTAAGTTGGTGTTAATTAATATTTTTTATAACTTTGCTCTTCATTATGCAAAAACAAGAACGCTAAAATGACCGATTATTTTAAGTCCATACGCCCTTTTTACGATAATGAGGTGCCAGAAGCCCTTAGCCAAATCAAGGATCATCACCTAATTAAGGCTATGTTGGCGTATGCTTTCCCCGAACTTTCACCTGATGAGCGTACGGCTAAACTATTGGCTTGCCAAACAGTAGCTGACTTTCAGGTGCATATTATGCTAAGAGTGGTGGTGAAGGCTATGGAAAAGACGATTTCGGAATTTACATACGACGGATTTGACCAACTCAACCCAGAGCAAGCATACGTATTTATTTCCAACCACCGCGATATTATTCTTGATACCTCGCTACTAAATGTAGCTTTAGATCGCCATCACCTACCGATGACAGCCTCGGCTATGGGCGATAATCTCATCAAAAAGAAGCATCTAAAAATATTAGCAATGCTCAATCGGAATATTATCATCTACCGCAGTCTGCCTCCGCGAGAAGCCTTAGAGCATTCGCGCTTAGTGTCAGAATACATACACCACTGTATTAGCGATGAGAAACGAAATGTATGGCTTGCCCAACGAGAGGGGCGTACTAAAAATGGTGATGACCGCACTCAGCAGGGGGTACTAAAAATGCTTACACTTAGTGCTCCTGACCATATATCGCCTTTGCAATATCTAAAAACTCTAAATGTAGTGCCTATGTCAATCTCATACGAGCTTGACCCTACTGATGCGCTAAAAATACCAGCTCTAATGGCCCAGCACTACGGACAAGAATACGTAAAATCGCCTCAAGAAGATTTTGAAAATATCTTACAAGGTTTAATAGGGCAAAAAGGGCGCGTACATATATCGGTAGGAAAACCTCTATCGGCTGAGTTAGATGCTATAGAAGCCGAGCACCAGCATATCAACAAGCAGTTGCAAGCCTTGGCGGAATGTTTAGATGCCGCTATACATAAGCAGTACAAACTTTTTCCGGCTAACTATATAGCCTACGACCTACTGCACCACACCCAGCAGTACAAAGAACAATACAACGAAAAAGAATACAGACAATTTGAACGCCGGATGAACAACCGAAGCAAATCAGACGATATATCTCAAGAGAAATTCTTAGAGATGTATGCCAATCCTGTAAAGAACAAAATCAATGGAAACCAATAATTCAAAAGTACTGCTTATCTACACCGGAGGGACTATCGGTATGATAAAGGATTACCAAACAGGAGTGCTACGCGCCTTTGAGTTTGACAATCTTTATAGCAGAATACCAGAACTTTCGCATTTAGATTGTGAGATTTCAGTACATTCGTTTGAAAAAGTAATCGACTCATCAGATATGAACCCTCAGCATTGGGTGAGCATAGCCGAAGTGATAGAAAAAGAATATCAGCATTATGATGGATTTGTAGTATTACACGGCAGTGATACGATGAGTTACTCTGCTTCAGCATTGAGTTTTATGCTACAAGGGCTCGCTAAGCCTGTCATATTTACTGGTTCGCAGCTTCCCATAGGCGACTTGCGCACAGATGCTAAAGAAAATCTTATCACCTCCATACAGTTGGCAGCCCTAAAAGAAAATGGAGTGTCGGTAATACAAGAGGTTGGACTCTATTTTGAATACAAACTCTATCGCGGCAACCGCACTACTAAGGTAAATGCCGAGCACTTTCAAGCTTTCACTTCTATGAACTACCCAATATTGGTAGAAAGTGGGGTACATCTGAAAATAATGAAAGACAATCTGCTAAAAGGAAAAGCTAAAGACCAATTGGAAGTGTGGAAAGAATTTGAGCAGAATGTAGCTATTATTAAGATATTTCCGGGTATTACCCCTGAGTTATTAAATGCCTTTTTCAATATACCCCACTTAAAGGGAGTAGTGTTAGAAACGTATGGCTCAGGTAATGCTCCTACTTACGACTGGTTTTTAGAGGCACTAAGGGCAACTATACAGAGAGGAATACCTATAATAAATGTTACGCAATGCTCAGGAGGAAGCGTAATAATGGGCAAATACGAGGCGAGTGAAGCCCTCAGACAGATGGGTATTATAGATGGAAAAGACATTACAACCGAGTCTGCCATAACAAAATTAATGATTTTATTAAAGAAAAATATTTCTCCTAATTTGTTCAAAATCAAGTTTGAAGAGAGTTTAGCAGGTGAAATTTAGTAAAAAATTAAGAAAAAAATTTGTGGGATAAAAAAATATTTTGTTACTTTGGCATTCGGAAATAGAGAGGTGTCCGAGTGGTTGAAGGAGTACGCCTGGAAAGTGTATATGCGCCAAAAGTGTATCGAGGGTTCGAATCCCTTCCTCTCTGCTTCTCGATAGAATACAAATTTATTAAACATTAAATTATTAACTAACAATTTAAAAGATTAAACAAATGAGAAAAATGACATCTAAGCTACTATTAGTAGCAATGTTAATCGTAAATGTAGCAGTGGTTAGTGCTCAAGAAGTAGCAGATACTGCACAACAGAGCAAGGGCTTTCACCAAGTATTCAAAGAGCGTTTCATTGAAGGGGGACCTATGTATATGGCGCCAATACTATTGTGCTTGATTATTGGTTTGGCGGTAGCAATAGAAAGGATTATTTACCTTAATATGGCTACAACAAACAATAAGAAACTTCTTGTAGAAATAGAAGGGGCTTTGGAAAGCAAAGGTGTAGAAGGAGCTAAAGAAGTGTGCCGTGATACAAAAGGCCCTGTAGCATCTATATTCTATCAAGGGCTTGATCGTGCCTCAGAGGGTATTGATATGGTAGAGAAATCGGTAGTATCATACGGTGGTGTACAAATGGGGCAATTAGAAAAGAACGTTACTTGGATTTCGCTATTCATTGCTATTGCACCGATGCTTGGGTTTATGGGTACGGTAATTGGTATGATTGAGGCGTTTGACAAGATTAGTACAGCGGGAGGCTTGGATGCATCATTGATTGCTGGTGATATCAAAGTGGCGTTGCTTACTACAGTATTCGGTAATCGTAGCGATGATTTTGCAAGTGTTCTACAACTACATTATCGCTAAGATAGATGCAATTGTAAACGATATGGAAGATGCATCAATCTCATTGATTGATATATTGGTAGCTAAAAAAGTAAAATAATAATAATCACCCATTAAAAAGAGATAATATGTATAAGATAGCAAAATATACAGCACTTGGCTTGGGGGTTATAGGGGTTATTTTATGGGCAGTACTTTCACTATCGGACAATGCTAATAATCCTGAAAATGGGGTAATGGGGGCATTATTTGCACTTACTTACATTTTATTGGCGATAGCATTTGCAGCAGTGTTGGTATCAGGAACATTGAATATCTTGTCTTCACCTAAGGCATTGAAAAAGACGCTTATCTATACAGGGGCATTTGTAGTAGTACTATTGTTGGCATACGTATTCTCATCAGGAGATGTAGAAGCTAATGCGAGCGAAGAGGTAAAGAAAGCAAGTGAGTCTGTAAGGAAATGGACAAGCACAGGTTTAATCGCTTTGTATATATTAGTAGCAGGTGCTATAGTAGCGCTAATAGTTTCTAATGTAAAGAAAGCACTAATGAGATAAAAGAATAATATGGCAAAACGTTCAATACCTGAGGTAAATGCAGGGTCTATGGCTGACATCGCTTTCCTTTTGTTGATATTTTTCTTGGTAACAACAACTATAGAAAGCAATTCAGGGATTACTGTAAAATTGCCTCCAAAACAGCCTGCTGACGCACCTTCACCTCCTCCTGTAAAGGAAAAGAACGTGTTGGTGGTGATAGTAAATAAAAACAACCAGTTGCTTATAAATAACAAGATAAGTGAGCTGAAAGATGTAAAACAGACAGCTATAGACTTTTTGGATAATAATGATGATGGTAGCTGCAAGTATTGTAAAGGTGCTGGTAATGACCTTTCATCTGACAATCCTGATAAGGCTATAATATCATTGCGCAACGACCGAGAAACTTCATACAAGACTTATATTGCGGTGCAAAATGAGCTAGTGAAGGCTTATAATGAGTTGCGTGAGCGAGAAAGAAAGCGTTTGTATCCTAATGAAGTGGAATACAATAAGATGGAAGAGGAGTTTGGTGCAGCTCGTACGCCTAAGGCGCGCAAAGATGCATTGGAGCCTAAAATATTGAAACTGCAGGAGCTTTTCCCAAGGAAGCTGATAGAAACTGCGCCTAAGAAACACTAAAATTAAAGAGTATGTCAAAATTTACGAAAAAGAAGAGTGGTGATTTGCCACCAATCTCTACGGCATCTTTGCCTGACATTATTTTTATGCTTTTGTTTTTCTTTATGACAGTAACGGAATCAAAAGATAGTGATTTGATGGTTCAGAATAAGTTGCCTATAGCGGATCAAGTACAGAAGCTGGACAAGAAAGACCCTGTGGTGTATATATACGCTGGGAAGCCTCTACCGAAGTATCAATCTAAATTTGGTGCGAATGCGAAAATACAGGTAAATGATAAATTTATAGATGTAGCTGAAGTGAGTCATTACATACTAAACTATCGTGATGGATTGCGTGAGGAGTTACAAAATATGTTTATCACTGCACTAAAGGTGGATGCTGATACAAATATGGGACTTGTGAGCGATATTCGTGAGAAATTGCAAGATGTGAATGCGCTTAAGCTTTCATACATTGTACACGAGGGCTCTCCACTTAACCAGAAATAGGTTTTTAAATTAATATTGTAGGAAAAGACGTATAAATAATAATAATAATACGTCTTTTTCTATTAAAAGGTGAATAATAACAAATTAAATAAAAAAAGAAATGGCTATACAAAGAGAAATTTGGATTGGCTCCATCGTGGAGGGCTTGTTTGCCGATAACAGCTTTTTAAGCAAGGCTTTCAACGCTGATGAGTTCGTTAATATGGGTAAATCGGTGCACATTTCCAATGCTGGCGCACCGTCAAAAACGAAGAAGAATCGCACCAGCTTCCCCGCTGACGTAAACACACGTGCTGACGTTGATTTGAGCTTCAACCTCGACGAGTTCACCACCGACCC
>ERZ773049.2023-NODE-2023-length-11262-cov-3.108593_pt1 | contig 11262 bp, 9 predicted proteins | sample MGYA00580633_ERZ773049 | MGnify/ENA primary metagenome ERZ773049 (study PRJEB29015, sample SAMEA2737991) | human oral metagenome | biome: human oral; feature: human-associated habitat; material: dental | place: China | collected 2066 ... | reverse complement strand
CCCCTACTAAGGCTGAAGTTGCCGATATTCAAAAGGTATTAGCTTCCTTACCTGAAATAGATAAGCAAGTGCATAAAACTATTGTAGAAGAATATCATTCAAATACTTCTTCTCACGTCAAAGATTATGTTGATTTAGTAGAGGATGTAGTAGAAGAACAAGGAGAAGCATTACTTTCTTTGATTAAACTTACCAATGTATGTATATTGACAGATGCTACAGTTTTTGCTGTTTTAGATTATACAATAGGAGAAGATCTTACAAATGAAATACTTGCAGTAGGACTAGATAGAGAGGGAAAAATTACTAGTTTTTCGATTGAATCATAGTCCCCGCAATGATATTAAAAAAAGTCCGAAAAGCAATTTAAAGCTTTTCGGACTTTTTTCTTATTAACCCTTTTTAAAAATCATTATTTGCCAGCAGCGTATAGGGCTGCTACTTTTTCCCAGTTGATAATGTTGAAAAACGCTTCGATATAGTCGGGACGGCGGTTTTGATAGTGTAGGTAGTAGGCGTGTTCCCATACGTCTAAGCCTAATATTGGCTGTCCGTTGCAGCCTGTACCAGGCATTAGAGGGTTGTCTTGGTTAGGAGTTGAGCAAATCTCTACTTTGCCGCCTTTGTGCACGCATAGCCAAGCCCAGCCAGAACCAAAACGAGTAGCTGCAGCCTTGCTGAAAGCTTCTTTGAAACCTTCGAAACTACCAAAAGCCTCGTCGATAGCCTTAGCTAACTCGCCTGTAGGTTTGCCACCCCCATTAGGACTCATTACTTCCCAGAAAAGGTTGTGGTTATAGTACCCACCCGCATTGTTGCGTAGGGCAGCGTTATTCATATCGAGGTTTTGTAGTATTTCTTCGATAGATTTTCCTTCTACCCCAGCAGGCGCAAGGGCTGCGTTGAGGTTGGTAGTATAAGCGTTATGGTGCTTAGTATGGTGTATTTCCATAGTACGAGCATCGATATAAGGCTCAAGCGCCTCATAAGCATACGGTAATTTAGGTAATGTGAATGCCATAATTTTATTAGATTTTATTTTAATATGGTGCAAAGATACTCTATATTTTCTTATGTAGTAGCATTTTATCATTGTTTTTATCTATAAAAGAATAATTATCACTTATGAATGCTTGCAACTAAGAAAATATTTTTTACTTTTGCCGAGAAAACCAAACATTCATTTTTATGAAAAAATACGTATTGACACTCTTATGTCCGTTATGGCTTGTCGCTCAAGCTCAGAAACCAGTGGCAACGCCAGAGAAACCCAACGTAATTATAGTTATTGCTGATGATTTGGGCTATGGCGACCTGAGTTGCTATGGCGAGAAGACCATTCATACCCCTGCGGTAGATGCGCTCGCTAAGCAAGGGTTGCGCTTCACTAACGCTCATACCACAGCAGCTACTTGTACGCCCTCGCGCTATTCGTTGCTGACAGGGCTTTATAACTGGCGACGCAATGATACGGGTATAGCCGATGGCGATGCTGCTATGGTGATACGCCCTGAGCAGACTACTATAGCTGACCTTTTTAAAACAGCGGGCTACACCACAGGGGCTATCGGTAAATGGCACTTAGGTTTAGGCGCTGAAAAAGGAGGACAAGACTGGAATGGGTTTATTACCCCAGGGGCATCGGATATAGGGTTTGACTACTCTTACCTGATGGCTGCTACGGCTGACCGCGTGCCTTGTGTATGGATAGAAAATCAGCGGGTAGCGAATTACGACCCTTCAGCACCCATAAGCGTGAGCTATCGCGCGCCTTTTGAAGGCGAACCTACTGGTAAGAACAATCCTGAACTGCTTACTAAGCTGAAACCTTCGCCCAATCACGGACACAATCAGGCTATTGTAAATGGTATTTCGCGCATAGGCTATATGAAAGGAGGCGGTAAAGCCCTCTGGACTGATGAGTTTATCGCCGATACTATCGTAGCTAAAACAGTGCAATACATAAACAAACACAAGAACGAGCCTTTCTTTTTGTACGTAGGTACTAACGATGTGCACGTGCCGCGCTACCCTAATCGGCGTTTTGCTGGCAAAAGTGGTATGGGCTATAGAGGCGATGTGATTCTGCAATTCGATTGGACAATAGGCGAGATAGTGAAAGCCCTTAAAGACAATAAGATTTTTGACAATACGCTCCTTATCGTTTGCAGCGATAATGGGCCAGTGATAGATGACGGCTATCAAGACCAAGCAGAAGCGCTTTTGGGCAAGCATCGCCCTTGGGGAAAGTTTCACAATCACGGGGGGAAGTATAGCAATTACGAAGCGGGTACGCGTGTGCCTTTTATCGTTAGTTATCCTAAAAAAGTGAAGCGCGGGGTTAGCGATGCGGCTTTCTCGCAAATAGACCTCTTTGCTTCGCTGGCTGCTTTTATAGGCAAGCCTGTGCCGGCAGGAGCCGCAACGGATAGTGCTAACTACCTCAATGCCTTATTAGGCAAAGACAAGAAAGGTCGCCCTTACATAATAGCATCAGCAGGTTCTCTTTCTATCACAGTAGCGCGTTGGAAATACGTAGAGCCTAACAACTACAATGCTTATCAACCGCTGACCCGCACTGATTTGGGCAACTACCCCGAAGAGCGTCTGTACGACCTACAAGAAGATCCTATGGAGCTTGCCAATGTGGCTAAAGACTACCCAGATGTAGTAGCAACCCTTAAAGCCTTGCTAGACAAAGAGAAGTAAATAAGAAAAATAATTTGTTGTTATTGTTATTTTTACTATTTTTGCCCCCATTAATGTTTAAAAAAAGAAAAAAATGAAAAGAATAGTTCTTTTATTAGTAGCTGCTATAACGGTAGTAGCTTGTGGCAAAGGAGATGACAAAAACGAGAGTAACACAAAAAAGTTTAATCCTCCTGCATGGATTCAAGGCACTTGGCTTGATTCGAATAATATAGGATACAAGTTTGAAGTTAATGACTTCTGTGTGATTGTACCAACCCAAGAAATTTGTTATAATCAAGGAATTTTTGCGACTGAAGTGACTGATGTTAAGGAAGAAAAAACAGATAATACTTACAAGGTTAGTTTTAGGCTTAGCAATGCAACGGCCTATATTTATGAATTTAAAAAGAAATCAGATACTCAGATAATAGTAACTACTCCCTATAAAGAGTTAACTAAAAAGTAAATAGTATTGAAAAAAAAGACTTAATTCTACAGCATTAAGTCTTTTTTGTTATTAATCATTAATTATTTTTACCATTATGAAATATTTATTATTGACAGCTTTAGCCCTTGCGACGACAATAAGGATTGAAGCACAAGAAAAGTTGCCTAATGTGATTTTTATCTTAGCTGATGATTTGGGTTATGGAGACATAGAACCCTACGGGCAACAGATTATTAAAACGCCTCATCTTAGTCAGTTGGCTAATGAGGGAATGAAGTTTACTCAGTTTTACACCGGTACGGCTGTGTGTGCCCCTTCGCGCGCTTCGTTTATGACGGGGCAAACCACAGGCGAAACCCATATTAGGGGTAACAGAGAGGTAAGAGAGCCTATAGATGGGCAAGCGCCTATCTTGGCTGGTGCGCCCTCTGTTGCTCAACTCTTTAAACAAGCAGGTTATCGCACGGGTTGTTTTGGTAAGTGGGGCTTAGGTACGCCGGACTCTGAAGGCAATCCGCTAAAGCAAGGGTTTGATACTTTCTTTGGCTACAATTCGCAGTTCCGCGCTCACCGCCGTTATCCTGCTTATCTGTGGCACGACAACGAAAAGGTGATGATACCCGAAAATGGCAATTACGAGCGCCAAGAGGTTTATGCTGAAGACCTTATACAACAACATATACTGCAATACATAGGCGCCCAAACTACTGATACCCCTTTCTTTATGTGGCTGACCTACACGTTGCCGCACGCCGAGTTGGTAGTGCCCAATGATAGTATTTATCAGCAATACCAACACCTGCCTAAACGCCCATACAAAGGGCACGACTACAGCGGTATAACAGACAAGCCTTTTGGCTGGGCAGGCTATATGTCGCAACCCGATACTTATGGTACTTATGCCGCAATGGTAAGTCGTTTGGATTGGTATGTAGGACAAATACGCAAAGCATTAAAAGCTAAAGGCTTGGAAGACGATACTATCATTATCTTTGCCAGCGATAACGGGGCGCATCGCGAGGGAGGTGCTGACCCTAAGTTCTTCAACTCATCGGCAGGCTTGCGCGGTATTAAGCGCGACCTATACGAGGGAGGTATTCGCACTCCTTACATAGTCTATTGGAAAGATAAGGTGAAAGCCGGTAGCGTGTCTGACCACGTAGGGGCTTTTTGGGATATGATGCCTACCTTTGCTGAAATTACAGGGCAAAAACTCGCTGCTACCCCTCACCAAGTGTCATTTTTGCCTACGCTTTTGGGTAAAAAGCAGAAAGCTCATAAATATCTTTATTGGGAGTTTCACGAAGAAGGAGGTAAGCAAGCGGTGCGCTATAAGCATTGGAAGAGTGTGCGTCTAAATGTGAATAAAGATAAGGAAGCGCCTATTGAGCTATACGACCTGCGCACTGACCTTGCTGAGCAGCACAACCTTGCAGAGCAATACCCTAAGATAGTGAAGAAAATGAAGAAAATAATGAGTGAGGCGCATACTCATTCTGATCTTTTCCCTTTTGACTGGGAGAGGAAATAATGTATTTTTAAGTAATTAACAATTAAATAATATGAAAAAAGTAATCCTCTTAATTGCCCTATTGTGGGGCGGTGCGCTGTGCGCTCAGAATCCTTTTGAAAAGGAAATTTTGCAATCGAAGTACGCTATTGACTCGATAGTGATGAGTGAAAGAGCTCTCTTTAGAACTAAGAACAATGTAATAGACAGTCTGCTGAAAGAGAAGAAGATAGACAGAGTGACCCATAGCAAGCTCTATGGAGAGCTCTCTGCCACTCGTGATAGGAATATCAAGCTTAAAACTTATGCTGAAGGGCAACGTTTAGCCGAGCTTATCCGTCAGAAAGCCCCAACTATCAATATTGATAGCATTGCGGCTATCCCTACGGATACTTTTGCCGCTAAACACCTCTCTCAAGAGATGCTACAGAAGATGAGCGCCCTCGACACCGTTACCCATAAGCCTAAAGCGGAGAAAGACTCTGAAGATGATAAAGACAGTGCTAAAATTAATGTTTATGGTGCTATGGGCTTTTATATCCCTTCGGATAACAAACCCTATTCTTTTTTAGGCTCTCGTACGATAGAGTTTGGTATCTACAACACAATATACTTGCAAAAAAATAATGAACACCTAAGGTTGCGTTATGGGCTTTCGTGGGTGCACCATAAGTTGCGAATGAAAGACAATCAGTACTACGTGCTTAATGAGGGGAAACCTACCCTTACGCCTTTCCCCAGTGAAACCTCTAAGCTGTTGTTGCGCACTCAATACCTTATGTTGCCGTTAGACCTGTACTGGGATAGCGAACCTAAGACTGCCAATAAGAAAGGGTTTCATCTGTCAAAAGAGCGATTTTTTAGAGGTAGTATAGGGCTATACGCAGGTTACTTGCTTGATAGCAATCAGAAAATGCTGTATAAAGCTAATGACATTCGCTATCGCAGCGTAATGCGTACCGACCTGAATATCAACCCTTGGATTTATGGTCTTTCAGCTTCTGTAGGTTATAATAAAATCTACTCGTTTTACTTCCGCTACCAGCTTTCGCCTCTCTTTAAAAGCGGAAATGACGGCGCTTTCACTGTAGGAATTCAAATATTAAAATAATGTGTTTAGTCGCTAGTGTTTAGTCGTTAGAAAGTGACTGACTAAATACTAACAATTAATGGCTAATGATTGATAACTAGAGACTAATAACTAAAGACTAGCGACTAATTACTAGGGACTAACGACTAATTACTAACGACTAATTACTAACGACTAACGACTAGGGACTAACGACTAATAACTAATAACAAAATGAAACATATATTTTTAATTTTCTTTATAACTGTTGTGCTGCCGATAGGGGCGCAGCAGCGTGTAGTGTCGGAGCATCACACTCCTGTAGAATACGTTAATATTGGGGTTGTAGGTACTAACAAAGGCATTATCAGCGATGAAAACGGCAACTTCTCTTTAGATAAGCTACGCGCTGCCCCTACTGATAGCATTTACTTTTCGCATATCAGCTACAAACACAAGGTGGTAGCCTATAAGGATATCAAGCAGCAAGTAGTGCTGAAAGAGGCTAACATACAGCTGCCGACCACCACCCTAAAGGTTAAAAAACCGCGTATTCGCAACATAAAAGACAAAGGTACATCGATGCCTATAGACCTTTATGGCGGTATGAATACCTACTTCTCGCCTTATGGCAGTAAAGGACTTAATAGCGAGTTAGGCGATTTTATCACCCTAAAGAAAGACGCCCAGCTGACCGAGTTTAACCTTGAAGTAAGTGAATCGTCTTTCTACTTAGTAACGGTGCGGGTGGTGGTCTATCAGTATAAAAAAGAGAAAGACAAACACATTTTCACCCCCTTGCTTGAAAAACCTATTTATATAGAAATATACCCTTCGGAAAAGAAACAGACATTTACTGAAAAGCTATCGGTATTTGCCCCCAAAGGCGATATATGGGTAGGTTATCAGTTTGTAGAAGTACGTGGCAAAGACGATGCCCGTATCTACTTTAATGCTACTACCGACAAGTGCTACATACGCTTTGCTGATAACAAAATCAGAGAAGTCAATCTCGGTGCAGGTATGCCTTTTACCGTTAAAGGTTACGACTACGAAGTGATTAGCAAATGAGTCGATTAGCCAATTAGTAAATTAGCAAATGAGTCATTTGCTAATTTTTTTTGCCCCAATTACAACCTTTTTATTTTTTCTTCGTTTATAAGAGTGAATTAGCAAATCAATTTATGCATCTTCTAATACAAAAAGCAAAACAACAAGATCGCTTGGCACAGAAGCAGTTGTACGACCAGTACGCTGCTTCGCTGCTCAGCGTATGCAGACTGTATATCAGCGATGCCCATTTTGCTGAAGATGTGTTGCTAAGAGCCTTTTTTAAGATACTCACCCATATTGATAGCTATCAAGAGCAAGAGCATTTTTACGCTTGGATGCGGCGCATCACTGTAAATGAGTGTATTGACTTTTTGCGCAGCAAAACCCAAAAAGTAGTCCTTGCCGATTGGAACGACACCTATGACAGTATAGACGACACCGATTTAGACTCGTACGCTTTTGAAGAAAGCCAAATACAACAATTTATAGACCAGTTGCCCGCTGCCAGTCGTGCTGTTTTTAACCTTTACGTGTTTGAAGACTACTCGCATAAGCAAATAGCCGCTGAATTAGGTATCAGTGAAGGTACTTCAAAATCGCAATTAGCTTATGCCAAGAAAAGACTAAAACAAATGGTGAATGAATAATAAAAAATAGAGATTATGTGGAAAAATAAAATAAAAAACCTGTTTCAAACTCGCGAGATACCGCCAGAGCGCGACCTTTGGGCTGCCTTAGAGGCGCAATTAGACCAAAGAGAGGCAAAAGCGGTTCGCCCTAAGACTTATTTTCGCATTTGGCACTATGCCGTAGCCGCCAGTGTGCTACTTGCCGTAGCGATAGGAGTGTTTTACGAACGCATAGGCTTGCCAACAGCTCAACAACCCCCTATAACAACTGTAGCCACTGAAGATAAGACGCCCAATGCACCCCTTGATACAACCCCTAATGTAGTAGTAGTACCTGCCCCTGTGGTAGTACCACAACCTACAGCGCCTACAGCAGCCGATAAGGTAGCCAATACTACTATTGCCCCTCAGAAAAAAAGCGACCAAGCGTTAGACGAAGAGGTAGATGCCCTCTTGGCAGATGTCTCTACCGAAGCCCTTTTGGCAGAAGTGATACAACAGCTTGAGAAAGAACAGCTTGTCGCAAAATCTCGAGAAGAGCAACGCGCCTTACAAGGGCTTAAAAGTCTATCGCCCCAAGAGCTACTACTGATGGCTACCACTGAAGAAATGCTTGATAATTATGTAGATAACAATTATCCTACTGACAAGCTCCTTTCAGAAGCCGAGCGCGACCTGATGAAAGAGAGAGTACAAAAATTCTTAAACAAAATAGTCGCGCAGTGGAATAACGTTAAATACGCCCTAAAATAAAAAATTCACTTTAAATAAATTGTCAAAACTATGAAACCCTTACAACTCTTATGTATGTTCCTCATTGTAGCCTTTGGGGGCATCGCCGCACAAGACCTTAAGGACGAAATCGCCCAAACCAAACGCAGTATCGACTCTATTGTTACTGCTGAAAAAGCTCAGCTAAAAGAGCGTTTGCGCACCATTGAAGAGCAGTTAGACCGCAAAGAGATAACCTTAGCCGAAAGCCGTCAGCTGAAGATGCGTGCCGCACGTGAGAGTGCTAAAACTATTAGCGTAAAAACCCGTGAGCAATCGCACAAGCTATCAGCTTTAGTGCACCAACGCATAGCCGAAAACCGCACCCTAAGCGATACCCTTACCTATAAAGCTGAGGTACAGAAAACAATTGATTCTATCGTGATAGAAACCCGTCCATCGCGAATTGGAGGTACTGAAATACGCATTGGTAACGACCATATCTACATCGGTAGGCGTCATTGTAAAGTAGAAGATTATTTAGACCGCGACTACAAACGCACGCAAGGCGGTCTGTACTTTGCCCTTGCCTTTCACAACCTTAATAGCAGTGAGCATTTTAGCAATAGTCACTTTAGGCTATGGGGCTCAAAATCAGTAGAGATAGGTTATACCCGCAATACCCGTCTGCTTAAGAACAACAATCTGTTGCACCTTAACTACGGACTGTCGTGGATGATGGACAAACTCAAAATGAAAGAAGATGAGCACTTCGTGAAAAACGGCAATATCACCGAGATAGTGCCTTACCCTAAGGAGACCATCAAATCAAAGTTTAAAACGATGTACCTTATCTTGCCTATCAATCTCGAGTTCGACCTAACTGACTCATTTACCTATAACGATAAGACCTATTATCCTACCCATCAAGCCTTTCGCATAGGAGTAGGTACTTATGTGGGGGCACTGCTCACCACCAAACAGAAAGTAAAATACACCGAAAACGGCAGTACCCATAAAGATATGAACCGCAAGTACTACAACGTAAACGAATGGACGTATGGCGTATCAGCCCATATAGGTTATGGCAACTTTGCTTTCTACGCCCGCTATAGTCTGGTACCCCTATTCACTAACAACCCTATAAACGAATATCCTTTCTCTGTAGGGATAAGGTTCGGACATTGATACTCTAAATAAAAAAAGGTGAGAGACGAAATACAAAATTCGTCTCTCGCTTTTTTTATAGGGGGAAACGTTACTATATCTTAGTATAAACGACCGCTAATTTTAAAAAAATAAAAAATATTCTTTATCGTTTGTTAATTATTAATTATTTTGTACCTTTGTCGCAAAATTACAACAATTATTATCCTACCACTGAGAAACTAACGTAATAAACGGTAATATAATATGAGCATCACAAAGAAACTAAATCCTGACTATGTGTTTGAAACCAGTTGGGAAGTGTGTAATAAAGTGGGCGGCATTCATACAGTCATTGCCACCAAAGCAGCCAGCATTGTAAAGCAATTCAGGAGTAAATATATACTTATAGGTCCTGATATTTGGCAGCATAATGAAAACAAAGAATTTGTAGAAAATCCTGAACTCTTCAAATCGTGGCGTGCTAAAGCCGCTTCTGAAGGCTTGAGAGTACGTGTAGGGAATTGGAAAATAGAGGGGAACCCTATCGTTATACTTGTAGATTTCTCTCACTATGTTAGCAGCAAAAATGATGTGCTGCGTTTTTATTGGGACACCTATCACTTAGACTCTTTCAATAGCCCTTGGGACTATGTAGAGTCAGTGCTTTTCGGTTATGCCGTAGGGAAGGTAATTGAGAGCTTTACTAAGTTTAACACCGCTTCGCGCGAAAACGTGATTTGCCATTTCCACGAGTGGATGACAGGTAGCGGTTTGCTATATATAGAAGACAGAATGCCTAAAATAGGGTCGGTATTTACTACTCATGCTACCGTAGTAGGGCGCGCTATTGCAGGCAACGGACTGCCGCTCTACAATACAATGAAGGACTACAATCCTGAAGAAATGGCATACAAATTCGGGGTACAACACAAACATTTCCTCGAAAAAGAAACCGCCAAAGTAGCTGACTGTTTTACTACCGTTAGTGAAATCACGGCACAAGAAGCGCTACACTTCTTAGCGCGTCAAACCGACATTATCACTCCTAACGGTTTTGAAGATAAGATTATACCTGCTGAAAAAACTTTTGCTAAAAAACGCACTGATGCTAGAAAAACACTGATAAACGTAGCACAAGCACTTACCAATCAGTCTATTAGTGAAGATACTAAAATAGTAGCTATCAGCGGGCGATATGAGTTTCGCAACAAAGGTATCGATGCCTTTATCGATGCGCTTGGGGCACTAAACCGAAATGCTAAAAACAAGAAAGAATTAGTAGCTTATATCCTAATCCCTACTGCCCACGATGCGCCTAATCAGGGACTGCTAAACAACCTAAAAAATCCAAAACAATCGGCTGATAATGAGCAGAAACATCTTACCCACATCTTGCCTGATGCATACCACGATGTGATAATGAAGCGCATTTATGAGCAAGAGCTCTTCAACCGCAAAGAAGACAAAGTGAAGGTTATTTTCTGTCCGAGCTATCTTAATGGTAACGACGGCGTGTTTAACCTTAGCTATTACGACCTGCTCATAGGGCTTGACGGCACTGCTTTCCCATCGTACTACGAGCCTTGGGGCTATACACCGCTAGAAAGTTTAGCCTTTAAAGTGCCAACCATTACCACTACTTTGGCAGGATTTGGCAAGTGGGTGAATGATTTTTACCCTGAAAAACAAAAAGCTATAGAAGTAGTAACGCGCACTGATAGCAACTATGGCGATGTAGTAGCTTCTATAGTGAAAAACTTTGTTACCCTATTAGATAGCAAAGAAGAAGACCTACAAGCCCGCCGCGATACTGCTGCAAAAGTATCGGAGATAGCTTTGTGGAAGAATTTAGTGAAGTATTATATTAAATGTTACGAATTGACCTTGGAACATATAGAAGATAGAGTAGAAAAACTGCCACCTGTAGAAACAGAAGGAGTGGCCTATTTAGAAAAATCAAAAGTAGTAACGTCCCCTAATTGGCGCAGTGTAATTATACACC
>ERZ773049.2022-NODE-2022-length-11264-cov-11.771255_pt1 | contig 11264 bp, 10 predicted proteins | sample MGYA00580633_ERZ773049 | MGnify/ENA primary metagenome ERZ773049 (study PRJEB29015, sample SAMEA2737991) | human oral metagenome | biome: human oral; feature: human-associated habitat; material: dental | place: China | collected 2066 ... | reverse complement strand
GGAAGCGTCGCGTCCACACGAAATCAGCGCCGCGCTCGCCGCTGTACAAATTGACCGGCTTGACCGCGTCATTATCGTGCGCAACGACTTTGAGAACAAAGAAAACCAAGAATTTATCGCTCTCATCAATCCAGAAATTGTAAAATACGAGGGCGAGCTTATTGAAGACTATGAAGGTTGTCTTAGCGTGCGCGATTTTTACGGTAAGGTACCGCGCTATAATCGCATTCGCGTCAAAGCACTAAACATTGATGGCGATGAAATCCGCATCAAAGCCGAAGGATTTTTAGCACGCGTCATTCAGCATGAAATCGACCACTGCAATGGTATCGTATTTGTCGACCACATCCGCGATAAAACCGATGCATTTTACCAGCTAAATGACAAGGGCGAGCTTGATCCGCTCGACTATAATACGCATGTCAAAGATAACCACGACCTCTGGGACTAAGCAGCCGCTTATCTTTTTCGGGACTGAAGATTTCAGCTTATACAGTTTGCGTGCGCTCATCGAAAACGGATTTAATGTTGCTGCCATCGTCACCAAACCAGACACGCCGCGTGGGCGCCATCGCGTACTCACTGCACCCGCCGTCAAAGTTTACGCCGCAGAGCATAATATACCCGTATGGCAACCGACTAAACTCAAAAATATCATAAATGATATAAAATTAATAAAAAATCCTGCCGGCGTGCTTGTCAGTTACGGAAAAATTATTCCGCAAAGTGTTATTAATTTATTCACTCCTGGCATCATCAACGTTCATCCTTCTCTCCTACCAAAGTACCGCGGTCCATCACCAATTGAGTCCGCTATCGCCAATCGCGACAAAACCACAGGCGTGACGCTTATGCAGCTTACGAAAGACATGGACGCCGGACCAATTTATTATCAAACACGCCACAGTCTGGACCAATCCGAAACTCGTCCTGAGTTATACAAGACGCTCGGCCAACTCGGTGCAGCGGCTCTCGCTGCGAAACTACCCGATATTTTGAGCGGCGCGCTTCAGCCAACACCTCAAGACGACGCCAACGCCACCTACTGCCAATTGCTAAGCCGTAATGACACCGACCTTGATCTAACCGCGCTTACCGCTAGCCAGGCCGAGGCGCGCATTCGCGCCCATCTCGGGTTCCCGCGTTCGCGCGTCACCATCGGCTCATATAAACTCATCGTCACCAAAGCACACGCTGCTGTGAATGCAAAAACGCCTCTTGATTTACTATGTGCAAACGGCGCATTTTTATCAGTTGACGAGCTTATTGCCCCTAGCGGCAAGGCTATGTCTGCTGGCGAATTCTTGCGCGGCTATTTAATTCGACCAAAAACTAAATAACCGCACAGCATATCACCAGACGGTTATCCAATGCCGCTTCTAAACCTACAAAAGGAAGGAGGACAACATCTACGCAGCGGATGCGTCGCCGCCTAAGATTGCATCACGATTCGCGATAATTTCCTGCTTCAGCTCATTCATCGTCTGCGCGACAACGTCTCGATAATTCGGACGGTTCATTCCGAGCCATTTCAGGCTTGCATATTCAGCCAGTAGCACATCTACCGGCACATTATCAGGCGCGTTCGCGCGGAGCTGCTGGTATACCGTATCCTGCTCATAGTTTGGCGCGTTCGCCGCCAGCCACGCGTTGACGCGGTCGCTCTTGCGGTCAATGAACGACTCAAACTCATCAAGCTGCTGGTCGCTTAGCCCCTCGCTCAATTTCGTACCAACAATCATCTCTAACTGCTCGCGAAAATGCGCTAAGAACGCCTGCTTCTGGTCGTCTGGTAAGCTACCGAGCCCCACTTCTTGCAAAAAATTATCATCTAACTGAAACATTGTCCCTCCGTTTCTCTCCCTCTAGTATATAGAGCTTACTCCGCTTATGCAATAAGTCCGAGCTGCTTATTGACCTCGTTGCGCATATCAATCAGCTCTTCAACATACTCGTCAAACACTTCCTGCATCATCTTGCCATATCCAGGAATCGCATAACGCAGCCACAGTGCAGCTGCGTAAAAACTCATCGCCTCCTCGTCACTATCCATCAGCTGGCGCACCGCCTTGTAGTCCTCGCGCGTCGCGTAATCACTGTGGAACTCTGCCAGCCAGCGCCGTGTGCGGTCGGGATTGCCCTGCACATCTTCAAACTCGATGATTTCGTCGTCGCTCAGCTTCGGCAAAAACCGCTCCGCCACGCGCCGATTCAGCTCCTCTTGAATTTCCCGCTTGTATTTGTCTTTTTGCTCTTCTGTCAACATTGCTACATTGTAGCCGATTTTTGTCAGCAGAGCGTCATCAATATTAAACATTTATCCCTCCCTTTTATTTTTTGGCATACTGGCTCAACACCTTCAGCACAGATGTAGTATTGCTATCTCCGTTTATAGACACCCATTCATCCGCGCCACTTCCGTGCCACTCTACATCGTAACCATTTTGTGCAGCCATATCGGCTAATTCATGCAATTTCGATGCAGCATTTTCAGTCCCAAAGTTATCTGCCGCCCAGTTCCATGGGAACTGATCTTCGTATGCACTAAAGTCTGCATTTGTCAAAGCCTCACCACCAGAGTCACCAGAGCCGTGCATAAGCCTGTCCATCGCATCGTTCAAAGTTTTATTATTGCCGCTGTCACCGCTTGGGCTAAGATCGGCATTCGCGGTCTCATTTCCTGACGACGGAGCTTCAGTCTCAGGGGCGCTTGCTGCCGAGGCATCCGTTGACCATTTCTCTAGTGCAGTATGAGCACCGAAGTTTGCCAACTTGCCTAAACCAGCGCCAAGAGCAAACAGTCCCGCATTCGTTTCCGCCTCTTTTGCAGCACGGTCAGCATCTTCGTAACTTTTCTGCCGACTACTGTGCATCATCCAGTCGGCAAAATGTCCTATAGCTTCTTTACCGTCATCAGGTCTACTCGCAGTCATTTTTTCAGCTTCTTCACGCATTTTTGCAACTTCCGCAGCGTCAAACTGCGCTTTTGCCTTACCCTCATCGTCCTGGTGGCGCTTAAGGTTCTCGTCGGCAGCGGCCAACCGTGAACCACGATGGATAAGCATGCCAGCTCCGGTCGTTACTCCCGCTAGCACTGGTATATTACTAACCCCAAAAACAGGTAAAAGCGCGCCGGTAGCAAAACCAGGACCAAAGTTCCGAAGCCGACGCCCCCATTTACTGCCGCCATTTAGCCACTTGCCGACAGAGGCAAGAAGCTTATCGCCAAAATGCCGCTTCTCTTGCCGTTCTGTCAGCTCATCATTGATCGCTTGGCGCACATTTACATCCAATAGATTGCGCAACTCGCCAAACGCGATATCCGACTTCATCTGAGCGATTTCATCTTCGCTAAGATCTGCTGTATTCTCAATATTCTCAGCCCGACTCTTCGCGAGCGCAAGTGCACACTCCTTCACCTTGTCCTCCGCTTCACGGAGCTTTTGCTCTCGCCTCTCACGACCAATTATGCTGAAATTTTGCTTACCAAAGCGGCGAAGAATCCAACTAATTGGCTTCTTGAACTTGTATGTGATAAAGTTTCCGCTCTTCGTTTCTGCGTCAGCTCGTAATTTCGCAAGCTCAGCGACCGCAGCATCGTATGCTTCTTGCTGCTGCTCATGTTCTGGACCCTCTTCTACCTTATCTGAGCTGTCTGGATTCTTATCTGGATCTGGATCTGGATCTTGATCCCGAGCAGTAGGCTCGCTATCATTCCCCTCGCTATCATTCTCGTTATACGGAACAAGTTCCTTGCCCCTCTTACTTTCATTAAATGTTTCTAGCTGCTCCTGCAACTTCTTTTTCTCGTCCTCAAGTCTTTGTTTCTGGTCTCTAGCGGCACGCTCATGACCTTCGCGAAGGGGCTTGCCGTTTATCGCATGGTCGTATACCTCTATTTGCTCATCAAGATGAGCAATCTTTGATGAAATTTCACTACGCTCGTCTTCAACCTCTTCCTCATGAGTCTTACTTACGGTTTCAGCTTTGACTTCGTTACTATTATCTTTTTTTTGCTCTGTCTGTTCAACCTGTTGTGTATTTGACTCGATAACAGTTATTTTGTATCGCAAATAATCTTTATATGATTCTGACACGGTCGGATCAGCAAGCTGCTTGTAAATATCATCAAGCCCTTCTTGATAACGAGTCTCTGTGGTTGATCCAGAGGAGGCCTCACCATTTTCGGTTGTCACTGGCGCAACGCTGCTGTCGCTATCAACCTGCTCCTTAGAACTTGAAACGGATTCCCCTCGTAGTTCTGCAGCCTCCAGCGTCGGTACAGTTTGACCTTTGACTACAACTTTCCTATGATCCTTTGGAGCTGTTGTAGAAGTATCGTTTGCCGCAGATGCATCATGGTCATATTCAGCCAAAATACTATCAAGATCCGCGTCTGGACCTAACGGAGGATTAACAATATTGCCAGAAGAATCATACATAACAGTATATCCCGGCGGAATCTCCGGAACACTGTCAGTAGAAGAATCAGATGAGCTACTACGCTTATCAGCGAAACCAGCCTCAGCAGCTTCTGATTCTACGCTTTCAGATGTCAATAATGACTCGGGATGGTCTGTCGGCTGTACGGCATCGCTTTCGGTGCGCTTAGGTTGATACTCCCCAGCAGGACCTAGTCCAGACTTCCTGTGCATCCTACGTTCGCTCATTGTTATAACGTCCAATCCTATTTAAATTTTATCAAACTTTTTATATTATACACCAACTTACACAAAAATGCAAGCTTTTTACTCATCCTCGCCACCTATTATAGACGCACCATGCAACAACGTCAAGGGTGTTTTATGCAAATAATTATGAAATTTACCTGCTACAACGTCCGTTTCACCAGCTCGCGCGTAAATAACTCCAGCGTATCGCCGATCTCCAATTGGAGCTTTTTGTGCGTGCGTATACTCAGCCCGCACATTTCGCCTTCAAACACTTCTTTTGCTTCTTGCTGCTGGCGCTGCACCGACATCACTTCAACTTCGGCGATTTGCTCGCCGCTGCGCTTAACGCGCGCCAACGTATGCGCCACAACCTTGCCTTTTTCTACCATGCCGCCGCAAATCACTTCGTCGCGCATCGTACGAAACACGCCCTTCACATCAAGTACGCCAATTTCCGTCTCAACAACATCTGGTTCAAGCATTTGCTCCATACTTTGGCGCGCGTCGTCTAGCAGCTCATAAATAACTTTAAACAAGCGCACCTGCACACGGTCGCGCATCGCGAGGCGCTTCACTGCCGGCGGTAAATCAACATTAAAGCCGTACACGATCGCCTGCGAACTATCCGCCAAACGAATATCGCTTTCGTTAATATTGCCCACGCCGCTGCCGATCACACGCAAGTCAATCGCGTCGCCCGTATCCACCAGGCGTAAGCTATCCATCACCGAAGTGAGCGAGCCTTGCACATCTGCTTTCACAACGACATTAAACTCTTGGCTATCATGCTTTCTTGTCATCATTTTCAACAGGTCAGCACCCGTCACATTGGTGCTGGCAGCTTGCTTTTCGGCTTCAACCTTAGCGCGCTCCACTGCTAAGCGTGCGGTCTTTTCGTTCTTCACTACAGTGAATATATCGCCAAATTGCGGCAGTTCTTTGAATCCCGTTACAGTGACCGGCGTCGACGGACCAGCCGACTTGATCGTTTCCCCCCTGTAGTTTAGCAGTGTGCGCACTTTACCGTACGACGTGCCCGCCACGAGAAAATGTCCTGGCTTTAGCTGCCCTTGCTCAATGAGCAAATTCACCACCGAACCGCGGCCTTTTTCCATGTGCGCCTCAATCACCAAGCCCTCCGCCGGCACATCAGCGTCGGCTTTCAATTCCTCCATATCGGCAACAAGCAGCACCATGTCGAGAAGTTTATCAAGATTTTCGCCTGTTTTTGCGCTTACCGGCACCATGATTGTATCACCGCCCCATTCCTCCGGATTGAGCTGATATTCGCTTGCCAGCTGTGCTTTTACGCGATCAACATTCGCGCCCTCTTTGTCGATCTTGTTGATTGCAACAACTATTTTCGCATTGGCGCTACGGGCGAATTTAATCGCCTCAACCGTCTGCGGCATCACGCCGTCATCTGCCGCCACCACGATAATTACAACGTCAGTAAGCGCCGCACCGTGTTGGCGAAGCGCTGCAAACGCTTCGTGCCCTGGCGTGTCAAGCAGAGTAATCGTACGACCGTTCCGCCGCGTCTGGTATGCGCTAATATGCTGCGTAATACCGCCTGCTTCACCTTCAACTACTTTCGTATCAAGAATTGCGTCAAGTAACGTCGTCTTGCCGTGATCAACGTGCCCCATTACGGCAACGATCGGCGGGCGTACCGACGCATTTGCCGATGGTTTATGCAACCGCTGCACGGGCGACGAATCAACTTTTTTACGCCGCAGCTCAACATCCAGCTTTAACTCGTCAACGATAATTTCTGCCGTCTCAAAATCAATGCGCTGATTGATCGTCGCCACGATACCATTCTTGAATAATTCACCGACGAGCTGCGCAACTGGCAAATTGAGCGTTTCAGCGAGCTCTCCTACGGTAATTGAATCAGCAATCATCAATACTTTTTCGGATTTGCTCATTTCTTGCTCCTTTCCGCCCGCACCTCGCCGGGACAATTATCCATGAATAATTACATGAGTGCTATTTCTTTTTCTTATCAGTCAGCGTCAAGCTAACTTTGCGGCCTTCTTTGTCGATATCCAAGATGACAAATTCTTTGCGCGCATTGAGCGTGAACACTTTCTCCGGATCAACATCATTGCCGCCGCCAATCTCTGAAACATGAACCAGCGCCTCAACTGCCGGACTAATCTGCACAAATGCACCAAACGGCGTAATGCGTGTAACCGTACCCTCGACTTTATCGCCTTTCTTGAACTTATCAACCTCATCAAGCCACGGGTCTTTCGTCAGCTGCTTCATACTTAAGCTCAGGCGCTCTTTGTCAATTGAAATAATCTTCGCTTCAACGCTTTGTCCGACTTTCACATAGTCAGACGTATTATTAACGCGCTCCCAGCTGATTTCCGAAATGTGAATCAAGCCTTCAATGCCATCAACATTCACAAATGCACCAAAATCAACCACACCCGTGACTACGCCCGTGACCGTATCGCCAACTTTGAGTTTCTCAAACCGCTCCGCTAGACCGTCCTTGATCGCCTCTTTTTCCGAGAAAATTAGCTTATTTGCTTTGCGGTCGCAATCTAGGATACGGACTCGAATCGTTTGTCCAACTAACGCATTCAACCGCGACAAGATTTCGTCTTTATCAGCACTGCCAACGCGCGGATAATGCTCTGCCGACAACTGCGACACTGGCAAGAAACCGCGCACGCCTTCGTATTCTACCAGCAAACCGCCGCGGTTTGCGTCGTGCGGCGTCACCTCAATAATCTCGCCAGCGTCCATCTTTGCCTGAACCTCTTCCCAGCCGCGGTCTTTCGCTGCTTTACGCAGACTCAAAAGGCTATAGCCGTTTTCAAGCTCTGCATCAACGACGCTTGCCGCAACTTCATCGCCAACCGCTAGCTGCCGGCCAAAACCAACTTCGCGGCGCGGCACAAAACCGACGCCATGCGCACCCAAATCAATCAATACTTCGTGTTTTCGCACGCTTAGCACGTGCCCGGTAACCATTTCGCCTGCAACAAGCTGTTTTCCGCCGTCGCCGCTCAAAAGGTCATCCATTGTAATCGTGGCTTTTGCCATAAATACTCGTTATTAGCCGCCATCTAGCGTAGAAAGCCGCCAATACTCCTTTCTTAACGTTAATATTCTCTGAAGACACACTAAAATAGCTATGCCATCAACTATGCTTTAGTATAGCGTATTTTACCCCTAGTGTCTAGATAAGCCGCTGTGAGCGAATATACGCCATACCGACGCCCAATAGAATGACGCCGGCAACCGCCGCAATAACCGCCTCGCCAGGACCAGTTGCTGGTAATTGGTTCGCTGCCGGCGCAGTCGACGTGTGCGGCAGCCCGGAGTTTGGCGACGTACTTGTTGTCGGCGTTGTTGCTGGCGTCGCGTTCGCTTGATTGCTCGGCTGAGTCTGCGTTGGCGCTGGCGCCGGTGTCGTCGTTGTACCCGCCTTTGCATCAGTCTTTTGTTCAGTCTTTACTTCGGTCGGCTTTTTATCCTCAGTTTTTTTGTTATCGGCTTTATTCTTATCCGCCTGCTGCTTCAAGACAGTGTCAACTGAGTCTTTTTTATTACTTGTTTTATCGTCTGGCGTTGCTGTGCTTGAATTTTTTGCCTCTTCCTTCTTGTTCGTATCCGCCGCGTCGGTCTTCGCTACTTCATCGGTCTTAGCCGTTTGCGTAGTATCACCTGTTGATGTTGCACCATGGCGCATTACATACACGCCGCCGGCAAGCGCCGTCGTTAGTAGCGCGCCAACCAGCACATATCCGATAACTGCTCCTTTTTCCTTCTGATGCGCCATTACCATCTCCTTTCCGAAAAAACTCCTTTCGTTTATTATACCATCTTTTCTACATAAAAATCAACTGTGTTATGCTAGATATATGATAATTACGATCGATACTGGTGGGACAAAAACGCTCGTCGCCTCGTTTGCAGACAACGGCAGAATGGGCGACTCGATCAAATTCCCCACGCCAAAAGAACCAGCCCAGTACACTGCAGAGCTAAAACGAATTATACGTGAACGCTACACGGACAAAAAAGTCGACGTTATCGTCGTTGCACTGCCGGGAATCATTCGTAATGGCACTGCTGTTTGGTGTCAAAATCTCGGCTGGGCAAACTTTAGCGCGCATACGGCACTCAAGAACCTCTTGCCAGGCGTCCCTGTACTTATTGAGAATGACGCTAATCTCGCTGGGCTATCGGAAACACGCGCACTGCGTAGTATCCCCCGATCATCGCTCTACGTTACGATCAGCACCGGTATCGGGAGCGGTATCTGTACGAATGGTTATATTGACCCTGGCTTGCGCTATAGCGAAGCTGGACGAGCGCTTGTCGAATACAAAGGCAAAGTCCGGCAATGGGAGAGCTTCGCTTCGGGGCGCGCTATCGTCCGCGACTACAAAAAATTCGCCCGCGACATTAAAAATAAACGTACATGGCGACAAATCGCCGGGCGCATGTCGCGCGGATTTTTAGCAGTCGTCCCTATCGTACAGCCCGACGTTATTATTATCGGCGGCAGCGTCGGTACATACTTTGAACGCTACGGCGAGTTTCTGTCCGAAATATTAACCGACCATTTGCCACCGCACATTCCTTGCCCAAAGATTGTGCAAGCAAAACATCCCGAAGAAGCAGTCGTGTACGGATGCTATTACTATGGAAAAGATTACTTGGCTCTTGCCAGAACTGCACGCTAAAGCAGCAGACATACCGCACTTACAACACCTCATCATCACTCCAGGCGAGGTGTTTTGCTGGAATCATACTGCTTGTGCTATTACATATGATGCATCAGCTCGATATGCCGAAGCGCAGCTTCTACATGAATTCGGGCATGCACTGCTAAATCATAAGCAGTATCTACGAGACATTAAGCTGCTCGCCATGGAACGCGCCGCGTGGGATCAGGCAACCACATTGGCCCACGAATTTAATGTTCAGATACACGAAGGCTGTATTGAAGAAGCACTTGATACCTACCGCGACTGGCTCCATGCACGATCACTTTGCCCTCACTGCGCTGCAACGGGCGTACAAACCAAACGTCACCACTATCAATGCCTTGCCTGTCTACATACATGGCGCGTTAATGATGCACGCACATGTCAGCTACGACGCTATCGCGCAACGAAAAATACCCCATAGGTTTCCGGGGTATTTTTCATACAAGTGATATGTATTTACGCCGCAAGCGTCGCGTCGTCTTGCGCTACATTCTTGCTTTTACCGCGCCGCGAAATACGACCGCCCTTTGCGCCAGCGATACGCGCCAACGCCGGATTTGCCGCGAAGCCGCCCGTACGTCCGTTGCGACCACCCTTTGCGCCAATTTTCGCGTAGAAATTAGGGTCTTTTGCTAAGTTTTTCTGTGCTGCTTTTTTGCCGCCTGCCTTTGTTCCTGCCATATATCTAATCCTCCCTGCCCTGTAGGCAATATATTAAAAAGGGTCCCGGGAATCTCTTCACAAAAGATTACCAAAACCCTCTCTTTACCTCACATATGTTATATGTATAATTTAATTTTAGCACAAACACTTCAAACTGTCAATGGTTACAGAACACAAAATTATGATATAAAAACTATTGCACTTATGCATCCGGTGCGATATTATAGATATGCACCTGTTTGAATCTTATCAAAAACCATAAGGTTCACCACAACAATTCTCGTTTTCTGCGAGATTCGAGAATGATACAGTAAGCCCCTTTCGGGCTTACTTTTGGTTTACACGACGACTTAAATTAATCTCACTGCAGCTTAAAAAGAGTCGTCTTTATAGTTAGCGAGCAAATTTCCGATACTCAAGAGATTAAGGACTCACCAAATCCGGATTCTGCTAAATTAAATGGTTTATAAAATCATGTATAGTTTTTCTCTGAATTAGTTAATCCTCTATTCATCCTGTGACATTTATATAATCACGCCAATCGAAAAAGACCACCCTATTCGGATGGTCTTTTTATAATTCGGCACCGTGCTAGTTTCCCACTTTCGCAGTATAATCGCCGCTGAGGAGCTTAACTTCTGTGTTCGGAATGAGAACAGGTGTTTCCTCCTCGCCATGGGCACCGAAGCAAGGGGTTTAAAGCGCTTGGTCCCAGTATAGCTTCGCTGGTGGGCCAAACCCCTTACTTCGATGTCCGTTTTTCTAGCCGGTTTGTAAAAGATTGACAGCGGTGCTTATATGAACACCAATTACTAGTTAAGTCTACCTTACCTACGCTACAAATGCAAGCATTTGCGCCGTAGATAAGGACATAAAAAGGCAATGGGACTATTAGTATGCTTCGGCTCCATGTGTTACCACACTTCCACCTTGCACCTATCAAACAGATAGTCTCTCTGTGTCCTCATAGGGAAATCTTATCTTGAGGTCAGTTTCGCGCTTAATATGCTTTCAGCGCTTATCTGGTCCGCACATAGCTACCGGACAATGCAGCAGGTGGCCACAATCCGTACACCAGCGGTGCGTTCACCCCGGTCCTCTCGTACTAGGGGCAAATCCTCGCAAATTTCCTGACGTCCATACCGGATATAAACCGAACTGTCTCACGACGTTCTGAACCCAGCTCGCG
>ERZ773049.2021-NODE-2021-length-11270-cov-4.508515_pt1 | contig 11270 bp, 10 predicted proteins | sample MGYA00580633_ERZ773049 | MGnify/ENA primary metagenome ERZ773049 (study PRJEB29015, sample SAMEA2737991) | human oral metagenome | biome: human oral; feature: human-associated habitat; material: dental | place: China | collected 2066 ... | reverse complement strand
AATGCTGCAACAACGCATTTCACGCCCCTCTCCCCTTGGAGAGGGGTTGGGGGTGAGGCTTTTTTCTCCTTATAGTGGGCCTTGGATTGGCTTCTCACTCATACTTAATCACTTGCAGCAAGTCGGCAATCTTCTCCAAGCCTTCCATCAATGGTTTCTTAACCATACCTTTAATAAAGGGGTTCAGTTCGGCTTTGATGGTTAGTTTCATCTTGCTTGCGTTGTCGCCATTGGGCACAACTTGAATCCAGAGATTGAAATGAACGGGCGAATCAGCCGTTTCGAACTTGATGCACTTAGGCTCCTCGCGTTCCACGATGCGCAGTTTAATCTGCCCAACGGGGTTAACGCTCACCGAGATAGAATCGTTGTCGAAGGTCATCTGTTCTAGCTTGTCTTCGGGCAACTTGTCTTTTATGCGTTCAATGTTAGAGAGGTCGCTCAACATGTTGAACACCGCCTCTTGTTTATAGGGTATTTGTCGGATACTACTTTCGAATGTAGACATGTGTAGGGTTTAAATGTTTATAAATAATCAATCCCGCCCCACAACCGGCCTCACCCCCAGCCCCTCTCCAAGGGGAGAGGGGGGTAATATGCAGTGCTATTACAATGTTAGAGATAAGATAATACCGTGTAGCGGCAACGCATGAGTTGGAGTGCGCCCCGACCCTTCCAATGTTAGAGATAAAATTATGCAGTGTAGCGGCAACGCATTTCACTCCCCTCTCCCCTTGGAGAGGGGCTGGGGGTGAGGCCGGTTGTGGGGCTGTTGTGGGGCTGTTGTGGATCAGTTGTGGGCTAGTTGTGGGCTGGTTGTTTGTTTATTTCTTAGGGTTCCACTCCGCAGGATTCAGTCGCCACTCGTTCAACAGCACCACATCTTCCTTGGCGATGTATCCCGTTTCAACGGCTTTTTGCACCACGTGTTCGTAATCGGTAAGCGTTACCAGCTTTACGTCGGCCGCTTTAAACGCCTCTTCGGCAACGGCGAACCCGTAAGTGTAGGCCGCAACCATGCCCACAACTTCGCAACCAGCCTTTCGGATAGCCTCGACAGCCTTCAAACTGCTACCACCTGTGGAGATGAGATCCTCGATAACTACCACCTTCTGACCCGCTTTCAGGTCGCCTTCGATAAGGTTTTCCAGTCCATGGTCTTTGGGTTTGCTCCTTACATACACAAAAGGCAGTTGCAGCGCATCGGCCACTAGCGCGCCTTGAGCAATTGCTCCCGTGGCAACACCAGCCACAGCTTCGGCTTGTGGAAAGTGTTCGAGCACGGCATGTGCCAGTTCGAGCTTGATGAAACTGCGCAGCTGGGGGAACGATAGCGTACGGCGATTGTCGCAATAGAAGGGCGATTTCCAGCCCGATGCCCATGTAAAGGGGTCGTTGGGTTGCAACTTAATGGCGTCAACCTGAAGCAGGCGTGCTGCAAAATCTTTCTTGATGTTGTCCATATCCTTGTGTGGGTTTATTGGTTTGGGGGTTAAGCCCGTCGTGTCCGCTTTCTATGTGTGCGGCATAGGGGTTGTCGGCCCACCATATACTATATATAATAATGTGCAAAGTTACGCTATTTATCCTATCGGGCAAAATTTATATGGTGCGTTCTGATGGCAGATGGTGGCTGTGTTAGTGGCGATGGAGATAGTTTAACGTCTTTTTTAATGGCGTAGCGAAACATTTTTTTACATTCTTTTCGGTGTTGAATGGTTCGTTTTTCATATCTTTGTAACCATCTACGAATACCTAAACCCCCAATGGCGCTTATGTTAAGAATGCCAACGACAGGCTGTTTTCGAGCCAAATGGTTAGCGATAAGGCTGATTTTCGCACTGCTGATGCTGTGCGGAACGGCGGCAGTGCGTGCCCAAAACATTGTTGAAGGCACGGTGTTAACAGATTCGCTCAGTCCTAACGCCCGCTGTACCATCACCCTTTACGATAAAGACGATAAGCAATGGCAAGCTTTGGCGTGCGACGAAAAGGGGAAATTCCGCGTGGAGAACGTGCCGAACGGCCCACTTCGCGTTGAGGCGAAGGCCATTGGGCATGTGGCGCAGAGCAAGAAAGTGTTTCTCTTTGGAAACACAAAGATGCAGGTAGACTTCACATTGAAGTCGGAGGCCATCAACTTAAAAGAGGTGGAGGTGAAGTCGAGCCCCATGATTGTGAACGGCGATACCACCACTTACATCGTGTCGAGGTTTACAACGGGGCGCGAAAAGGTGCTGAAAGACGTGGTGAACAATCTTCCCGGCGTGCGATACGACGAGAAAGACAACTCGCTAACCGTAAACGGCAAGCGCGTGAGCAAGGTGTTGGTGCAGGGCGAAGACCTATATCAAGGCAATGTGTCTACGCCGATGGAGAACCTTCCCGCCTCGGGTGTAGATAACTTGAAGGTTATCGACAACTATTCGGAGTACAATGTGTTCTCTGGTTTCAAGAGTAGTAACCAAACGGTGGTGGATCTTTCGATGAATAAGAGCATGCACGGACGACTGAAAGGACAGGCCGAAGCGCAGGGCGGACTGCTAAATAAGGTGATGACGAAGGGTTCGGCCATGCTGCTGGGCAAGCGAATGATGGGCAATATCATCGTGGGAGGCAACAATACTGGCGATAAACTGATACAGCCTGCCGACATCGTGAACATGAATGGCGGGTGGAGCGAAATGCTTTCGGGCGATGACCCGATGGCTAGTATGCGTAAGACGTTTACCGATTACGCCATGATGCTGGACTATCGCGAGAACGTTTACCGCCGGAATAATGGGTTGGTGTCGCTTAACACGGTGTCGACACCTGGCAAAAACATGAAGATTTTGTGGAACGGAATGGTGGGAGCCGACCGTTATCGCATGAAAAGCACCGACTATTACGCCTATCATGGCGGACTGGCGTACACCGATTCTACACGCGAACTGCAAGATAAACGCCACTTCTTGTCTAATATCAAGTTCAAATTGGCCAACCAAAAGAACATGGAACTGACGTTAACCAACCGCAGTTACTTTGGAACGACCGAAGGAAATACCGACCGACAGCTGCAAAGCGTTGGCCTTAACGAACAGACGAAAGGGCGATTGGCCATGATAAACAACGCTTTGGTGTGGCTTTATCGGCATGGCAAGAACGTGTTTAGCTACAAGGCCGACCTTAACTTCTTGTTCAGTAACAACCGCTACGACTTTTCTTCGCAGCCAACGCCGCTCTTTAAGTCGCCCGCTTTGCATTCGGAAATGAACATACGCAGGCTTGAATTTACGGGTTCGGCACAATATGTGCGTCGATTTGCCGATGATTACTTCTTGCGAATAGCCTTGCGCCACGGGCTAGAAACCTTCTCCACCACTATAAAGGGCGACAGCGCGGGCATGGATAACCCCGCTTTGAAGATGCCTTATCGCTTTTACGACAACGGCGCAGAGTTGAGTTTAAATAAAGATCAGGGTAAGTTTAGGTTCGGTGTGGGCGGCATATTCCATCATTTCAGCCTGCATTCATCGCGCCCCTTGTCGTTCGGTGTCTCGCCAAAGATGGCCGTCTCGCCGTTGTTCAACATCAGTTATCGTGTTAGTATGATGCATTACGTTGAACTTCGGCTAAAAAGCACGTACCAATTGATGGGTGCTGGCGCGGTGTTCGATGGCTCTTACATTGCCGATTTCAGGCGTGTGAGTTATGCGCAGATAGAAAATGCGCTCGCACATACCACCGAACTCACGGCGATGCAGGCGTATGCCAACCTATTTAAGGGCATAACCCTCTTTAATATGGTGTCGCTAAGCTACAACCACAACGCCTTGGCCTACGATTATAGCATGGCCGATGGGTTGGTTTCGCATGTTGTTAGCCGCAATGTGTCGGGTGGAAAGGGGCTAACCTTTGGCTCGATGATGGAGAAAAAGCTAATAAGCACGCCGCTTAACTTCCGTCTTTTCGGCGGATTGAGCCTTGCGCGCTCGCCATTCTTCTACCAAGGCGTGGCGCAAACGTCGGATAGTCGGTCGTTCAACGTCAACCTTAACGTCAAAACCTACTTCAAACGTGGGTTCAATGGCGAACTGTTCGCTGCCGCAGCATGGGCAAACGATAAGAGCAAGCTGCTGCGTTCGCACCAAAACGATTATCGTTTGGAGGGCGAATTGGGCTATATCGCCAACAAATGGCAAGCATCGGTGAGGCTGGGACAGCGTTGGCGCAAGGTAACTGGCAGCGGTACAGACTATACGGCCTTGCGTTTCGGCATGGAATACGACCTTAACAAGCACATTCGCTTAAAGGCATCGGCGCAAGACATGCTCAATCTGAGGGAACGACTGATGCAAGAACGCGTGGTGGATAACTATTATGTTACTACCCGAAACATCCATTACATGCCCGGAAACGTGATGATTGGGGTAATGGTCACCTTCTAAGTAGTACCCCAAACGGTAGATTTACATAACACTTAAACAGATAAACGTATGAAAAGAATCCTATTATCTCTCGCCGCAATGCTGTTTGCGGCCATACCTATCGCCGTTAACGCCCAACAGTTAACCGTTGAATACGAAACGCGTGTTAATGCCAATTCGCCCGATGCAATGAAAGAATCGGGCCTGCCCGACGAGATGCGCAAAGCACTTATTAGTGCGGTGGCCGATGTTAAGGCTTACTATATCATGTGTATAGACGGCGGACAGGTTGAAGGTCGCGCGCAAGCAGCGAAGGAAAAGCAAATGATAAACTTCATGGGACAAACCATTGATGCCAACGAGTTTGTTAAAAATCAGCTCGAAAACATCATATACTTCAACAAAGATACCAAAAGGCAGGTGTCGAAAGTGGTGGTGATGGGTAAGCATTATTTGTTGGTCGACCCCTTGAAGGCCGATACCTTCGACGTAAAACCCAATGAAAAGAAAGACATCTTGGGTTACGAATGCGTAAAGGCGGTAAGCAAAGACGGCAAACAAACCATTTGGTTTACCAAGCATATCCCCGTAGATGCTGGGCCTTTGTACACGGATGTGGGCGGATTGATACTCGAAGCCGAACTGAAAGACCAAATCTTCGTGGCCAAGAAAATCTCGATGAACGTAGACCATGCCTTGAAAGAACCCACGGGAGGCGAAGAAATGACCGAGAAGGCCTTTAAGGAGAAGATGCAAAAGTACGTGGAAATGATGCGTAGGGGCCAGTAAAGGCCAAACAATAGCCAGGCGATGCAGGCGCAAAGCCTGGCCTTTGATGCCTTTCTTATCAAAGGAGGGCTGGTTTTTCATGCCCGTATTGCACGCTTAGTTCTCCTTGATTAACAAGTTCTTCTAATGATACTTGCTGTCCTTAGCCTGCTTAAAACCCAAAAAAAATCACTACCTTTGCATCTGCTTACAGAAAAATCGAAATAGAACAGCATGAATATTGAAAGCGAGATAATAGCAACCGTGGTGCAAGCGGTGAAAGAATGTTTTGGCCAAGACGTGCCAACAACGATGGTTCAGTTGCAAAAGACAAAGGCCGAGTTTGAGGGAAACCTCACGCTCGTGGTGTTCCCTTTCCTTAAATTGTCGAGGCTGAAACCCGAAGACACCGCCCAACAGCTGGGCGATTATCTGGCACAGCACTGCAAAGTGGTGCAAAGTTTCAACGTGGTGAAGGGGTTTCTTAATCTCACTATTGCGCCAGCGGCGTGGATTAGCTTGCTCAACCGCATCGATAGCGAACCCCGTTTCGGCGAAAAGGCCGTTAACGAGCAGTCGCCACTCGTGATGATAGAGTATTCTTCGCCCAATACCAACAAGCCTTTGCACCTTGGACACGTGCGAAACAACCTTCTCGGATGGTCGTTGGCCCAGATTATGGAGGCCAACGGCAACCGTGTTGTGAAGACAAACATCGTAAACGACCGCGGAATACATATCTGTAAGTCGATGCTGGCATGGCAAAAGTGGGGCAATGGCGCTACTCCCGAAAGCACGGGGAAGAAAGGCGACCACCTCATTGGCGACTATTATGTGGCTTTCGACCAGCACTATCGCACCGAATTGGCAGAACTTACGGCCAAATTTAAGGCCGAAGGCATGACCGATGAAGAGGCAGAGAAACGCGCAAAGGAAGACTCGCCGCTGATGAAAGAGGCACACGACATGCTTGTGCGCTGGGAACAGGGCGACGAAGAGGTGCGCGCACTGTGGAAAAAAATGAACGATTGGGTGTATCAAGGTTTCAACGAAACCTATAAAGCGATGGGCGTTGGCTTTGATAAGATATATTATGAGTCGGAAACCTACCTCGAAGGCAAGGCCAAAGTGGAAGAAGGACTGGCCAAAGGGCTGTTCTTCCGCAAGCCCGATGGTAGTGTTTGGGCCGACCTTAGCAACGAAGGACTCGACCAAAAACTGCTGCTCCGAGCCGATGGAACAAGCGTTTACATGACCCAAGACATCGGAACGGCCGACCTTCGCTTTAAGGATTACCCCATCGACAAGATGATTTACGTGGTGGGTAACGAGCAAAACTACCATTTCCAAGTGCTTTCTATCCTGCTCGACAGGCTCGGATTTAAGTGGGGAAAAGAGCTGGTGCACTTCTCTTACGGCATGGTAGAACTGCCTAACGGCAAGATGAAAAGCCGCGAAGGCACGGTGGTAGATGCTGACGACTTGATGGAAGAGATGGTTTCTGCCGCTCGCCGCACCAGCGAAGAGTTGGGTAAGTTTGCCGATATGACCGAGAACGAGCGCAACGACATTGCCCGCATCGTGGGCATGGGTGCGCTAAAATACTTTATTCTTAAAGTAGACGCGCGCAAAAACATGCTCTTCAATCCCGAAGAAAGCATCGACTTCAACGGCAATACGGGCCCATTCATACAATATACATACGCTCGCATACGCAGCATTATGCGTAAAGCCGAGGCCGAAGGCATTGTTCTGCCCAGCGTTTTGCCCCACACGCTGCCCCTAAACGAGAAAGAAGTGCAGCTTATCCAAAAGCTCAACAGCTTTGAAACGGTGGTAGAACAAGCTGGAAAAGATTACAGTCCCAGTGGCATAGCCAACTATTGCTACGAACTGACCAAAGACTTTAACCAGTTCTACCACGATTACAGCATTCTCAACGCCGGGAGTGCCGAGGCCAAAACATTGCGTTTGGCATTGGCAAAGAACGTGGCCAAGACCATTAAGAACGGCATGCAGCTGCTGGGCATCGAGGTTCCAGAGAGGATGTAGGCATGGCATCGCAACTCGTTAACCCGCCATCGCACCGCAACGACACCGTGTTGCCGCTGCCCGCAGAGGTAAAAGCCGACGCGTGGGCGGTGGATGCGGCTTGTTCGGGCAACCCCGGACCGATGGAATACCAAGGTGTCGACCTGCAAACGGGTTATTCCGTGTTCCACTTTGGCCCAGTACACGGCACCAATAACATCGGCGAATTTCTCGGCATTGTTCATGCTTTGGCCTTAATGCAGCAACGGGGCATAACCGATAAGGTGATATATTCCGACAGTTACAATGCCATACTGTGGGTACAAAAAAAGAAATGCAAAACCAAATTGGAGCGCAACGCCAAAACCGAACCGCTTTTCCAAGTGATAGAAAGGGCCGAACGGTGGCTGCAAAGCCATGAGGTTAACATACAAATAATTAAATGGGAAACCTCTAAATGGGGAGAAATACCTGCGGATTTCGGGCGAAAGTGAGAACTTTCGCCTTTTTTTTGATAATTGTTAGCTTTTTTCTTGGCGGTCTGTTCTTTTCTTTTTACTTTTGCGGAGTAAAATAATTAAGAACTTAAATGCTTTGGAAATGAAAAAGACTTTTATCGCATTATTATCACTACTCGCCATGCCTACCATGATGTGGGCACAAGGCGATAACGAGATTAACATTGACGCACAGGTACGCGCGCGTGCTGAATATCGTAACGGTTATATGGAGTTGCGCCCCAAAAGCGCACAACCGGCATCGTTCATTGAAGAGCGTGCTAGGCTTGGAGTTGGTTTCGAACGTGGCGACGGGCTTAGTGCCAAGCTCTCTGTTCAACAGATTAGCGTTTGGGGGCAGTACCGTCAGATTGAAACAGATGGAAGTATCATGATGAACGAGGCCTGGGGACAGTACAAGTTCGGTGATGGTTTCTTCGCTAAATTGGGTCGTCAAATCCTCTCTTACGATGACGAACGTATCTTCGGTGCACTCGATTGGAATGTAGCCGGCAGAAGTCACGATGCTTTAAAGCTGGGTTACGAGAACGATATGCACAAGCTACACCTTATTTTGGCATATAACCAAAGTGCAGAGAACTTGCTTGGAACAAAGTTTGCGCCTGGTCAACCCTACAAACACATGCAAACCTTCTGGTACCACTATGGAAACGAGGATAACCCATTCGGCATTTCTGCTTTGCTTTCTAACCTAGGATGGGAGTATGGACCAGGAGCTGAGGGCGATACGAAGTACATGCAAACCCTCGGTACCTACGTTACTTATCGTCCCGAAAAGCTCGACTTGCAGGCTTCTGCTTACTATCAAATGGGTAAACGTCCAACAGGCGACACGAAGGTTTCTGCTTGGATGGCTAGCGTTAACGCAGGTTTCATGCCCAACGAGCAATGGAAGTTTAACTTGGGCTATGATTATCTAAGTGGTGAAGACGGAAAGGGAGACACTTATAGTGCATTCGATCCCCTTTATGGCACGCATCATAAGTTCTATGGAGCGATGGACTACTTCTATGTAAGGGAACATCGTAGCCTTGGCTTGCAAGACATTCAGCTGGGTGTTACCTTTACGCCCAATGAAAAGCTTGCATTGAAAGTTAACGGACACTATTTCATGGATGCAGTGAAGACAGACGGCAAGGACCAAGGCCTTGGCGGAGAAATTGACCTGCAACTTGACTATGAGATAACGCAAGACGTGAAACTGACAGTTGGTTACTCCACTATGTTGCCAACTAAGACTATGGATGGAGCCGATGCAGAAAACTACAAGCGTTGGCAAGACTGGGCATTTGTTTCACTCAACATCAACCCCCGTATCCTATCGTTTAAGTGGTAACAGTTGTTATTTAGCGTGTAGCAACCCAGTCTGCGGTGTGCCTTAATGGTGCGTTGTAAGGCATGGTGCTGCAAATAAACGCAGATAACTACATCGCGATAATATTTTATTAAGCGCCACCATCATGTCTTTTGTTGGTTTACTGCTAGTAGGTAAACGAGCAAAAGATGTGATAGTGGCGCTTTGTTGTTTTAATGAGAGAGCCAGTTGGAGAAGCAAATGGAAAGATGATAGGTTGCCTTATAATTGCGACAGCACTAGACAATCCTGCCATTTTGTCCGCTGGGCAACCTATCAGTCCTGGTGGCAGCCAGTCTTCCGTAAGCAAAGTTAGCGATATATTTTCTGCCGAGCAAGGGTAAAACGATAATTCCAAATTTGTTCTTAGAATAATCTGCTTTCATCTTGCCAAAAGACGACACTGAATACTCGCGACAGGTATCTGGGCGTTCTATTTTAAACAACAGAGTAATATTTTCATCTTTTCACTTTTATGAGTTATGGAGTTAAGGAGTTATGGAGTTAAGGAGTTAAGCCAAATGTATGGGTGGCGTTAGGCTAATAGGACAGGTCTGACTTGTCCGAATTGTCCGAAAGCTAGACTGAACTAGAAATCTAGGAACTGATAGACAGCTTTAAAGGGCGTTAGCCATCTTTTCACCTTTTCACCTTTTCACCCTTTCACCCTTTCACCCTTTCACCTTTTCACCCTTTCACCTTTAAAACGTCTTTTCACCTTTATAAGCCCCTCAACTGAGAAGTCTAGCTTTGTAATAGCAATCGTTGTGTTGGAGGTTACACAATGCCAATAAGTCTGCGACCAATCTTGTGTAATCCCTCAACGATACGTTGCCGTTGCTGCGGACGAGCCTTTTTAAGGCCGTTAGCATAATGGCTCAATTGCCTCTCGTTCACCCCCGAGGCGCGCGATATGGCCGCAAGACTAGCGTATGGCTCGCATGAACGAAGAAGGGCGGCCGTGTCTAAATGGTACTCAAATTCGTATTCGCCATTACGCAACCATAGGGGTACGTCTTCGCCATCTGCAATCATTCCCTCGATATGAAACTGCAATGTTGTAGCTATTTCTTTTATCAGTTCGTCGTAGGTCTTAGCTGTAAGCACAACGCTACCAGGTACATTGTCGCCTAAGCTGGCGCCAAAGTTGTGGTCGTACCATTCTATATTTACTTTTATCTTTTTCATAAATGCTGTTGTTTAATGTTTGTTGACTAGTGCATAGGTTATGTAAAGCAGGAAGATTTCTTATTTCCACCCAGTCTGTTTCCAAATACTGTTTAGCAAGAACTGGCTTAAACCCCAATCGGTCGTTAGACCGCTTACATATTATTTTAGGTTGTTTCCGTCGCTTCCTGTTCATCTTTCGTTTGCTTGTCGGCATCTTACTTGTCTTATTCTCTTGGCGTAGCCCGCTACGCCTTCAAGAATAAGACAAGCAGGATGCTCAACAATCAAACAAAATCTGCACAGGCTCTAACAGCCGATTTGGCTTAAATTATCGCTAGCCTTGCCTCTTATCGTTACTTTCCCTTTCTTTGTAGGGTGTTTAAATTGTCGATGGTCGCCCTTTGTGGCGCTGAGCACCCAGCCGTCTGTTTCCAACATTTTGATAACCTCCTTCACTTTATACCTTTTCATCTGTGTTACATGTTATTATTAGGCAATACAAAAGTAGTAAAAACAATGCTGATTTAGAAGTTAATGTCAGAGGGAAAGTTTGAGTGTGTTGTTTAAACCCAATCGTCCATTTAGGTATTTCTGAAAGTAATGTGGTGCGAAATGGCATATAACGCGACAAACATCGTGTCATAATCTGTTTGCCGTCTTTTGTAATGCCAACATAAGATAGCAAATTCCTCTCGTGTGTGAAGCGTAGAACAGAACAACTCATCGGCTTATGAACACACGAAAACCCGACTCCCGAATACATCAACTCATCAACTAACAAACTCAAGAACCCATAAACTTACAAACTCTTGAACTCGTAAACTCTTCAACTTACAAACTCATAATCTCATCAACTCATCAACTTACAAACTCAAGAACTCATCAGCTTACAAACCCACTAACTCACAAACAGACAATCTCACCAACTCGAAATCTTAAATCGTTATTATTTATTTTACAACATCGCTCCAAATTCCACTCCATTCTAGCGAAAATTTAGGTTAAAAAGTAGGTAAACTG
>ERZ773049.2019-NODE-2019-length-11274-cov-4.766468_pt1 | contig 11274 bp, 10 predicted proteins | sample MGYA00580633_ERZ773049 | MGnify/ENA primary metagenome ERZ773049 (study PRJEB29015, sample SAMEA2737991) | human oral metagenome | biome: human oral; feature: human-associated habitat; material: dental | place: China | collected 2066 ... | reverse complement strand
AAAGAAAGAGTCAGATGGCAATGTGCTTGAATGGGCTTGGCAAGAAAACAATTTACTCTTAAAGTATCCGCGCTCCAAGGAACATTTCCTTAAAAGAGTCAAAGGAGAGAGCAGGGGCAATGAAAAACCGAATGCGAGCTTTCAGAGTCCCATGCCAGCCATTCGGGGCCAAATGGATCAGCGCTTCTCTCGGCCGCGCCAGCCAGGCCGAAGGCCATTGCCGCTTTCTTGTTTAGGCAATCCGCGCAGCTTCATGCGGTCCGCCCGATAGGGGTGTTTCCGCCTTTCTACAGCCGTTTATTTGCTCTTTATTCAATAGCGCGATGTCCTAGTGGAACGTGCGATAAAGCCGTTTTCAGGCCCTTCAGATTTGCTCCTGTTTTTAATGCGGCAGACCATCATCCCGCCTCTGTCAGTCTTTTCTCGCGGCTGACGCCGGGCATGAATTTCATGCCCCGCAACGTTTTTGCCGCGCCCGCCAGAGTCTTGCACCAGTGGCTGCGCTGAACCTGGGGCCGGTGCGGCGCGCGGGCGGATTCGGGTTTGCGAGTTTGTTCGCAATCTGCCTGCGGGCGGGCTTTGGGCAGGTTTTCAGGGCCGGGCTGCGTTGGCTGGCTTCGTGCTGGCCGCGCCGCTTGCGCCGGTTTCGGGCACATAGACCATGCTGCCGTCTTTCATGCGGTAGGCCACGCCGGCTTTGGTGCCCTGGCCTTCGCCGATGGCGCCGCTGGATTGGTAGTGCTCCAGTTTTTCGCCCTGCTTGATGATGATTTCCATGTTGGGCTGGCCTTCGTTTTTGATGATGGTGACGCTTTGCGAGGTGAAGGGGTTGATGGGGCTGCTGGCCACGGCCAGCAAAAGGGCGGCGATGATGACGAGAAAGACGTCGATGAGATTGACGACGGACAGCAGGGGGTCGTCGTCTTCGATGTCGTCCAGCAGGCTGGTTGGGCGGCTGGCGCTCATGGCTGCGCTCCTGCCGGTTCTTCAAGTTGCGGGGCCTGGCGCAGGCGTTCGATGGCGAGCAGGTCTTGCGCGTACCAGCGGCGGCGCACGTGGACGGTGGCGTAGGTGATGGCGGCGGCAATGAGGGCCAGGATGACGGCGGAAAAGGCAATGGTCAGACCGCGCGACATTTCGGTGAGCTGGCCTTCAGCCAGGGCTTGCAGGGCAGGCCCCATGGGGATCATGGTGGCCACCAGGCCGAGCAGGGGGGCGACGCGGGCGGCGATGCGGGCGGCTTCCATGCGCTGGAGGGCCAGGGCTTGCAGCTCGCCTTGCGTGAGGGCGGGGTTCTGGCTCCAGGCTTGCAGCAGCTCGTGCCCGGCCGTGTCGCCACGGCGGGCGGCGCTGGCGCGCTGCACGGATTGCCAGAGAAATGCACCCAGGGCAAAGAAGGCGTAGGCAAAGAGCGCGGCCACGAGGATGAGCACGGGGGTGAGAAAGAGCTGGCTGACGCCGTACATGGCGGTTTCGATGGGGTTCACGGCTGGTTTACTCCTTTGGGTGGATGGAAAAAGTGGCTCCCTGATGAATGGAATGAGCGGGATGCCCGGGTTCAGGCCGGGCGTTTGTTGCGCGCAGGGCTTGAGCGGCGGCAGGGCAGGGCGGGGCAAGACGAGAGGTTAGCAGCGTAGTTTGCTTTTAAAAGAAGAGCGAATTTGAAGAGGTATAAAACGGCTTCCGTGCAGTTTCCACTAAGACATAATGCTATGGACATGGGAGCAAATAAACCCCTTTCTGTGAAGGCGTGAGGGGCCTGCAAGGAAGGGGGTGGCGGAAAGCCTGCTTTGCTTTCCGCCTGCCGGAAGGGGAAACGCGGCTGCCGCCAAGCAAAGCCGCGCTTTGAGCAGGCGCTCAGAAGCCGGCGGTGACGGAGCCTTTGAATGCCTGGTCGATGTATTGGCGCACGGCGTTGCTGTGGTAGGCGCTGATGAGCTGCCGCACCCAGGGCTGGTTGCGGTCTTGTTCGCGCACGACGAGGATGTTCACGTAGGGGCCTTTGGGGCTTTCCTGCGCGATGGCGTCGCGCTTGGGGTCCAGCCCGGCGGAGAGGGCGAAGTTGGTGTTGATGGCGGAGGCGTCCAGGTCGTCGAGCGAGCGGGGCAGCTGGGCGGCGTCCAGTTCCACGAATTTGAGTTTTTTCGGGTTTTCAGTGATGTCAAGCGGGGTGGCTTTCAGGCCGGCATCGGGCTTGAGCTTGATGAGGCCCTTTTCTTGCAGCAGCAGGAGCACGCGACCGCCGTTGGTGGGGTCGTTGGGGATGCCAAAGCGCGCGCCTTCTTTCAGCTCGCCCAGCGATTTCACTTTTCTGGAATACAGGCCGATGGGAAAGGTGACGGTGTCGGCCACGCTGACGAGCTTGTAGCCACGGTCTTTGATTTGCTGCTCCAGGTAGGGTTTGTGCTGGTAGCTGTTGGCGTGCAGGTCGCCGGAGGCCAGCGCGGCGTTGGGCTGCACGTAGTCGCCGAATTCGATGATTTTGATTTGCAGGCCGTCCTGGGCGGCGGCTTTTTTCACGACTTCCATGATTTGCGCGTGCGGGCCGGCAGTGACGCCGACCTTGATTTCTTCAGCCGCCAGGGCAGGGGGCAGGCACGCGGCGGCCAGGGCCAGCAGGGCGGGCGAGAGCGCGCGCGAGAGGGCGCGCAAGAAGGTGAGTTTGGGCATGGGAAAGCTTTCTGTGGGCAGGCAAGGGGCACAGGGCATGGCGGCGCGGCCATGCCCTGTGCGCAGAGGCGTTAGGGCCTGTTCAAAGTTTGTCCGTGGATGCGCAAGGCGCGGATTCGGGCGGTCTGCGCTTTGCCGCCCATTTCAATTCACGCTTTTGCCCCTCACGGCCAGCTTCTGGGCAGGCGCTCAGAAGCTGGGGATGACGGCGCCTTTGAATTTTTCGTCGATGTATTTGCGGATGGTGTCGTTCTGGTAGGCCTTGAGCAGCTTGGCCACCCAGGGTTTGGCCTGGTCTTCTTCACGCACGACGAGGATGTTGGCGTAGGGGCCGTTGGGGCCTTCTTGCGTGATGGCGTCGGTTTTGGGGTTCAGGCCCGCTTCGAGCGCGAAGTTGGTGTTGATGCCGGCGGCGTCCAGGTCAGGCAGGGAGCGGGGCAGCTGGGGGGCGTCCAGCTCCACGAACTTGAGCTTTTTGGGGTTGTCCACCACGTCCAGCGGCGAGGGCGTCAGGCCCGTGCCGGGCTTGATTTTGATGAGGCCCTTTTCCTGCAAGAGCAGCAGCACGCGGCCGCCGTTGGAGGGGTCGCTGGGAATGCCAAAGCGCGCGCCTTCTTGCAGCTCGGCCAGTGATTTCACTTTTTTGGAGTAGATGCCGATCGGCTCGGTCAGCGTGGTGCCGATGATGGCGAACTTGTAGCCACGGTCTTTGATTTGCTGGTCAAGGTAAGGCTTGTGCTGCATGGAGTTCAGGTCCAGATCGCCCGCCGCCAGCGCGGCGTTGGGCTGCACGTAGTCGTTGAATTCGATCACTTGCAGGTCGATGCCTTCCTTGGCGGCCAGGGGCTTGACTTGCTCCATCACCAGCGCGTGGGAGCCAGGCGTGACGCCGACTTTGAGCTTGACGTTGTCCGCCTGGGCCGCGCCAGCGAAGGCGCAGGTGCAGGCGGCGGCCAGCAGGGTGCGGATGAAAGCGCGTTTTTGCAGCTTGATCATGGCGGGGTTTCCTTTGAAGGGCGGGGTGGAAGAAGGAGGGGAGAGAGGAGGGGAGAGGCGCCAGACTCTTCAAAAAGAAGAGCAAATTCAGGGCCTTCAAAAAGGGCGTTGTCGCCCATTTTGCGGGGACGTCTTGCTATGGATTAAAGAGCGAATTCAGCGCCTTCAAAACGCGGGCAGCAGTGCGCCCTTGAAGTGCTCGTTGATGAAGTCGCGCACCGGCGCGCTTTGGTAAGACTTGATGAGCGCCTGCACCCAGGGCTGGTTTTTGTCTTGCTCGCGCACGGCCAGCACGCCGGTGTAGGGTGTGTCGGCCTTTTCCAGCGCCAGCGCCTGCTTTTTCGGATCCAGCCCGGCGGGCAGGGCGTAGTTGGTGGGCACCGAGGCGGCGTCCAGGTCAGCCAGCGAGCGCGCAAGCTGCGCGGCGTCCAGCTCCACGAACTTGAACTTCTTCGGGTTTTCCACCACGTCCAGCGGCGAGGCGCGCAGGCCCGCGCCGGGCTTGAGCTTGATCAGGCCCTGCCCCTCCAGCAGCAGCAGCGTGCGGCCGCCGTTGGAAGGGTCATTGGGAATGCCGATGCGCGCGCCTTCGGGCAGGTCTTTCAGGCTGGCGTGCTTTTTGGAATAAACGCCCATCGGAAAGGCCACCGTCTTGGCCACGCTCACGATCTTGTAGCCCCGGTCGGCCACCTGCTGGTCCAGATAGGGCTGGTGCTGGTAGCTGTTGGCCTGCAAGTCGCCCGAGGCCAGCGCGGCGTTGGGCTGCACGTAGTCGCTGAACTCGACGACCTGAATGTCCAGCCCTTGCGCGGCGGCCTGCTTTTTCACCTGCTCCATGATTTCGGCGTGCGGGCCGGCGGTCACGCCCACCTTGAGCGTGGTTGGGCCGCCAGCCAGCGCCAGCGGCGCGTGAGCCAGCAGCGCGGCGGTTGAAGCCGCGGCCAGCAGGGTGCGGAGAAAAGTGCGTGTTTTCATGTGTTTTCCTTTTGAATCAATGGGATGGAAAGCCAGCGCGTTATTTGTGGCTGAGCTTGCGCACCGCCCAGTCGCCCAGGCTTTGCAGCAACTGCACGAAGACGATGAGGATCACCACCACGGCCAGCATCACGTCTGGCAAAAAGCGCTGGTAGCCGTAGCGGATGCCCAGATCGCCCAGGCCGCCGCCGCCAATGGCGCCCGCCATGGCCGAATAGCCCGTCAGGCTCACCAGCATGATGGTCAGCCCCGCCACGATGCCCGGCAGCGCTTCGGGCAGCAGCACTTTGAAGACGATTTGCCGCGTGCTGGCGCCCATGGCCTGCGCGGCTTCCACCAGGCCCGAATCCACCTCGCGCAGCGCCGTCTCCACCAGCCGCGCCACGAAAGGAATGGCCGAGATGGTCAGCGGCACGATGGCCGCCGCCGTGCCGATGGACGAGCCGACGACAAAGCGCGTGAACGGAATGATGGCCACCAGCAAGATGATGAAAGGCGTGGAGCGCACCGCGTTCACGATGGCGCCCGTGACGGCATTGACCGCCCGGTTTTCCAGCACGCCGCCGCGATCCGTCAGCCGCAGAAACACGCCCAGCGGCACGCCCAGCAGCGCGCCAGCCAGGCCCGAAATGGCCACCATCAGCATCGTCTCCCACAGCGAAGTGGCAAACAGCTCCAGCATGGCGGCGGTGAAGTGTTCAAACATGGCCCGGGCCTTTCATCTCGTCGCTTGCTCTTGCCGCTTTCATTTCATCGGTCACATCCTGCACCTGCACGCCGCTGGCTGCCAGCGCGGCAGCTACCGCCTGCACGCTGCCAGCGGGGCCGCTGGCGTAAATGGCCAGCGAGCCAAAAGTCTGGCCCTGGATTTCATCCATCTGCCCGTGCAGGATGCTCACATCCACCCCGTGCTCGCGAATCAGGCGCGAAAGCACCGGCTGCTCGGCCCGCTCGCCCGCGTAAATCAGCCGCAGCAGCCTTCCTGCGTGCCCGGCGGGCAGCGCCGCGTGCAGCGCAGCCATGTGCTCGCGCACGCTGGCGGGCAGCGTCTGCGGCATCACCTCGTCAATCAGGCTGCGCGTGATGGGCTGCTGCGGGCGCGTGAACACGTCCAGCACGGCGCCTTGCTCCACCACGCGGCCCGCGTCCATCACTGCCACGCGGTGCGCGATTTGGCGGATGACTTGCATCTGGTGCGTGATCAGCACCACCGTCAGCCCCAGCTCGCGGTTGATTTGCTGCAGCAGCGCCAGGATGGAACGCGTGGTTTCGGGATCGAGCGCCGAAGTCGCCTCGTCCGAGAGCAGCACCTTCGGGCGGCTGGCCAGCGCGCGCGCAATGCCCACGCGCTGCTTTTGCCCGCCGCTGATCTGCGCCGGATAGCGGTCAGCCAGCGCCGAAAGCCCCACCAGCTCCAGCAGCGGCATCACGCGCTCGCGGATTTCGCTGCGGCCCATGCCCGCCAGCTCCAGCGGCAGCGCCGCGTTGTCAAACACCGTGCGCGAAGACAGCAAATTGAAATGCTGGAACACCATGCCAATCTCGCGCCGCGCCGCACGCAGGCTGGCTGGCGGCAGCGCCATCAAATCCGTGCCCGCCACGGCCACCCGCCCCTGTGTGGGCCGGTTGAGCAAATTGATGCAGCGCACCAGCGAGCTTTTGCCCGCCCCGCTGCGGCCAATGATGCCGAACACCTCCCCAGGTTGAATGCGCAGGCTCACCCCGTGCAGCGCCCGCACGGTCTGCCCGCCGGGGCCGGGGTAATCCAGCGTGATGTCATCCAGCGCAATCATGGGCGCGCCCGCCCCATCAAAAGCGCCCGCTGGCAAGGCGGGCGCGGCAGGCTGGGCATCGCGAAAGGAATGCAAAAAAGAAAAGTCAGCGTCAGACATGGGTCATTCAACCACCAGGGACGCGATCATGGCGCACGGCCTTGCGTTTTCAAACGAATAAAAAGTTGTGTCCATATACACGGGCAGAACAAAAAACTCGCGACTGTACTCGCTGGCTGGCCGCCGCGCTCCGCCTGACGGCCAGCGCGTGAGCCAACGACGCGCCGGCAAACGCTGGTTCAAAGACAAGAACCGCATAACTGAAAGCTTCGCCACCAGGCATGCGAGCGGATCATCAAAAACAAGACGTTTATCAGACCGCATGCGCCATTGGAAGAAATACGCAAATTTTTCTGACGCGGCATATGGAAAAAGACTGAAACAAGACCTCTCCCAGGGCGGCGGCGCGTTTTTGGGACTGCGACTGCCTGAATACACCGGCGCGGCCCGATCCGGCATCAATGCCAATTCTTCGTCATCAGCCGGATATGCCGTTCATCATCTCAATGTCGCCCCTTATCGGATATTGGGCCTGAAAAGCGGAAATCGTTCACGCTTTTCATGAAATAAGGGCCAGCAGAAGCAAAAACCGGGTGTATAAAGCATCCCGTTGAGAGCAGATCGCAATGTTGCTGGTTGTCCACATGACGTGAAGCGGCAGAGGCTTTGGTGTGAGCAAAGCTCGTTAACCAGAACAAGTTTGCCAATATGTATATTATCTAAATAAGGAATCGGTGCATGATAGGAATGATTGCATACGCCATTTTGGGCGGATTCATCTTGATTGCCGTGATGATCAGCAACCGGCTGGTCAAGATTTTCGGTTGGTCGCTGTCACCCAATAAATTATTTCTTTTGCGCGTGGGGGTCTTTTTTAGCATATTTTTCATATTATTTTTCGATCATATTGTTGGAGTAATTCAATTTGAATATGTGTGTCATCGCAAAACCGAAACAAAACTCGCGGCTGACTGGAAAGACGTGAAGCGCGCAGGATTGGCGCCAGAAGAAAATTTGTCATTTGGGCGTTTAGGATATACAGTTCCCATTTCATGTGCCAAAATGAAGTATCAAGACCTGGATACTGGTAAGATATTTCTTTCTTATACTTATTGCAGAATGAAATGGGGATTTCTTGCGCGGAATTTAGCGGTGAATAATACCAGCACTAGTCTTTGTTTTCCTAAGGATGCGAGAAATATTGATCATATGGTTAACATTGGCAATCTTTTAGAGAAAGGGGAATCACAATGAGCTACATTCAATCCGTCTATATCAATGCTCTGCTCGCAGACGCATCTTATATTGATTTACCCATAGGTAAAGTCGATGCAGACTCCGAAAGGTACAAGGAGCTATCCATTCGAGTGACACCTTTATTGTCGAAATTCATTGCCGACAATTTCGAAGTCATCAGCAATGAATACAAGAATGATTTCCCTGGACTTGGCTCTGGATTTGACGCCATTGTCTGGAAAGGCCGCCAAGGCACGCCCTATGAAGGAAAAGTTTTTGTTTCGACCCGGGGAACTCAGCCGGGAGAGGATATGTTTGGCGCAGACCTCGATTTGGCCTTGAGTTCATCGGCTCGCAGCCAGATTATTGACATGGTCAACTGGTGGTTACGCGAGACCACGCCAACCACGGAAACCGTCAGGCAACTGATCAACATACCCACTCCGACTGGCGTACCCATTCCTTCGCCCCTATCCCTGGTTGTTCCCGGCCTTCCGGCCCAAGGGACGGGCAGACTAACTGGTATCAATTCAATCTCAATTAATGGCCACAGCCTGGGTGGGCATCTGGCCTCGGCCTTTGCGCGCATTTTTGGCGGCAGCCTCTCCATAGAACACATCTCCACCTTCAATAGCGCCGGTTTCTTGCAAAGCACTGCCGAGCTTTTCTTCGACAAAATTGACAACCTGCTGGGCAAAGGCCAGCCCATGTCAGCGGTTTCCAGCAGTCAGAGCAACTATTTTGCCGAGAATGGCATTAATTTCACCACCAATAACTGGTGGTTTACCCAGATGGGCCAGCGCGTGGGCCTGTTTCAGGAAGAAGGCACGGGCCTGAGCAACCATTACATGTACCGCCTCACGGACATGCTTGCGCTGGGCAATGCGCTGGAAAAACTCGCGCCTGATTTGAGCATTGAAGCCCTGAACCAAATCGTTTCATCGGGCAGCCACATTGCCAAAGGCTCGCTGGAGGGAGTGCTGGATGCCGTGCGGCGTTTTATTCATGGCACCAACATCGAAAGCCTGCCAGCCAGCGACGCCAGCGAAAGCGACGAGGGCCGCGTCAAATTTCATGAAACCCTGGCCCAATTGCAAGCTGACCCGGCGTATCGGGCCTTGGAAGGCAAACTGCGCATTCAGCCAGCGGGCGCCATTGCGCCGCAGCAGGCGTGCGAAGACTTTGCGGCTTTTGTTTAGTTCATATTTCTAGCCAGATGAACATATGATTCATCCGGGGCGATTTAAAAACAGATAAAGATATAACCACGAACATTTCATGTTGATAGAAAATCATGCAGTCACGACGACGAATCTCAATCCCTGAATTCATGGTTTATTGTCTGCTGGGCATGGGGGCGTATGTGCTGCTTTGGGAATACCGAACCAGCCAGCTCATTTCCGACCAGGAAATGATCGATCATTTTTACCAGTATCGCAGCGAATTTCAGGAACTGGCAGATACCTATCTCGCGGCAGAAGAGGTGAACCGGAGCAGCTGGAAAACGCCTCGTACCGACCAATTGAAAAAAATGGCAGGCATAGATGCTATTGGAGGCAGCATACATTGTTGGCTTGATAACCCTTATTCCATTGAGGCTAGTAATCGATTGAGGGAGATGGACCAAAAGAAATCATGGAAAGAATGTTGGCACAGGACAAGCATTATTATTAAAATGCGGGGACGTGATCGATATAAGGCTCCAGCGTTATTCAGTGGAGTGCATTGGAAAAATTATTATTATATCCCTGTTGATCCCAAGATTGAAAATGGAAGAATTGTTCCGCCATGGGGGGTCAACGGTCCCGAGAACTATCTTGGAATGCGTGTATTGCCCTCGCTGAGATATCCCAAATGGGAGCGGGGCGAGTGTGTTTTAAGGAAGATTGAACCAAGGTGGTTCATCATGAGGTGCAGGAGCCAATAGAAAGGAGCTTATCATGGCAAATTCGACTGTATTCTTTTCAAGAGTCCACGCAGACCAGGCTTATCCCGGTCAATCGTTTGAATGGATTAAATCATTAAAAGTGCCTATAGCAAGAATAGCTGAGTTAATAGGTGTTTCTTCCGGCAGCATAGCTGGCATCCTGGCGGAGGAGCGAAAGGATTATCTGAGCAACGAAACAACGCAGTGGACAGCTGACAAGATTGCCCAATATGACAATTATGGGTCGATCGCCGCGGAGCTGCTGGCCTATGCCGCAAATGCGGCAGATCTTACATCTCTTGCCGCCTATCTGGCTGCCATTCCTTCGGGGTCGGCCAGAACGCATGAATTCTGGGTAAAAGAAATAGCGGAAGTCGAAGCGGCGTTTGCCGAAGATCCGGACCGCATACCATCCACATCAGAAAAGCTGAAACATCCCAGCCTGATTGACGTGGGCTGGGGAAATTTCAGAATCAGCACGGCCGTTCGCTTGCTGAAGAAATACCCGGCTGAAGCCAAGGCACTGGGGCTTGATGACTACTATTCGGATTACGCCAAGATGGTTGAGGATCTGATTGATCCATCATCTGATGCCGTTGTCAAATTCTATGCCCTCTATATCAAGGAAGCGGAAGCGTGGTTTGTCCAGAATCAGGCTTACGGCAATCACTGGAACACACTGCCTCAGGAATTCAAGGATTCGCTGCTGGTGACTTTTCTGAACCTGGGGGAAACCAAGATGGCCAGCCTCAGAAAAACACCTGATGCGTTGGGTTATCTGCCCCAACCCGCCTTGTTTACTGGTGGCGGCATTAATCATCTGCTCAATGCGCAGGCCATTGGCGAGGCGATGGGTTGGACAGGCTATGGAGATTCAGTGACTGCCGTTGACAGCCTGCTGGAGCTGGCTTTGCAAAATACTTCAGAAGGATTGGCCGCGCGCTATGCCCTCAAACAGATGCGATATGTTGTTTTGCCAGCGCTTGATTATGATGCTGTTAACAAGGACGGCGCTCTCGAGCTGGCAGAAGGGCCATACAAAGGCCATATGACGAAGAATTATCTGGAAGACCGCGCCAATGCTTTGAAGCTTTTCCAGATTTATGAAAAAAACCCCAGATTGCCCCATGTGCCTTTCTGGCAATGGGGAGATGCCGTCATTAGCGATGTAGCCTCAGGCAAGCAATTGACTGTCAATGGATGGGATCTGGGCGTGGCTGAAAAGCGCCACATTATTTTCGGCAGTGACGATAGTGATACCACTCAGCTGCGAGGCGGTTCAGCCGAAGACCGTATTTACGGTGGCGATGGAAATGACACGCTGGACGGACGTGGCGGCAATGATTATCTGGAAGGAGGCGCAGGCAACGACACCTATCTGTTCAGCAGCAAAGACCAAGGCACGGATACTGTTTTTGACAGCGACGGCCAAGGCCGCCTCATGGTCGATGGCCACACGCTGCAAGGCGGCCAGCGCAAGGCAGACAAAGTCTGGGTCAATGAAGAGCAAGGCATCGTCTACAGCCTCACAGGCAGCGGAGCGAACACTTACCTGCTGGTGAAAAACAAAAAATCGGGCCACATCATTGCGCGCATCCGCAACTGGACCAATGGCCAGCTGGGCTTGAGCATGACGGA
>ERZ773049.2016-NODE-2016-length-11296-cov-9.312873_pt1 | contig 11296 bp, 9 predicted proteins | sample MGYA00580633_ERZ773049 | MGnify/ENA primary metagenome ERZ773049 (study PRJEB29015, sample SAMEA2737991) | human oral metagenome | biome: human oral; feature: human-associated habitat; material: dental | place: China | collected 2066 ... | reverse complement strand
CGCTCCCGCGCCGAGCATGGCCGCGCCCCCGAGCCGACCCGCCGTGCTCGCGTCGGCGGCCGGGCCGCCGTTGATGCGCCACAGGGGATGGTCGATGTCGGTGGGGCTGGCCGGAACGTGCCCACCCCACACGTAACCGTTGCGGTGGTGGTTCGCGTTCACCCGCGTGTGCATCAGGTCCACGCCCATCAGGTCCTGGGGATCGGTGATCGGCCTGTCGTAGGAACCCGTCGCGTCCGGCGGAAGGTAGCGCCTGGCCACCTGGTGCGAGGCCAGCGCGCGCCTGCGCATCGCCTCCTCCGTGTCCGGATCGGCGTAGCCGTCCGGGTACAGGGATTTGTCGGAGCGCAGCGCGGCGCGCCCGTAGTCGTCGGCGGCGCTGCGACCGTAGGCGCCCAGGTCGTGGGGCGAGTACTGGACGTGACCCCGACCGAGGTTTTCCTTTGTGGTCGGAGGAAGAAGCGGGACCTTCTGTCTTTCTAGCGAGTCGGGATTAGGTCCCGCCTGCGTCAGGTCTCCCATGCCACCGCTGAGTTCGCCCGTCGCGGCGTTGACGCGCTTGAGGATCTCGGCTGCGGCCGCCTCGCGCTGCGCGTTCGCCTGGGCCTCCACCGCGTTGACGTAGGCCACCCCGGTCGCGAGCACGGCCGAGGCGACAAGCCCCGGAACGGGCGCAAGCATGGGCGCGAAGGGCAGCGACACCGTGGCGGCGCTGCGCAGAGCCTCCGTCTTGGCGTCGAGGAGGGTGGGGGAGAGCTGCCTCGCGTCCGCCTTCGCCTGCGCGACGGCCTGCCGGGCCGCCACGTAGTGGGTGATTCCGCGCATGTAGTAGTCCCGCTTGGATTCGAGCCGGGCAACCGTCTTATCCGCCCACGCCTTCAGGGCATCCCCTGTCTGCCCGGTGAAGCCCTGGTGCTGCTGGAAGTGTCGCACCCGATCGATCGCATCCGCGAAGCCGCGCAGAACGCGCCGGTGCTCGCTGTCCCACGCGCTCAGCTCCTCGGTGTGGTCCGCCTGCGCGGCGAACGTCATGACTCGGTCGTACATCGGTGAAGAAACCATGATCGTCGTTCTCCTATCGCTCAGAACTCGGGCATCTGACCGGCCGGGGCGGGCGCGTCCGCGGGTTGCGCGCTCGGGGCAGCCGGGGCGGAGGGGGAAGCCCCAGTGCCCGACGCGCTGGGAGTCGAAGCAACGGCACCTGACGTGCTGGTCCCCGACGCGCTGGGAGCCGCCGGGGCGGAGGACGCAGCGGTTGCCGCCGGATCGGACTGGAGGGCGTGGTTGATTGCCTCAAGCACCGCCGCGTTGCCCTCCTCGGTGTTCTCGGCCTCCTTCTCTGCGATCGACAGATTCGTGCGGAAGGTATCGAAGATCTCCTTCTCCTCCGCGAGTGTGTCGTTGACCGAATCGAAGAACGCCACGGTTTTCTGTCGGAAGTCCTGCGTGCCCGGTTCGCTTGGCCACCGCGTCTGCGTTTGAGCGCTATTGAGCTGGTGAGTTGCGTCGTTGGAACGAGAGAGTGCAGCTCCCCCGTCCTCAATGTCCCCGTGCGTTTGCGCGTGGGAACTGCTATTGAAACCGTAGTCGGCCATGAGCGTGCTTCCTGTCGTCGACCGGCGCGTCAAGAGGCGGCGCGCGGGTCGGAGTTCTTGCGTTAGTCACCAAGTGTATGGATCCGACCCGGCGGGGGCAAACACGCCCCTTGTCTGTCTTTCGGTGTGTGAGCCTCAAGCTTCCTGCGGGGGCGTCGAGCAATCTCGCGAGTCTCAGGACCTCAACGCGCCGCGAACACGAACGGGCGCCGCCGTCAGGAGTGAGAGGCGTGTGCATTCCGGGTGAGTGTGACACTTCATCGAGACGGTGCCAGTGGCCAATGGGTCTCAAGGGCAATGGGCATGCCGGGTGACGGGTCCGCGGGGTGATGGCGGGGCACGTGCCGACCGCGCGGCCGAGTGCGGCCGTTGCGTCGGCCCCCGCCCGTCCGCTTCGCTGCTCCAACGGCGTCGGTTGAAACCTGGGCCGCCCCTGTCTTGCTGTTTTGGGGGCTGGTTGAAACCTGGGCCGCCCCTGTCTTGCCGTTTCGGGGGCTGGTTGAAACCTGGGCCGCCCTGGTCTTGCTGTTTTGGGGGTTGGTTGAAACCTGGGCCGCCCTGGTCGTGCTGTTTTGGGGGCTGGTTGAAACCTGGGCCGCCCCTGTCTTGCCGTTTCGGGGGCCGAATGAAACCGAGACCGCCCTGGCCTGACGAGAAACGTCCATAATCGGCGTTTTCTACGAAGCAGGGGTGGTCTCGGTTTCATGTTCCGCTTCCCTCCGTCCCACGGTTGCCTCCAACCCGCAGGCGGGGGCGGTCCCGGTTTCACCGCCCTCCTGCCCGTGGCGGGGAAGTCCTGGGGGCGATCGGCTGGGGTGGTCTCGGTTTCATGTTCCGCTTCTCTCCGCCCCACGGTTGCCTCCCACCCGCAGGCGGGGGCGGTTTGTGCGGCGGCGTCGATGAAGAGGTCCACGGTTGCCTCCCACCCGCGGGCGGGGGCGGTTTGTGCGGCGGCGTCGATGAAGAGGTCGGCGGTTGCCTCCCACCCGCGGGCTGGGGCAGCCCCGGTTTCACCTCCCTCCTGCCCCTGGCGGGGAGGTCCTGGGGGCGATCGGCGGGGGCAGCCCCGGTTTGACACCCCGCTTCCCTCCACGCCCACCGACAGCAGGGGCGCTCACTCCCACGACGAACACAACCGAGACCATCCAGGGCGGACTCCCATCGCACATGTCCTCTGACAGCGGTCGCAAGAACCTCAACTCTCCGAGAGGGAGGCCACGATTTACGACAGAGAATCGTTGCGCAAATTGGGTGCCCGGGAGGTTCTCGGATGTGCCGGTTTTCCCGAGATACAGCCAAAAAGTAACGTAGGTCGCCGACTGAGGGTTACCTGGATAGGCTTTCTCGCGGAAGTGAGGTGCCGTGCACGCCTCACCCACCTATGCACATTCGCGCGGACGAACCCGCGCGCCCACACTACGGAGGAACGCGGTGGCATCCACCATGCCTGGCGACATGAGCGCCGACGTTGTCGTCGTCGGCGCGGGCCCCGGCGGCTCCTCCACCGCCTATCACCTCGCCCAAGCGGGCCTCGACGTCATCCTCCTCGAAAAAAACACCTTCCCCCGCGACAAGATCTGCGGCGACGGGCTCACCCCCGCTGCCGTCCACGAACTCATCGCCATGGGCGTGGATACCACCGGGTGGATGCGCAACCGAGGCCTCACCGTCATCGGCGGTGGACACACCGTCCACATGGACTGGCCCGACCAGAAGTCCCTGCCCGGATACGGCATGACGCGCGCCCGCACCGACCTCGACCACGCCCTCGCCCGCCGCGCCCAGGAAGCCGGAGCGCGCCTGTACGAAGGCGTCACCGTCACCGGAGCCATCCAAGACGGTTCCGGCCGCGTCACCGGCGTCACCGCCAAGAGCGGGCGCGGGAAGAACGCCACCGCCCTCACCGTGCGGGCCTCCATCACCGTCGACGCCGGGGGAGTGGCCGCCCGACTGGCCACCGGCCTCGGCATCGACAAGAAGATGAACCGCCCCATGGGCGTCGCCGCCCGCGCCTACTTCCGCAGCCCCCGCGGGGACGAAGAATGGATGGAATCCCACCTCGAACTGTGGAGCGGAGCCCCCGGAGCCTCCGACCTGCTTCCCGGATACGGGTGGATCTTCCCCATGGGCGAGGGGGTCGTCAACGTCGGCCTGGGCTCCGTCGCCTCCCGCGCCGGTGCCACCAACCTGCCCTACCGCGACGTCTTCAAGGCGTGGACCGCCAACCTGCCGGGCGAATGGGGATTCACCCCCGACAACCAGATCGGACCCCTGCGCTCCGCCGCCCTGCCCATGAGCTTCAACCGCAAGCCCCACTACACCCAGGGGCTCGTCCTCGTCGGAGATGCCGGCGGCATGGTCTCCCCCTACAACGGAGAAGGCATTGCCCCCGCCATGAAGGCGGGACGCTACGCCGCCTCGTGCATCGCCCAAGCCCTGCGCCGCGCACATCGCGCCGGCATCGACCGGGCCATGAGCGAATACCCCCACATGCTCCGCGACGAATACGGCGGCTACTACCAACTCGGCCGCATCTTCGTCGCACTCATCGAAAACCCGACAATCATGCGCACCTGCACGAACGTCGGACTGCCCATGCCGCGCCTCATGACGCTCGTCCACAAGCTCCTCTCGGACGGGTACGAGAGGAGCGGCGGCGATTTCGACGACCAACTCATCACAACGCTGACCAAGGTGGTGCGCCCCGCATGAGCACCGCCAACCACAACCGGGAGGAACGATGACGAATCCCTACGTGCCGCTGCTCATCATGTCGGCAGCTGCCCTCGTACTAGCCTTCGGAGGCCTGGGCGCCTCCGCGATCCTGGGCCCCACCAAGAAGTCCACAACCAAGGCCGACAACTACGAGTGCGGTATCCAGCCGACCAGCGCTCACCTCACCGAGGGTCGCTTCCCGGTGCGCTACTACCTGGTCGCCATGACCTTCATCATCTTCGACATCGAAGTTGTCTTCATGTACCCGTGGGCCGTCAGCTTCAACCAGCTCGGCCTCTTCGGCCTGATCGTCATGATGAGCTTCCTCGTCACCCTGTGCGTCCCCTACGCCTACGAATGGCGACGCGGCGGCCTGGACTACTGAGAAGAAGAGTAAGGAAGAAACAAGTGGGACTGGAAGAATCCCTGCCCGCGGGCATCGCGCTCACCAGCGTTGAGAAAGTCCTCGGCCTCGCACGCAAGTACAGCCAGTGGCCCGTCACCATGGGCCTGGCGTGCTGCGCCATCGAAATGATGGCCGCCGGAACCCCCCGATTCGACATGGCGCGCTTCGGCCTCGAGGTCTTCCGCGCCTCCCCGCGGCACTCCGACATGATGATCGTCTCGGGCCGCGTCTCCCACAAGATGGCCCCCATCATCCGACGCGTCTACGACTCCATGCCCGAACCCAAGTGGGTCATCTCCATGGGCGCCTGCGCGTCCTCCGGCGGCGTCTTCAACAACTACGCCGTCGTCCAGGGCTGCGACCACATCGTCCCTGTCGACGTCTACCTGCCCGGCTGCCCGCCGCGCCCCGAGGCCCTCATCCACGCGGTTCTCGTCCTGCGCGAGCAGATCGGCAAGGAACCCCTGGGCGTCCACCGCCGCGAGATCGCCCGCAAAGCCGAGCAGGCCGCCCTCGAAGCCACGCCCACCCACCAGATGAAGGGACTCCTGGCATGAGCGACCTGTCGATCCCCGAGGACAACGCGCCCGCCCCAGCCGACGCGGCCCCCGCCCAGCGCGGCTTCGCCCTGCCCGAGCCCATCGCCCACCGCGAAGGCCTCTTCGGCGCGGGCACCGACTCCTCCACCTCCGGCTTTGCCGGACTCGTCACCGACTCCTTCCTGCCCGGCGAGGCCTCGCGCCCCTACGGCTCCTGGTTCGACCAGGTCGTCGACGTCCTCGAAGAGCTCATCGCGGCCGACGGCCTGAAGGTTGCCGACGTCATCGAAAAGGTCACCGTCGACCGCGGACAGCTCGGTATCTTCGTCGCCCGCGAGCACATCGTGCGCGTCGCCTCCTACCTGCGCGACGACCCCGACCTGCGTTTCGAAATGTGCCTGGGAACCAACGGCGTCCACTACCCCCTCGACAAGGGGCGCGAGCTGCACGCCATCTACCCCCTGTACTCGATCACGCACAACCGTCTGATCCGCCTCGAAGTCACCTGCCCCGACTCCGACCCGCGCATCCCCTCCATCGTCTCGGTCTACCCGGCCAACGACTGGCAGGAACGCGAAACCTGGGACCTCATCGGCATCATCTTCACGGGGCACCCCTCCCTGACGCGGACCGCGATGCCCGACGACTGGGTCGGACACCCCCAGCGCAAGGACTACCCCCTGGGCGGCATTCCCGTCGAATTCAAGGGCGCCGTCACGGCCTCCGCCGACGTCCGTAGGAGTGTGAACTGATGACCAACGCCTTCCGCGCGCCCGCCGGCGCGAGCGACCTGCCCCTCGAGGACATCCCCGAGGTCCTCACACAGGGCGGCGACTGGGACGACGTCCTGCACGAGATCGAGGCCATCACCTCCGAACGCATCGTCGTCAACCTCGGCCCCGTCCACCCCTCCACCCACGGCGTGCTGCGCCTCATCCTCGAGCTCGACGGCGAAAAGGTCCGCGAGACCCGCGTCGACACCGGCTACCTGCACACCGGCATCGAGAAGAACATGGAGTACCGCACGTGGGCTCAGGGCGTCGCATACTGCACGCGCATGGACTACGTCGCCCCCTTCTTCCAGGAGGCCGCCTACTGCCTCGGCGTCGAGAAACTGCTCGGCATCACCGAGGACGTGCCCGAACGCGCCAGCCTCATCCGCGTGCTCATGATGGAGCTGTGCCGCATCGCCTCCCACCTGGTCGCCATCGGCTCGACCGGCAACGAGATGGGCGCCACCACGATCATGACGATCGGCTTCCGCGCCCGCGAGGAGATCCTGCGCGTCTTCGAACGCATCTCCGGCCTGCGCATGAACCACGAGTACATTCGCCCCGGCGGCGTCGTCCAGGACATCGGCGAGGGCACGACGGACTACATCCGCGACCGCCTGCGCCGCGCCCGCAAGGACATCGGCGAGCTCCAGGACATCCTGGTGGAGAACCCGATCTTCAAGAAGCGCCTGTGCGACGTGGCCGTCATGCCGCTGAGCGCCCTCATGGCGCTGGGCACCACCGGGCCGGGCGTGCGCGCCGCCGGACTGCCCCTGGACCTGCGCAAGAGCCAGCCCTACTGCGGCTACGAGAACTTCGAGTTCGATGTTCCCACCCGCGACAAGTCGGACGTCTACAACCGCACGATGGTCCGCTTCGACGAGTGCTACGAGTCGATGCGCATCGTGTGGCAGGTCCTGGCCAAGCTCGACGAATGCGAGGGGGCGCCCACCATGGTCGCCGACCCCGAGATCGCCTGGCCCGCCCGACTGGCGGTCGCCACCGACGGCCAGGGCACCAGCGCCGACCACGTCCGCGAGATCATGGGGGAGTCCATGGAGTCCCTCATCCACCACTTCAAGCTCGTCACGGAGGGCTTCCACGTGCCCGCCGGCCAGGTCTACCAGACCGTCGAGCACGCGAAGGGAATCCTCGGCGTCCACCTGGTCTCCGACGGCGGAACCCGCCCGTTCCGAGCCCACTTCCGCGACCCCTCCTTCGCCAACCTGCAATCGCTGGCCATGATGACCGAAGGCGGCCAGCTGGCCGACGTGGTCGTCTCCCTGGCCGCTATCGACCCCGTTCTCGGAGGCGTTGACCGATGAGCTACACACCCGACACCCTGGCGCGCCTGCAGGCAGACGCCGCCCAGATCATCACCCGCTACCCGCAGGGCCACGCCCGCAGCGCCCTGCTGCCGATGCTCCACCTGATCCAGTCGGTTGACGGCTACGTCAGCCCCGACGGCATCGACTTCATCAGCGCCACCCTGGAGCTGCCGCGCGCCGAGATCAGCGCGGTCGCCACCTTCTACACCCAGTACAAGCGCCACCCCACCGGCGACTACCTCGTGGGCGTGTGCACGAACGCGCTGTGCGCCGTCATGGGCGGGGACGAGATCTGGGAGAAGGTCTCCGACAAGGTCGGCGTCGGAAGCGACGAGACCAGCGCGGATGGCCGCATCACCCTCGAACGCATCGAGTGCAACGCCGCGTGCGACTACGCGCCCGTCGTCATGGTCAACTGGGAGTTCTTCGACAACCAGACGCCGGAGTCGGCCGCGGCGATGATCGACGACATCCAGGCGGGCCGCGACATCCACCCGACCCGTGGCCCCGTCGTCGCCCCGACCTTCAAGGAGAACGAGCGCGTCCTGGCGGGCTTCCTCGACGGCCACGAGGACGAGGGGCCCTCCGCCGGCCAGTCCACCCTGCTGGGCCGACGCATCGCCGAGGAGCACGGCTGGACCGAACCGGTTGCACTCGGCGCCGCCGAGGCCACTGACCTGAAGGGAGAGGACGCGAAGTGAGCACCGCATACGCTGCGCCCGGGCCGCTGACCCCGATCATCACCAACGGGTGGGGCGAGGAACGCTCCTGGACCCTGGACTCCTACCGCGCGCGCGGAGGCTACCGGGGCCTCGAGAAGGCGCGAGCCATGGACCCCGCCGACATCGTCGCCGCCGTCAAGGACTCGGGCCTGCGAGGCCGAGGAGGCGCAGGCTTCCCCTCGGGCCTCAAGTGGTCCTTCCTGCCCCCCGCCGACGGAGGCCCCCGATACCTCGTCGTCAACGCGGATGAGTCCGAGCCGGGAACCTGCAAGGACATCCCGCTCATCATGGGTAACCCGCACGTCCTCATCGAGGGCATCGCGATCACGTCGCGGGCGATCGGCTGCGACCACGCGTTCGTCTACCTGCGCGGCGAGGTCACGCACGTGTATCGCCGCCTCCTCAGCGCCGTGCGCGAGGCCACCGAAGCGGGCGTGCTCGGCGATCTGCGCATCACCGCCCACGCGGGCGCGGGCGCCTACATCTGCGGCGAGGAAACCGCGCTCCTCGACTCGCTCGAGGGACGCCGCGGTCATCCGCGCCTCAAGCCCCCCTTCCCCGCGGTCGCAGGCCTGTACGCCCGTCCCACGGTCGTCAACAACGTCGAGACCATCGCTCAGGTGGCGGGCATTTTCCGCAACTCGCCGCAGTGGTTCGCGTCGATGGGCACCGAGAAGTCCAAGGGCCACGGAATCTTCTCCGTCTCCGGCCACGTCGCCAATCCCGGCCAGTTCGAGGCCCCCTTCGGCATCACGATGCGCGAACTCATCGATATGGCGGGCGGTATCCGCGAGGGGCACACGCTGAAGTTCTGGACGCCCGGCGGCTCCTCGACCCCGATCTTCACGCAGGACGAGCTCGACACCCCGCTCGACTACGAGTCCGTGGGGGCGGCCGGGTCCATGCTCGGCACCCGCGCCCTGCAGGTGTTCGACGAGACCGTCTCGGTGGTGCGCGTCATCACCCGGTGGTCCGAGTTCTATCAGCACGAGTCCTGCGGCAAGTGCACGCCCTGCCGCGAGGGGACCTACTGGATGAAGCAGATCATGCTGCGCCTTGAGCGGGGTGAAGGCCGCCCCGGCGACGTCGACCTGCTCGACGAGATCGCTCACAACATCGCCGGCCGCAGCTTCTGCCCGCTCGGTGATGCCGCAGCAACCCCGATTATGTCGGGCATCAAGCGCTTCCGCGACGAGTTCGAAGCCGGGCTGACCACGCCCGCCCGCGAGCTTTTCCCCTACGAGGCGTCCGCTAACTACGCGCGAGGAGGTGGCCGATGAGCGACGCTGCCGACATGATCGACGTCACCATCGACGACGTTCAGGTTTCAGTCCCCCAGGGCACGCTCGTGATCCGCGCCGCCGAGCAGGCGGGCATCCGGATCCCGCGCTTCTGCGACCACCCGCTGCTGGCCCCGGTCGCCGCGTGCCGCCAGTGCCTGGTCGAGGTCGGCATGCCCGACCGCAACACGGGCGAGCTGCGCTTCATGCCCAAGCCCCAGCCCTCCTGCGCGCAGACCGTCACCCCCGGCATGGTCGTCAAGACCCAGCACACCTCCGAGGTATCCAAGCGCGCCCAGCACGGCGTCATGGAGTTCCTGCTCATCAACCACCCGCTGGACTGCCCCGTGTGCGATAAGGGCGGCGAGTGCCCCCTGCAGAACCAGGCGATGAGCGATGGGCGCGCCACCTCCCGCTTCACGGACGCCAAGCGCACCTTCAAGAAGCCACTTCGCCTCACCTCCCAGATCCTCCTGGATCGCGAGCGCTGCATCCTGTGCCAGCGCTGCGTGCGCTTCGGCAAGGAGATCTCCGGCGACGTGTTCATGGACCTGCAGGGCCGCGGCGGCGGCAGCGCCCCCACCGACGATCACTCCTTCATGGGTGAGCAGGTCGGAGGCTTCGACACGACCACCCTGGACTTCTTTGACCCGACGGCCGTTGATGCCTCAACGTCGACGCTGTCCTCGCCCTTCGGCACCGACGCGATCGTGGGCTCCCTGAACGAGGGCGAGCTCTGCGTTGCCGAACGCGACGTGTCGGGCCGCGCCTTCGCCTCCTACTTCTCGGGCAACATCATCCAGATCTGCCCGGTCGGCGCCCTCACCGCCGCCTCCTACCGTTTCCGAGCCCGCCCCTTCGACCTCGTCTCCACGGCCGCCGTCACCGAGCACGACGCCTCCGGGTCGGCGATCCGCCAGGATATTCGCCGCGGCGAGGTCGTTCGCCGGATGAGCGGCAACGACCCCGAGGTCAACGAGGAGTGGATCACCGACAAGGACCGCTTCGCCTTCGAATGGGACAAGGTTGACCGCCTGACGGTCCCGCTCGTGCGCGAGAAGGGCGAGCTGGTTCCCACCTCCTGGTCCGACGCGCTGGACCGCGTGCGCGAGGGCCTCGAGCAGGCGGGTTCGTCCGTGGGCTTCCTGCCCGGCGGGCACCTGACCTTCGAGGATGCGTGGGCGTGGTCCAAGTTCGCCCGCACGGTCGTGGGCAGCGACTCCATCGACTTCCGCTCCCGCCCCTCCAGCGAGGAGGAGCGCTCCTTCCTGGCCTCCCACGTGGCCGGGACCGGCCTGGCCACCACGTACGCGGACCTCGAGAGCGCCGGACAGGTTCTCCTCGTCGCCCTCGAACCCGAGGACGAGTGCGGCGCCATGTTCCTGCGCCTGCGCAAGGGAGTGCGCAAGTCGGGCCTCGCGGTCGCCTCGATCGCACCCTTCACCTCGGCGGGATCGCGCAAGATGAACGCCCGAGTCCTGCACGCGGCCCCCGGCGCCGAACCCGCGCTCGTGGACGAGATCCGCGTCGGCGGACGATTCGACGACCTCGCCGGTGCCCTCGCCGACGGCATCGTTCTCGTCGGCGAGCGCGCGGGCGTGCCCGTCTACGCACCGCACCCCGGTGTGACCAGCGAGTTTGACGTGCCCACCGGCGATCCCGTGCAGGTGGCGCGTGACGGTGTGGCTGAGGCTCGCGCTAAGCTGCACGACGTGGTGATTGTCGATACTGCGGGTCGTCTGGGTGTTGACGCTGAGCTCATGCAGCAGGCACGCAACATTCGTGACGCTATTGAGCCGCACGAAGTTCTGTTCGTCATCGACGCGATGATCGGTCAGGACGCCGTGAACACCGCTAACGCCTTCAACGAGGGCGTGGACTTCACCGGCGTGGTGCTTTCCAAGCTTGATGGTGACGCCCGCGGCGGTGCGGCGCTTT
>ERZ773049.2014-NODE-2014-length-11306-cov-3.686072_pt1 | contig 11306 bp, 7 predicted proteins | sample MGYA00580633_ERZ773049 | MGnify/ENA primary metagenome ERZ773049 (study PRJEB29015, sample SAMEA2737991) | human oral metagenome | biome: human oral; feature: human-associated habitat; material: dental | place: China | collected 2066 ... | reverse complement strand
TATTTTTAGCTAATTACAAAAGTGATAAAGTGCTTATTATTTTTCAAAAAAGTATAATTTATATTTTTGTCTTATTGATAAATATTATTCTTAATTTTCAACTAGAAAATTATCTAGATAAAATTTTTGGTTTACTCATAACGTTTTACTTTGCTTGGGATAGAATATTCTCGCTATCAAAAGAAATATGGGATATACATTCTTTGCTGATAAAAAGGACAAAATAAATATTAAGTCTTAGAAAAGCTTATCGAGAGTTGATGAAATAAAAAAGTAATCAACTCTCTTTTTTGTAGATGCAAACTCAGTTGATTTATGATATAATGTTCTATGTTACAGAACATAGAACAGATAAGGAAGGAGGGACATTTTGAAAAGTGAAAATGAAGATAAAAAACAGCTAAAGGTTGAACTTGGGCAGTTAATTAAATCTAATAGAGAAGCTAAGGGCTATAGTCAACGTGAACTTGCAAGAGAAATAAAACTAGCAAATTCAAATCTTAAATATATTGAAGATGGAATAAATGCTCCAAGTCCCGAAGTCTATAAAAAAATAATCCTACTATTGAAGCCCGATGATAAAGATAGAGGACGAATGGATAATTTATATTCGCAAATTAGAGGAACACCGCCACCTGATATATGTGAATTTATGATTGAGAATGCGTATTTATATGACGTTCTTAGAAGCTTGGACAATAATTATAAAAAACACGATATTCAAACAAAAATATTGAATGGAGTGATTTTCGATGTAAATAAAGGAGAATGATGATGAGTGAAGACAGAAAGCAATTTTTAGAAAAATTAAATGAATATTATACAGATCAGAATCATATTGATGTTACTAAAGAAGTAAATTTAGTATTATCAATTGCAAATTCACTTAGAGGTTCTTTTGAAGCAGAAAAATATAAAGATGTTATTATTCCTATGGTAATTATTAGACGTTTTGAATGTGCTTTAGAAGAAACAAAAGAAAGTTTTATAGAATATTATGAGAATAATCCTAGTAAACCAGCACAGTTTTATGAGAAGAAAACAGGATATCCTTTTTATAACACTAGTAAATACTCTTTAAAAAAATTACTGGATGATAGTGATAGTATTGAGTCAAATTTTAATAGCTATATAGATGGATTTTCTGAAAATGTAAAAGAAATATTGAACAATTTAGAGATTAAAAACCAGATAAAGAAAATGAATAAAAATAATAGATTGTATAACGTCGTAAAGAAGTTTTCTGAAATAGATTTTAACCCTAAGACTGTAGATAATCATAAGATGGGATATATTTTTGAAGATATTATTAGAAGATATTCTGAAAATGTTGATGCCGGTGATCACTATACACCAAGAGAGGTAATAAGATTGATGGTAGAAATATTACTTGCAGAAAACTGTGATGATATTTTAACTGGTGACTCTAAAGTTGTTACTGTATTGGATGCTGCTTGTGGTAGTGGTGGAATGCTTTCGACTACACATGATTATATTAAGTTGAAAAATAGTACGGCTGATGTTAGGCTTTTTGGACAAGAAATATTAGAAAGTTCCTATGCTATATGTGCCGCAGATATGCTGATTAAAGGTCAGGATATTAGAAACATCAAAGGTGGAGAAAAAATAGCGAATACGCTGAAAAAAGATTGTTTTGAGAATCAAAAGATGAGATTTGTAATTATGAATCCGCCTTTTGGGACTCCTTGGGGAGGTAAAGACGCTCCAGAAGGGCAAGAGAAAGCTGTTAAAGATGAATATAAAAAAGGTGTTGAAGGCAGATTTGGAGCAGGATTACCAGCAACAACGGATGCGCAGCTTTTATTTATGCAACATGCAGTTAATAAACTTTCTAGTGATGGAAGAGCTGCAATTATAACTAATGGATCACCATTGTTTTCTGGTGGAACAACAAGTGGCGAAAGTCAAATTAGAAGGTGGTTATTAGAAAATGACTATGTTGAAGCTATAATTGCCTTACCAAATCAACTTTTTTATAACACTGATATTGGTATTTATATTTTTGTGATTTCTAGAAATAAAAGATCTGATAGAAGAGGTAAGGTTCAATTGATAAATGCAGTTGATATGTACAAACCTTTAAGAAAGTCTCTTGGTAAAAAAAGGAGAGAAATAGATTTAGAAAGTAGAAAAGAAATAGCAAAAATATATGCTGATTTCAAAGAAAATGAAAATTGCAAGATATTTCCTAATGAAGAATTTATGTATAAAGAATACGTTGTATATCAACCTTTGCAGCGAACAGGTAGACTTGACTTAGAAGCTATAGAAGAATTAGAAAAAAGTGATTTGTTTACTCAAAATTCAAATATATTTAATCAAATAGAGTTTGAAGAACTGATAGAGATGAATCCTAGAGATAAAGATTGTGAAAAGAAATATCAGAAATACATTAATGGACAGAAGTTCACAAAAGAAGTTATAAATCTATTAAAGAAAAATGCAACGAACGATAGATTCAATGATTATTCTGTATTCGAAAAGAAAATCAAATCAATACTAAGAAATGTAGAAGGTTATAGTGATAGTAGATTAGGGAATATATGTCTTGAGCTGTCTGAAATAGATAAAAAGGCAATTGTTCAAAAAGATAATAAGGGAAAAGTAAAAATAGACACCACTACTAAAGACAGTGAAATTGTAAAACTGTCTCAAGATGTAGATGATTATTTTGAGAAAGAGGTTTTGCCACACATACCAGATGCAATATATTTTTATGATTTTGATGAAAATAAAAAAATATCCAGCACTAACAAAGAAAAACTAGGGGCAGAGATACCATTCACAAGATATTTTTATAAATATGTAGCACCAGAAAGTTCTGATAAACTTTTGTCTGAATTTTTTGAACTTGAAAAAGAACTAGCTGATGACATTAGCAATCTTTTGAAAAGTGAGGTGTAATAATGCAAGGTTATAAAAATAGTGGCATTGAATGGATTGGCAGTATACCTAGTGATTGGAAGCTCGATAAAATTAAATATATGGCAAATTTATATGGAAGAATTGGATGGCAAGGTCTTACTTCAGAAGAATATATAGATGAAGGCCCATTTTTAGTTACTGGAGTTGATTTTTGTAAGGGGAGAATTGATTGGAACAGTTGTGTTCATATATCGGAAAAGCGCTGGGAACAGGCAGATAAGATACAGATAAAAAATGAAGATCTACTTATAACCAAAGATGGAACAGTAGGTAAAGTTGCTATTGTTAATGACTTAAACGGAAAAGCATCACTTAATAGTGGGGTTTTGTTGATCGACTTAAAGGATAAAAATTCTAAAAAATATTTATATTGGGTTCTTTGTTCGGATGTTTTTTGGACATGGTTCAATTATAAAAATTCAGGAAATAGTACAATATTACACTTGTACCAAAAAGATTTTAATGAATTTATTTATACACTTCCAGAATTGAAAGAACAAAAACTAATAGCAAACTTTCTTGATAAGAAATGTTCAGAAATTGATTCAGTTATAGAAAAAATAGCGAAGCAGATTAATTTATTAAAAGATTATAAAAACTCTTTAATTACAGAGACCGTAACTAAAGGATTAAATAAAAATGTACCAATGAAAGATAGCAATATAGGGTGGATTGGTGAGATACCAGAAGAGTGGGATGTTAGTAAGATTAAATATAGTTTAATCTTAATGGGTAGTGGAAGTACCCCTGATTCTAGCAATCCGCTTAATTATGACGGCGAAATCAATTGGATACAGTCGGGAGATTTATACGGAAAGTCTTATATAATTGAGACAGAGAAAACTATTACAAAATACGCATTACATGGTAATAAATCTTTAAAGAGATATATAGCTCCTTTTGTGGTTGTGGCTATGTATGGAGCATCAGTTGGTAATATAGCTTTATCCCAAATTGATTCTTATACAAATCAAGCATGTTGTGTTATGAAAGGGGATAATTCGCTTAATAATAAATATTTGTATTACTTTTTAATTGCGAATAGACATGAAATGTTGATGCTAGCAATAGGAGGAACACAACCGAATATAAGCCAACAATTAATAAAAAATCTAAACATTATAATTCCGCAATTTAATGACCAACAGGAAATTGTAGATTTCCTTGATAAAAAATGTTCGGAAATTGATTCTGTTATTTCAAAAAAAGAAAGTCAGTTAGATTTAATAAGAGAACATAGGAAAAGTTTGATTTATGAATATGTTACTGGTAAAAAGCGTGTTGGAGGTGTAAATAATGGCAATTAAAGGAGGTCAACTTAAGGAAAAAGAAGATTTTCAAAAACTTATTTTAGATTATCTTGAAAATGAGAATGGATATGTAAGAAGAGATTCTAAGGCTTTCAACGCTGGTCTTGCTATGGACATTGAAATGCTTTTCGAATTCTTGAATAAAACTCAAAGTGATGAAATTGAGGTTTTAAGAAAACTATATGGAGAACAAACTGAGGAGACTATAATTAATTGTCTAAATAATGAAATCAATAAAGATTACAGAAGCTTAATAGATGTTTTAAAAAATGGTATAGAGTTTGATACTGGTGTGAAGTTAAATTTAATGTATAGAAAGCCGGCTACATCCTTCAACAAAGAAGCAATGCTAAATTATAGTAAAAACATTTTTTCTGTAATGGAAGAGGTTTATCATAAAAAAGATGAGAGAATAGACCTTGTGATTTTTTTAAATGGACTTGCTATTGTTACTTTTGAATTGAAATGTAACACAAGTGGTCAAAATTATGAAGATGCAATTAGACAATACAAATTTGAGCGTGATTTTAAAACCAGATTATTTAAATTTAAATCAGGTGCTATAGTTAATTTTGCGATGGATTTGTTTGAAGTGTATATGACTACACAATTGAAGGGAAACTCTACCTTTTTCTTGCCATTTAATAAAGGTTCCGGATATGGGATTGAATCAGGGAAGGGAAATCCTCATAATGAAAATGGCCTTGATGTTTCATATATGTGGGAAGATATTTTGTCGAAAGAAACATTGATTTATTTGATAGATAAGATAATTTATTTAAAAAGGGAAAAGAAGAAAGACGAGAAAACAGGAAAATATAAGAAGTCAGAAACTCTGATATTCCCTAGATATCACCAATTTAATGCTGTTAGAAAATTGGTGCAGGATATAAGGGTAAATGAGACTTCAAGAAACTATTTAATTGAGCACTCAGCTGGAAGTGGTAAAACAAATACAATAGCTTGGCTGTCTCACAGATTAGCATCTCTTCATAATTCAAATGATGAGGTTATTTTTGATACAATTTGTGTAATAACCGATAGAATTGTTGTTGATAGACAATTACAAGATGCAGTTATGGGGCTTGAACATAAAGAAGGTCTTATTAAAGTAATGGATGATAAATGTACTTCAAATGACTTAGCAAAAGCCCTTAATGGAAATACAAAAATAATTGTTACTACAATTCATAAGTTTATGTATATCAAAGATATTGTAGATAACTTAAAAGAAAAAAACTTTGCAATAATTATTGACGAGGCACACTCGTCAACTTCTGGTGCTGCTATGGAATCTGTTTCTTACGCACTTTCTTCGCTTGCAATGGTTGCAGAAGAGAAAACACCATATGAAGTTGGTGATGAGGAAACGCTTCAAGATAAAATTGAAAAAGAAATACAAAGAAGTGGAAAATCTGATAATGTTTCTATGATTGCATTTACGGCAACTCCTAAATTTACAACACTTCAACTTTTTGGAAATATGAATAGTGAAGGCAAAAAAACATCTTTTGATTTGTATTCTATGAAGCAAGCAATTGAAGAGGGATTTATTCTCGATTCTCTAAAAAATTATGTAACATACAAGACATACTTCAAAGTTAATAAGATTGTAGACAGTGATCCTGAGCTAGATACGATTGCAGCGAAAAGGAAAATTGTAAAATATATTGAGCTACATGATACAAACATTTCTCAAAAGGTTGAAATAATCATTGAACATTTTAAATATAATGTAATGCACGAATTAGATGGTCGAGCAAAAGCAATGGTAGTCACATCATCAAGACAATCAGCTGTCAAATACAAAAATGCATTTGTCGATTATATAAATAAGCATAACTACACTGGCATACAAGCATTGGTTGCATTTTCTGGAAAAGTAAATTTGGATGGAAAAGAATACACAGAGGCGGTAATGAATGGTATGGATGAAAGTAAGCTTGTAGATGCATTCGATACTGATTTATACCAAGTTCTATTGGTTGCTAATAAATATCAAACAGGCTTTGATCAACCAAAACTATGTGCTATGTATGTAGACAAGAGACTAAGAGGAGTTAATGCAGTTCAAACACTTTCACGGTTAAATAGAATATATCCAGGTTATGATAAAAAAACATTTATTATAGATTTTAAGAATGAATATGATGATATTCAAAAAGCATTTGAGCCATATTATACAGAAACTATTTTAGGAGAAACAATAACGCCATCAGCAATAAGGGAAGTAGAAAAACAAATATCTCAATATAATTTCTTGTATTACGATGATATTGAATTATTTAACAGATATTTATATCAAGATAAACGTAACTCAAAGGATAAATCTAAAATGTGGTCTCTTCTAGGCAAGAGCTTAGAAATTATAAATAGAAATGATGATTTAATTAAATTAGAAATCAGAAGTGCAATTAGAAGATTTTTGAGATTCTACGGCTTTTTAATCCAAGCAACTAGATATCAGGCAGTTGATTTGCATAAAAAATATAATTTTCTGTCATATCTTATAAAAGAAATTGAAATTGGAAAAATAGGAAATGATTTTGATATAGCAGACAAGATAACTGTTAATAATTTTAAGCAAAAGAAAACAGGGGAACATGACAGTAGTTTAGAATCAAAACCTGAGATAAAAGCACCTACACCTAATGAGGTGTATTTTGAAGAGCAAGTAAAAGAAAAATTATCAAAGATTATTGATGAAATAAATCTTAAATATAATAAGAATTTTGACTTTGATGTTGCAACTAAATCAGCACTTCAAGTGAGAGATTTGCTTCTAAAAAATACTAAACTTAAAGATAGTGCAAATAGTAATACCATAAATGATTTTAGTTTTGCTTATTATGATGCGGTTCAAGATGCGCTAATGGAAGGCTATGAACAAAATATGGATTTATTTTCTGTGCTATTAAAAGATGACAAAATGAACAAAGATCTTATGGGTGTGTTTATGGAAGATGTTTATATTAATTTATCGCATAGTCAGATAAAGGATTAGGAGTTTTGATATGATAAATAAACTATTAATCAAAAATTATCGTTCTATTAAAAAAATAGAAATTAATAATATTTCTAATTCCTTAGGGCTAATAGGTGAAAATAGTTCAGGGAAAAGCTCTATATTATCTGCGGTATTAGCTTTTTTAGGAGAATATAATGTAAAAGAATCCGACTTTAGATTCGATAAAGATGGAAAACGTGAAGAAAAAATTGTTATAGGAATAGGATTAGACTTTGATGATTTATCAATCAAAAGGATTTTATGTGACTTAGAATTAAATGATGATAAGCCATCGTGGTATCTTAATGCACTTGAAAATTCAAAAGGGCAAAGGGCTAGGAATATATCGAGTAAATTATATATAAATGATTTAAGACAAAATATAAAAAAAGAGTGGGGAATAGGAAAGAATAGTACATCAGTATATTTTAACGTAACGTATTATAGAAAAGATGGCAGTGTCAGGAATAGTATTCACTTAACAACTTATGATTTTAAAGAAAATGAGGAAATAAAACTAAAGGAAAAAGAAATAATACAGATTAAAAAAGTTATTCAACCTAGATATGCTTATTTGCACGATGAACGTAATTTCGATGAAGAAGGATTAGGTAAGATAGATAGTACAACGAATAAGTTATTTAGTCTGTTGCTACCTTCAATGAATATTAAAAGAGACTTAGAAAATAAGTCTATTGAGGAAACGCCAATTTCTGAACTATCAATTCCCCAGATTAACCAATTTCTATTGAAAAAAGTCCAAATTGAAGCATTAAAAGTGACTGCTGAATTAAATAAAAACTTCAAGGAATCATATAATGATAATGTAGAAATTGAATGGCAGTTTTCTAATAAACTTTTTGAGAATATAAATATAAAAACAAATTTTAGGTTTTCAGATATAAAGTCTACTATTGATTTTCAATCAGTTGGTTCTGGAACTAGAAGTATGTATAAAATAGTCTTATTGCAAACACTATTAGAAATGCAGAAAGAAGAAAGTGAACCAGTTTTGTTTTTACTTGAAGAACCAGAACTTTATCTGTACCCTAAGTTAGAAAAACAAATGTCAAAATTCATTTGTGATATTGCAAAAGAAAATCAAGTTTTTGTAACGACTCACTCTCATATGTCAATTGTGAGCTTCAATAAAGGAGCGTTGTTTAAAATTTATAGAGAAAAGGAAACCAAAAATGCTTTGCCAGTTACTAAAATTTATGCAATATCCTCAAGTTTAGAAGCAATGAAATTATTAGGATATGATATTACTTATCTTTTAGGTAAAGATTATCTTATTTTTGTTGAAGGAAAGGAAGATCAGAAAGCATATGAATATCTAGTAAATAAAATTTTTGGTAATGAATGCAGTTCAAAATTCATGATTATGACAAGTGTAAGTAAACTACAAATGGCAGTTAATTGCAGTGTCTTAAAGTATATTAGTACAAATGCTAAAAGTGTTTTTATTATAGATTCGGATGGAGGGCAATCTGAAGATATTAAGACTAAAGTTATAGAAGAATTAATAAAATACGAAGAACAATTAGATGAGAATGATTTTGATAATAGAATTATTTTAACTGAATATTGTATGTTGGAGTGCTATACATTTGAAAAAGATTTACTAATAAATAGTGTGACGGACGAAGAGTTCACTAGAAAAAAAGTACAATTTATGAATGAGAATGAATGCAAAATTAATGAGTGCTTGAAAAAGAGAAAGAAAAAAATGTTAAATGAACCAGAGATATTAAATTTATCTGATGAAGAAAGATTTGAATATATTAGGAAATTTGGATTTACAAAAAAACTGGTTAATAAATTTAGAGGCATTATAGGTGGTTCTGCATTTAGGAAGATAGATGAATTAAATCAAAATGATCTAGAAAAATATTGTTCTTCTTTAATTCAAGATTTAAAAAATGCATTTAGGGCTAATTAATCTGGAACTGGAACTGGGATGGGTAAAATAATCTAAAAACATACTTAAATGGAACGAATTTCCCAGTATACAATAAATTGAAAGCCTGTATTTTGAACACTTTTGAATGTAGTGAACAGTATAAAAAGAAGAGTGGGAATAATAGTAAAAACTTATCAAATCGTTGATATAATCAACTTATAACAATACTTGATTTCCATAAATGCAACCATTTTGCAACCAATAAAAGAAAATAAACCTCTAATAAGTAAATTTATTAGAGGTTTATTTTATAAGTTCTTACCTTTTAACTAATTTATTTTTAGTTACTTTTTTACTTTTTATAGTAGTTGGCTTTGGGATATATGGTGGATACAATTTACGCCCAAGAGATATTTGAAAAATAACTAAAATCCCACTAACTATAAAGTAAATCCCTATTGCTGCTATACTCGTATAGGTAATAAAAGTTAACATTATCGGTGTTATCCACACCATATTTTTCGACATATTCTGCATGCGCTCTGCTTCGGGATTAGTTTGCGCCATAGGATTGGCTTGCATCATACTTTGAGAAATTTTTCCAACTACCATATAAACAATAAAAACAAGTATTAAAATAATATAGGATTTTTCTCCAAGAGAAATAGATAAAAAACTTGAATTTAAGATATCTTTTGAATATATTGGATTTTGTAAAGTAAAATATAATCCTGTAACAAATGGTGCTTGAATTAAAATAGGTATTAAATTCCCGAAAATTGCTGGAGAACAATCATACTTCTTATAGATTTTGAAAATCTCTCTCTGTAGTTCTGCTTGTTCCATTCTTATTTTCATTCGCTCATCATTACTAAACACCCTTTTTTCACTTTCTCTAAGCTGTTTTATTTTTTCTTGAACAATATCCAACTCGGGTTTTGCACGTTCCATATTCATAGATGATATACGTTGCTTCTTATAATTTCTAAGCATAAAAGGTAGGATAATCCCCTTTACAATAAGAGTAATAATAATAATTGAAATTCCCCAAACTCCAATATAATTATTTATATACGCTAAAAATACATCCATATTTTTAGTGAAAGTATTATAAAAAAAACCATCACTGTCCTGAGCAGAACATCCAAATAGCATTGTGGTTAAAGTTAATATATATGCATATAAAAGATACTTCTTCATAATTTTAATCTCCGTATATTTGTGTGTCCCATATATAATATCATATTTTTAATAAAAAAACAAAAAAACATAAAGAATTTAAGATAACTTATTGGCTTAAAAAAGTAAAGGGCAAGAGTATTTTTTCGTAACCTTAAAAATCTTCCTTGCTGATCCTTTACTTTTTTATTTTTTGCTATTTTTCTCTTATGCGAAAGCATACGGAAAGAATAGCTTTGTATTATTTTCGTTTTCGTATTATACTTACATCGTTACTTTTTCACTAATCTCGTAACAGGGGGAGGTGGGTTTATGTTTAATTTGTTTGATTTTACACTTTCTATAACGGCAAGTATAACTGCTTACTATATTTGCAAATGGCTAGATAGAATTTTTAGAAAGTAACTAGCCTTGAAATAAAAAAAGACAGGATTCACGGTCCTGTCTTTCTGTCTATGCTTAATCTGTTTGATTTACTTATATATTAATTTTAAACTAATATTTTCTTTTTGTCAATTCTACTATAAAGATTATAAAAAATAATTCTACGTATTAATTTTTTATTAGTAAACACTCATTAAATCACTGATATAATTAATTTATAGCAATACTTGATTCCCATAAATACAACTATTTTGCAACCAACAAAAATAGAGGATAACTATTTCTAGTTATCCTTTATTATATTCAAATCTATAATCCTAATTATACTTTACACTTTCAACATAGTATTTAGATTTTTGATTTCCGCCTTGATAATCTTTGTTGTTTAGTTTTAGAGTTATAGTTGAAATATTTGTCTTAGTCATTGCATCAAGAACATTTATTTTTATACTATCCCCTTCTACTTTCCATTTATCTTTTGCTTCAACTTCTTGTGGATATTTATTTGTTAAAGGCATTCCTACAAAGACAATTTTATCATCACCTTTGTAGTAGTGAATTTCATTTTTTGTTGGAT
>ERZ773049.2013-NODE-2013-length-11307-cov-4.558923_pt1 | contig 11307 bp, 5 predicted proteins | sample MGYA00580633_ERZ773049 | MGnify/ENA primary metagenome ERZ773049 (study PRJEB29015, sample SAMEA2737991) | human oral metagenome | biome: human oral; feature: human-associated habitat; material: dental | place: China | collected 2066 ... | reverse complement strand
GAACAACTAGAAAACCTAGAACAACTAGAAAACCTAGAACAACTAGAAAACCTAGGATAACTAGAAAGCCTAGAATACCTAGAAACCCTAGCCCACCAGCCTGCTAAGCTAAATGTTCGCAACCTATAAACATGGCTATCCCCCAGAAGTCAACGTTGAACGCATGCGTTCAGCATCGGCCCAGGGGGATAGACGGGGTGTTTTCAAAGAGATTGATTGTCTAATTGTTGTAGTGCGAGTGTAAAATGGAAGGAATGCGAACAAGCAATCAAACAACCACCCGTTGGCCCCGCTAGTTTAATGATACAACCTACATCTCTGAAATGCAATGCAAAAGTAATAATTTGTTCAAAAACGCACAAAATATGTGCTAAAAAAGATATTTTATGCCCTTATTTATTGATATAGATTATAAAAATACCTGTTTTTAGTCGGCGTATAATGGTTGAGGGGAGGGCATGTAGGGGTTATCATATTGAGAGGTGCTAGGCGAAGAAAGAAATGGCTTGGCACCTGCCGCGAATGTTTGGAAAGGCATAGGCGAATGGCGATTATGTTCCTGCCTGTGTAAATATTTCGGCGCATTTTTTAACATTATGAGTGCCCTTTTTCTCCACCAATCGTTAACCCGACCGCAAATTTTCGATTCTCGCGAGGGTTTGTTTCGGTGCTAAAAGGGCGTTGTTGTGAATGCTGGCAAAATGAATTTTTATTTAATGGAACAGCCATTTGTACCAGTTTTTGGGCTATTTGCAGCAAAATACACTGCGTTTTGCCGCAAAACGCAGTGCAATATGCCGCAAAACGCAGTGCGTTTTGGTGCTAAATGCAAGGTAAAATGCGGCTAAACGCAAGGTAAAATGGTGCTAAATGCAGTGCAAAGTACAGCAAAATGAGAGTCGAAGAGCATAAAAATACATCGCTATGGTATAAACATAACCTTCGCCAGCCATGAAACACATGGCTGAAAAGGGCAAAGTGCCCGTTAAAAAGTGGGTTTTTAGGGGCTAAAAGCAGGTATTTGGGCGAACAAAATAATGGGATGGCAACCAAAATAGAAAGGCGAAATGGTGCAAAATGCAGGGATTATACCAAAAAAATGACAAAAACGAGAGCGCGTAAAGCCGAAATTTACCCCTAAAACCTTGCTTTTGATGTTTTTTTTTCGCTAGAATGGGGTGGCAACAAGGGTGTGTTTTGTAAAAATATTTTAAGTTTATAGGGTTGTAGATTTATGAGCTATTGAATTTGTGAGCTTATAAGCTATTGCGTTTGTGGCTTATTAAGGCAGCGAGTTTATGGGTTTATAAGTTGTTCAGTCCATAAGTTTATGAGTTCGTGGGTTGTCCAGTTCATGTGTTTGTGAGTTCATGAGTTGTTAAGTACGTGGATTTATGAGTTGTATAAGGGATAGATAAGTTTCTTTTTAAACCAAACAACGAAGTGGTTAACATTTTTTGTGCCAGCTATCACTTAGTGGTTGGCATGCTACAAATGGCTATTAGAATGGCGTTTACCTCATACACCCCGTCGATAATGACGTTCTTTGTTACCCCAAAACCCGCCTTCGCTTTTGTTGTAAACGTTTGTAAGACAAGCTTTTAATGTTCTAACAGAAGATGTTCGTAAAACAGTTTCAGCTCTGTTGTGTCCCTGTTTTGCGATTTTTCCCTATTATAAATCTCTTCGTATTTGTTTTTTAATCGGTAGGCATCGTTTCTTCTTTTTAATAACACCATTGCAACGTTATCGGTATGTTCTATCAAATACTCGTCGTTATCAACTAAATCAAACCATTTCTGGGCAAAGCCTACACTTTCGGTGAGTTGAAATTCCCAGTTCTCCTTGTCTTCTATGTTCTCAAACACAGAGAACCAAATAGAAAATTGATTGTTGAAATCTTCCAACGACTGCTCTTCGTTCTTAAAGAACCTCCAATCGGTAAGCCCATAAACATCTTTATTCGAGGTTCTTGCTTTCAGAATCTCTGCGATTGTCTTTGCCGTGAAATTGCTAGGGTATTTCATTCGTGGGTCTGTTAGAACATTTTTAAGCACGCTATTAACGCTGTCTGCAATGTCTTTGTTCTGTAACCTAAGTTTTAGGTGTAGCGAATAGCGGGAACTTGTTTTGGCAACGTCAATCTCATAAATATATAAACTGCCGTTCTTCCTTTTCTCGAAACAGTTCGAACGCTTTAAGCTAAAACCTAGTTCTTCAAGATGAGGCTTTACTACTTCAATTATTTTTGTAACGATTTCTTTTTTGTCCATAATAAATTAGCAGTGTCTATCTGGGTGTGAAGGTACGGAATAAGTTGCGCATTGACAACGGAAAAGAACGAAAAGACAATGAACTTAACAATATTTTGCGCATGCGGAATGTCTTCCTAAATTTACTTCGCGAGCAGTTTTGTGTATAACCTTCTAAGCCAAAAGCCTTACACCTTAATGATATACGCGCGAGGGAGAGTTTCAATCCCTTGTTTTTTAATAGGTTGTTGCTCTCCCACGTCCTTGTAAAGCCACCAATAAAGCCGCATCGCACCACATCTTGCCAATCTGTATATCTCAAAACATTTCGGTGTTTTTCGGGTTTTCACCCCAAAACATTTCGGTGTTTTTCGGGTTTTTGCCAAAAAACATTTTGGTAAATCAAATGTGGTATGGCTAGTTAATGTAAAGCAGGGAGGTGGATTGAAGAGGAAATTTTATCCAGGAAATCGAGTGTGGCGTTGCTAATCTCATTGCCTAGTAGTGAACGAATCTCTTCTGGCATAAACACTTTTGCTGTTGTTTCGACGCTTACGTCTTTTTGAATTTGATTGGTTTCCTTTGGACGGAAGATGTATCTATAATTCTGTATCAACATACAGAATGAACTAGGAAAGTTCGTCCTGTATATTGGGTACATTAGCTTTAAATACTCAGCTAGGCGTGTAGGGTAGTTAACAATAATGTTTCTTTCAAAATCAATAAACGCTTGTCCAATTTCTTCTTTTGTCATTCCACTCTCAATCATATAGACCAATAGATGGAAGATGGGAAATGAAGTAGAAAGTGTAACCTCTTTATCGTTAGCGTGTGCAGACTTTATGGCGCATATTGATGGCTTTATATAATTACCAGTGTCCAGCTGAGCAATTTTTTGTAAGTCCCTTATTGTGCATTGTGCCAATACTTTTCTTAGGCTATCGAATATAACGAGTATGTTTGGAAAACCTATAACGTTTGCCAACTTCTCTTCTATCTCCTTAACCATTTCTTGTTGGATACTATATCGGAAAGGTTCGCGCGACAGAAACTTACTCATATAGCCTTCGTAGCATGCTCCATCTCCATAAAAGTGGTGGAAGATGTGCTTGGTGACATCATAATCCATCACTAATACGATGCTGTGAAAACCAAACTTGTTACCAACTTTATCTGGTGTATGGCGATCTTCCATGTGCGCGCTGATAACATTAAGTATTCTGAATAGGTGTTTTGGGTCTAAGCGGTCTAGGTCTTCTATAATTAATACGGGTTTCTTTCCTTTCCATGCTGGCCCATTCATCTCATGGTCTTCGCCCATCCACTTTATCGTTTCTCTTATCAGCGTTGTATATCCATCTTCTTCGTAAATACTGCCTTTCTGCTTTGCGAACGTAGACAAATACTTGTCTGCGGTATGCTTTTTCTGCTCATATCGTTCCTTTATCTTACAAAATCTATCGAAGATTTTGTCGTAGAGTGTCCCTCCTGGGATGAAAGACAAGATGAAAGATACAATGGAAACGACATCTTCAAAGTTAATGAGAGAATCGAGAATTGCCTCTAAATCAATATTATTTAGAAGTCCTCGCTCGTTCAACTGCACGATGATGTCTCGTTTGATATATTCAAACACATCTTCGTTAGGGGCAACAGAATAGTTAACGGGATAGATGGTGAAGAACTCGTACTCCTTGTTTGCCGTTACATCGTTTCTTAAAGCATTCAATAGGTGCGTTTTTCCATCGCCAAACCTTGCCGATAAGATGATTCTATCGGTTGAGTCCAAGTATTGAACGAAATCTTTTACCTTTTCAGAAACGTCGATATTCAGTGTTCCTATTTGCATTGTTATGGGATGTTTTGATTTGTTGTCGTTGAAAGTATGCGGTAATTATGGCTAGCGGCACTCGCTTGTTAAGCCTTTTTCCTTCTTCTTTTTCGTGCAATCACTTGGCATCTTCATCGTTTTGGCGCAGGCTTATATCTTCTTTCGCCTAACAAAGGCCACCATTTCGTTGAACACATCCACGTTGGCCAACTTCATGATGCCGAGATATAGCAGGCCTGCAACGACAATGCGCACGGCAAGCAGCAAGGGCAGCGGGGTGATGGTTTGGGTGGCGAACCATGTTAAGGCCATTACGCCGAGGGCGGCGAGGGCGAAAGGCATCGTGTCGAGAGCCAATAAGCGAAGTTTGTAGTCGGCCAAACGGCGGGCGAACAGTCCCCAAACGCCAAAGCAGATGATGTTGAGCGTAACCAAGGCGCATATCATCCACTTGATGCCGAAGGGATAGAGCGAAAGCATGGCCACCACTTGCGTAACGCCCAAGCCAAGGTTTACGTAAAGGTAAACAGACGAACGGCCCTTGCTTATTACTAAATTGGAAAGCAAGAACGACAAAGGCACGAAGGCACCACCGATGCAAAGCAGTTGCATGTATTCTGCACTTCGCGCCCACTTCTCGGTGATGGCCACGGTGATAAACTCGTGCGCTACCATGCCCAAACCGAAAAGCAAGGGGAAGGAGAGCAAGGCCGCCAGCCGCATCATCTTTCTAAGTATGCGCAATTGCCGTTCGCGTTCGTCGCCAACGTCTACTAATACGGGCTGCGCCACCTGTGTAAGCATGCCTTGTATTAGGGAGTAGGCCTTTGAATGCCATTGGTAGGCCTGGTTGTAGGCACCTGTGCTGGATGCCGAATAATAGTGGCCGAGCAGCAGGTTCATGATGTTGTTGTTGATGTCGGTGAGTATCGACGAGAACAACAGCTTGCTGCTGAACTTGAACATGTGCCTAACGGGTTGCCAATCGATGCTGAATGTGGGTCGCCAATGCGAGTAGTGCCAATAGAGTAGGGTGTTGATGAGCACGTAAAGGTTGGTTTGCGTGGCGAATGCCCAATAGCCGTAACCGCTCCATGCCATCCATACGGCCACAGAGCTAGACACGAAGGTGCCGGTGAGGTTGGCTTTGGCCACTTGTTTGGCCATGATGTTCTTGGCGAGATAGGCCGATTGGGCTGTGCCGAAACTGGAAAAGATGAGGGATAGGAAGGCATAACGGCACAGCGGAATGAGTTGGGGGGTGTGGTAGTAGCTGGCGATGAGTGGCGCAAGGAAGAAAAGTAGCACGTAAAGGCCACCCCCCATGGCGATATTAAACCAGAAAACGGAGTTGTAGTCGCGGTGTTGGGGTTGCTTGATGTTGTTAAGCGCAGCCTTGAACCCGCTGTTTTGCAGGTCGTTGGCCACCAACGCAAAGATGCTTATCATGGCAATCATGCCGTAGTCGGTGGCGTTGAGCAATCGTCCCATCACGATACCCATCGTCACGCCGATTAGTTGGAGCATCACGTTGTTGAGTGCGCCCCAAAAAAGACCCTTGGCTGTTTTCTCTTTTAATGATTCCATAATTATATCTAGATGGGCTAGGGGTTATAGTTGTTCTAGGAGTTCTAGGGATTCTAGTTGTTCTAGTTGTTCTAGTTAAGCTAGAAGTGCTAGGGATTCTAGTTGTTCTAGGAATTCTAGGAGTTCTAGTTTTTCTAGAAATTCTAGGGGTTCTAGTTGTTGTAGAGGTTCTAGTTATCCTAGTTTCCTAGCTTGCTAAACCAGCGCTTGGCCTTTACCATTCGCCCTTTCGCTGCCTGCAAAATTACCACTTGTTGCGAAAACCACAAAGAAAAGCGGCAAGTATTAGGGTGGGGTGGGCGAAATCATTGTGCAATGGGCAGCAAGGAACATCGAACAGAAACTTTTGCAAGGCCAAACACGATGCTCATACAATCTGACATTCAGGAAGATAATTTGTTTGATTTAGGTCAAAAGGCTCACATTTTATAAAAATAATCGCCCAAAAACTTGCAAGTTATAAAATAAATGCCTAACTTTGCAATGTGTTTTTCATGGTATTAGATTTAAGGTTAACAAAAGGTTGGGATTCAGCGGAATCCCTTTTTTTGTGCCCATAGGTTGCGATGGCTTGCAACCTGTGTCTAATTGGCGTGGGTATAAGGTGAAAAAAATCTTTTTGCTTGTTGCTCCCTCGTTTTATGTTTCATATTGCTTGCGCCTTAGTAAGCATGCTGCACGTCTTGCCCGAAAAGCTTTGCGCGGTGGTTTCAACTTGTAAGTGCCGCGTGGTTTCGCCTTTGTCTCGTTTGTTTGTCAGACCAATTTAATTGTTATATCTTTGCACGCGAAATCTGCTAAAAGCTAAAAATACAGCAATCAACATTTATAAACAAACCCAAAGAAGATGCTAAAACACTATTACGCATTGCCGCCCTTGGCTAATAGGGCGGTATTGGTGGCTTGGTTGGCCCTTTCGCCTATGGCATGGGCTATGGCCGGCACAAGCAACACGCAGCCCAACGCAACATCTTTGCAGCAAAACACGCGCAAAACGGTTACCGGAACCGTTACCGACACCAACGGCGAGCCGCTGGTTGGCGTTAGCGTGCGCAGTAAAGACGGCAAGGGAGGTACGATAACCAACATCGACGGACAATTCTCGATGCAAGTTGGCGATGGAGAAACCATCGAAATTTCGTATGTGGGATATGCCACACAAACGTTAAAGGCCAACACCACCACGCCCATGACCATCGTTATGGAGGAAGACAAGAAATTGTTGAACGAGGTGGTGGTTACGGCACTGGGTATAAAGCGCGAGGCAAAGGCGCTTACCTACAACGTGCAAGACCTGAAAGGAAGCGAAGTGACGCGCGTTAGAGATGCGAACTTCGTGAACGCCTTGGCCGGAAAGATTGCCGGCGTTACCATTAATCAGAGCTCATCGGGCGTGGGAGGCTCGTCGCGCGTGGTGATGCGCGGTACCAAATCGCTGTTCGGAGAGAACAACGCGCTTTATGTTCTCGACGGAATTCCCATGCAAGGACTACGCACCAAGCAGAGCGACAACTTCTACGAGTCGGTGGAAGTGGCCGACGGCGACGGCATTTCGAACATCAACCCCGACGATATCGAGAGCATGTCGGTGCTGACGGGTGCATCGGCCGCTGCCCTTTACGGCAACCGCGGTGCCAATGGCGTTATCCTTATCACCACGAAGAAGGGCACGGTGGGACGTCCAAAGGTGTCGTTCTCTAACAGCACCACCTTCTCTCGCCCCTTCGTTACGCCGCAGTTCCAAAACACCTACGGCCGAAAAGACGGCGAATTTGCCAGCTGGGGCGAGAAAATGGAACGCCCGTCGAGCTATAATCCGCTCGATTTCTTTAATACGGGCTTCAATGTTTCCAACTCTGTGGCCTTGTCTACGGGTAGCGAAACCAGCCAAACCCACATTTCGGTGGGCGCGGTTAACGCGGGCGGCATCGTACCCAACAACCGATACAACCGCTACAACTTTACTTTCCGCAACTCGTGGGACGTTATTAAAGATGTGTTGGAATTGGATTTCAGCTTGCTTTACGTGAAGCAGAACACCCGCAACGGCATTGGTCAGGGTATGTACTACAACCCCTTGGTGCCTACCTACCTATTCCCGCCCAGCGATGACATCAATCGCTATGCCGTATACGAAATGTACAATCCCGTGCGCAACTTTAAAACGCAGAACTGGCCCTATGGAAACTTAGGCTTAGGGATGCAAAACCCCTTCTGGATTGTAAACAGAAACAAGTTTGAAACCAATCGCGAGCGTTTCATCGCCAGTTTCTCGGCGCGTTGGAACATCACCTCTTGGCTCAACATACTGGGTAGGGCGCGCATGGATAACGCTTATACCGACTTTGAACGCAAGCTCTACGCATCTACCGACGGACTTTTCTCTAAGCCCGCAGGTAACTGGATGACGCAAGACGACAAGAACACGTCTACCTATCTCGACTTCCTGATTAACATCGACAAGCAATTTGCCAACGACGAGATACGCCTTTTGGCCAACATCGGTGGGAGTTACTTTGACGAACGCTATACAAGCAAAACCTTTGAAGGTAACTTGGCACGCGTGCCCAACTTCTTCCACCCCTCCAACATGTCGCCCACCGAGAGCTCTACGGCACATGCCAACTTGCACACGCAAACGCAATCGTTCTACGCCAAGGTTGAAGTGGGCTACCGCAACTTCCTCTTTGCCGATGCAACGGGCCGCATCGACTTCTTCTCTACTTTGCTCGGAACCAGCAGCAACAACGTGTTTTATCCCTCGGTAGGTGCATCGGTGTTGCTCACAGAAGTGTTGCCTTTGCCCAAAAACATCTTCTCGTTGTGGAAGATACGCGGTAGTTATGCACAGGTGGGTAACCCGCCGTCGCCCTATCTTACGCGCGAAGCCGTGGCCTTGTCTAACGGAACGCCCAAGAGTGGGGCCTTTACGCCGGCCAGTCACCTGAAACCTGAAATGACAAAGGCCTTTGAATTGGGTATGGACTTGCGCCTGTTCGACAACAAACTGAACATCGCCGCCACCTATTACAACAGCAACACCTACAACCAGCTGTTCCGTTACAAGCTGCCGCCTAGCTCTGGCTACGAGTATGCTTTCGAAAACGCAGGTAAGGTAAACAACTGGGGCGTGGAACTTAGTGCCACCTACAACCAAAAGTTGGGCCCTGTTGATTGGTCGGCTAACCTCGTTTATTCGCTCAACCGCAACGAAATAAAGGAGCTGTTGCCCGAATACGTAACCGACCGCACCACCAACACCACGGTGAAAGCACCAACGGAGTTTGAGGTTTCGTCGGCCGAGTCGTACAAAATGATATTGCGCAAGGGCGGAACGATGTCGGACATCTACGCATCGCACCTCAAACAAGACTACCAAGGCAACATCCTTGCCAACGGAGGCGTGCAGAAAGACGAGAACGACTTTGTGAAAGTGGGTTCTGCCGCACCCCGATACAACATCTCGCTACGCAACAGCTTTGCTTGGAAGGGCATCGAACTGGGCTTTATGTTCGACGCACGCGTGGGCGGAGTGGTGGTTTCGGCAACGCAAGCACTGATGGATCAGTTCGGCGTGTCTAAGCAAACGGCCGACGCTCGCGACGCTGGCGGCGTGCGTGTGAACAACGGACTGCTGAATGCGGAACAATATTACGGTGTTGTAGCTGGCGGACGAACGGGACTTTTGGCGCATTACACTTACAGCGCAACCAACGTTAGACTTCGCGAAATGTCTATTTCGTACGACCTGCCCACGGCTTGGTTTGCCAATAAGCTTAAAGTAAATCTGTCGCTGACAGGTCACAACCTGCTGATGATTTACAACCGCGCACCCTTCGACCCCGAACTAACAGCCAACACGGGAACCTATTATCAAGGGTTCGACTACTTTATGCCCCCCAGCCAACGCAGCATGGGCTTTGGAGTAAAGGTGAACTTCTAAACTTCACAACCTAAAACAAGCAACAATGAAAAATAAAATAAAAACCCTTTTTGTGCTCCCTGCGCTATGTCTGCCCTTGGTTGGCTGCCTAGATTCGAGCCTTAACGACGACCCCGACAGGGCTAATCCCGCATGGTTGGGATATGATAACCTGCACGGAACCTACCTTACATCCTTGCAACGCAACGTTGTGCCCGAAGACCAGAACGACTTTCAACTGGCCGAAGACCTCGTGGGCAACATGTTCGCCGGCTATTATGCAGGAACGCAAAGCTGGGAAGGCGGCTTTAACGGTACCACTTACGCCTTTCCCGACGGCTGGAAAGACCGCCCTTTCTCGGTGGCTTTCACCAAACTGATGAGCAATTGGCAGCAGTTGCGACTTAAAGCCGACTCGGCCAGCGTGCTTTTCGCTGTGGGCGAAATAGTGAAAGTTGAGGCGATGCACAAAACAACCGACATATATGGCCCCATACCTTACACCCGATTCGGCTTGGAAACGCCCGTGCCTTACGACTCGCAAGAGGCCGTTTACATGCGTTTCTTCGCCGAACTGAACCATGCCATCGGCGTTTTGACGAACTTCGACAGGCTCAACCCGGCCGCAAAGCCCTTGGATAAGTTCGACCTTATCTACGGAAGCGACTTGAAGAAGTGGATTAGGTTTGCCAATTCGCTTAAACTACGCTTGGCTATGCGATGCCGCGCCGTGTATGATGGAGCGCAGAAACTGGCAGAAGAGGCCGTGAACAACACCTACGGCGTGTTGGAAGACAATGCCGACAACGCTGTGATGCAGACGGTTGGCGCGCTTTCGTTCACCTATAACAATCCTTTCTACAACATATATAGTCCCGAAGGCTATAACGAAGACCGCATGGGTGCCACGATGGACGCTTACCTGAACGGCTTTGCCGACCCGCGTTTGCCCAAGTTCTTTGCCAAAGCCAAAGGGGATGTGTATCGCGGACTGCGCAACGGAATGCGTAACGGTAAGGATTTTCAGGGCGATGAAAGGCTGTCGATGCCCACAATAACCCGCTCTACCCCCTACGTGTGGATGACTGCGGCCGAGGTTTGGCTGCTTAGGGCCGAAGGCGCATTGTTTGGTTGGAACATGGGTGGCACGCCAGAAGAGCTTTACGCGCAAGGTGTAACCACGTCGTTTGAGCAATATGGACTGGCCGATGCAGCCGAAGCTTATCTCACCAGCACCGCCAAGCCCAGTGCTTACCCAGGTTTGGGAACCAGTACTGCGGCAGAAGCACCATCAGACATCACGCCTGCATGGGACGAAAGCGCAACGAAAGAAAAGAAACTCGAACGCATCATCACCCAAAAGTGGATTGCCATCTACCCCTTAGGCCAAGAGGCATGGAGCGAATTTCGCAGAACGGGCTATCCAAAGCTCTTCCCCGTGGTAGACAACCTAAGCAATGGCAAGGTAAACACCAACGTGCAAGTGCGCCGTGTGCCCTTCCCCGCCAGCGAATACGTTGGAAACAGGGCCGAAGTGGAAAAGGCTGTGCAGCTGCTTGGCGGCGAAGACACGGGCGGAACACGCCTATGGTGGGACAAACAATAACCTCGAACGCCACATTAGCTACTATCATTTACGCATCAACAAGCGTTTGTGTTAAGGCAGGTTCTAAAAATTGCCTTTGCTGTATTTTTAGCTTTTAGCTGAGCAGGTT
>ERZ773049.2011-NODE-2011-length-11309-cov-7.320242_pt1 | contig 11309 bp, 9 predicted proteins | sample MGYA00580633_ERZ773049 | MGnify/ENA primary metagenome ERZ773049 (study PRJEB29015, sample SAMEA2737991) | human oral metagenome | biome: human oral; feature: human-associated habitat; material: dental | place: China | collected 2066 ... | reverse complement strand
ATGGCCATTGAGACGCCGTCGTGCCGCATGACGAGATCAAAATGGCCATTGAGACTCCTTCGTGCCGCATGACGAGATCAAAATGGCCGTTGAGACGCTGTCCCCTGCAGAGCGGCGGCGAATGTAAGCCCTCGATGGGAAAGGGCAAGCGGGCGGGAGAGGGTTACGGCTTGGGCTGAAGCGGGATGATGAGGTAAAGCGTCGGCGCGGCGCTGTGGTCGCTCACCTCTACGGCTGTCGGACGGCTGCGGATGGAGTCGAATGCGTTTTGCAGCTCTACCTCTACCTGCTGCAGCTGTACCTGCTGTCGCTGCATCGGCTGACCGTTGTACGTCGCCTCGTCGTAGTGCATGAAAAAGGCCATTGCACCGCCGACGGTGAAGCGCTCCACACGGTCGGGGCCGAAGAGCGACGGGATTTTTACGCTGATCTCGTACCGCTTCTTCTCTGCCTTCCTGTCCGAATTCGAGAAGAAGGTTTCGGGTATGGAGAAGGCGATCTGACCTTCTAAGATCTCCGGATTCTGCACGGCTTCCAGCACCGTGCCGCCCTCGTCTGTGATCGTTATTTCCACCCCTTGCACATCGTCGGACAGGAGGTTGTGCCCCTCCGTGTCGATGTATTTCAGGTGGAAGGTGGGTACCCAAGGTACGCCCTCGTCTTTGTCGCTGCATCCGGCCAGCGTCAGGCCGCACAGGAGGGCTGCTGTAAGCATGAAAAGTCTCATTCTGTTCATTGATTGTGTCGAATTTATTGGTGTGTATTCCTGTGAAACGCCCGCGAAGATAGGCATGCGGGGGGAACGTTTCCCCAAAAAGAGAGGCAATCAATCCCCCCATGGGTCGATCATTCATCCCTGCGGGATGTCTGGGGGGCGTATTCGATACGCCCCTACATGAGGTACCAGGCCAAACTTCCCAGCCCCGGCAGGGGCCGCCCCTACACGGGGACAATTATTCATCCCTGCGGGATGTCTGGGGGGGCGAATGCAATTCGCCCCTACATGTACCCGGCAAACTTCGCTGCCCCCGCAGGGGCCGCCCCTACATGAGGTACCAGGCAAATTTGGCAGGGGCCGTCCACAAATAAAAAATGCCGGACGGGCTTCACAGCGGGTCCGGCTCCCATGAAAAAAGTTATAGACATGAATACCCCTCCGAAAAAAGAGGAGATTCTTCTTTGTGTATCGTTTAGGCCTTGTAATCCGAGAGCGACTCCGGGCAGAAGCCCTCGATGAAGCTGCGGATCTGGGCGATCTCAGCGGCGCCGTAGCGGACGTAGACGCGCGCCGAGGGCGTGAACGAGTCGTCCGTGTTGGCGCTCTGGAGGAGCAGGTAGCCGAAGACGCAATGCGTGGCGGCCTCGACTAAGCGACGCGCCATGAAGTCGAGCAGCTCCGCATCCTTAGGCTCCGTGACGCGGGCCACAAGCCCTTCGTACGTGTCGGTCATCTCCCGGAGCTGCGCGTGCAGGTCGGAGAGCTCGGGGCGATACGTCTCGGCCTCGTATTCGCGCAGGCGGGCGAGGTAGGTGCCGGTGGTGACGTGGCGGATGGCGGCCACGACTTGCAGCTGCGTGGTACCCTCGTAGATGTTCGTGATGCGGGCGTCGCGGTAGAGGCGTTCGCAGGTGTAGTCCTTCATGAAGCCCGATCCGCCGTGCACCTGGATGGCGTCGTACGTGTTGCGGTTGGCGAACTCCGTCGACATGCCCTTGCCCATCGGCGTGAAGGCGTCGGCCAGCTTGGCGTAGCGCTTCTGCTCCTTGCGCTCCTCGGGCGTCAGCTTGCGCTCGCGGGCGATGTCGTCGAGGGCCTTGTAGATGTCCACGTAGCGGGCCGTCTCGTAGAGCATGGCGCGGGTGGCGTCGGCGCGGGCACGCATGAGGGCAAGCATCTCGTAGACGGCGGGGAACTCGATGATGGCGCGGCCGAACTGTCGGCGCTCGTTGGCGTACTTGTCGGCTTCGCGCCAGGCGGCTTCGCAGAGGCCCACGGCCTGCGCCATGATGCCGAGGCGGGCGCCGTTCATGAGCGCCATGACGTATTTGATGAGGCCCAGGCGACGCTCGCCGCACAGCTCGGCGGGGGCGTTGTTGAAGACCAGCTCGCAGGTGGGCGATCCCTTGATGCCCATCTTATTCTCGATGCGGCGGACATTGACGCCGCCGTTGCGCTTGTCGTAGATGAACATGGAGAGGCCGCGGCCGTCGCGGGTGCCCTCTTCGGATCGGGCCAGGACGAGGTGGATGTCCGAGTCGCCGTTGGTGATGAAGCGCTTCACGCCGTTCAGTCGCCAGCACTGCGAGGCCTCGTCGTAGGTGGCCTTGAGCATGACGGACTGCAGGTCGCTGCCGGCGTCGGGCTCGGTGAGGTCCATCGACATCGTTTCGCCGGCGCAGACGCGCGGGATGTAGCGGCTGTGCTGCTCCTCGTTGCCGAACTCGTAGAGCGTCTCGGCGCAGTCCTGCAGGCCCCAGAGGTTCTCGAAGCCCGCGTCGGCGCGCGAGACAATGTCGGCGGCCATGATGTAGGGCACGATGGGGAAGTTCAGTCCGCCGTAGCGGCGCGGCATGGCCATGCCCATGAGTCCGGCACGGCGCACGGCGTCGAGGTTCTCCTGCGTGCCCGGTGCGTAGGTCACGCGACCGTCCGCCACCGTCGGGCCGTCGCGGTCGACGCCCTCGGCGTTCGGTGCGATGACGTCGGCGCTGATCTCGCCGACCATCTCCAGCACGCGTTCGTAGCTGTCCATTGCGTCGTCAAAGTCGACCGGCGCGTAGTCGTACGTGTCTTTATCTCTGAAGTTACGCTCCTTCAGCTCCACGATGCGGCGCATGAGCGGGTGGTGCAGGTGGTGGCGGAGCGAGGGCGTATCGGTATAAAAGTTTGCCATGATGGTTCCTTATTATTTGCTGTTCTTCTTGTAATACTTGATCATGCGCGGCAGGACGCTCTCCACGGTGCCCGTGATCACGTAGTCCGCGATGGCATTGATCGGCGCCTCGGGGTCGCTGTTGATGGAGATGATGATGGCGCTCTCTTGCATGCCGGCGATGTGCTGGATCTGGCCCGAGATGCCGCAGGCGATGTAGAGCTTGGGTCGCACGGTGACGCCCGTCTGTCCGATCTGCCGGTCGTGGTCGGTGAAGCCCGCGTCGACGGCGGCGCGTGAGGCGCCCACCTCGGCGTGCAGCTCCTTGGCCAGGTCGAAGAGCAGTTGGAAGTTCTCCTTCGATCCCACGCCGTAGCCGCCGGCCACAACGATGGGCGAGCCCTTGAGGTTGTTCTTCGCCTTCTCCACGTGTCGCTCGATGACCTTCACCACGCAGTCTTCGTCGGTGATGTAGTCGCTCGTGTTGTGACGGATGACTTCGCCGCGATAGTTCGCGTCGCGCACCTCCTTCTTCATCACGCCCTCGCGCACGGTGGCCATCTGTGGCCGGTGGTCGGGGTTGATGATGGTGGCGACGATGTTGCCGCCGAATGCGGGGCGGATTTGGTAGAGCAGATTCTCGTAGGTGCGGCCAGCCTTGCGGTCTTCATACGTGCCGATCTCCAGGGCCGTGCAGTCGGCGGTGAGTCCGCTGGTGAGGGCCGACGATACGCGTGGCCCGAGGTCGCGACCGATGACGGTGGCACCCATCAGGGCGATCTGCGGTTGTTCTTCCTTGAAGAGCTTGATGAGCACGGCCGTGTGAGGCAGTGAGGTGTAGGGGGCCAGACGAGCGTCGTCAAAGACGTGCAACACGTCGACGCCGTAAGGCACGATCTGTCGTTCGATGCCATCCAGTCCGCTCCCGGCGGCCACGGCCTCGAGGCGGCAATTGAGCTTGTCGGCCAGTGCGCGCCCCTTGGTGAGCAACTCCTGACTGACGTCGGCTACGGTTCCTTCTTCTATTTCGCAGTAGACAAAAACGTTATTCATAGTGCTATTTCTCTTTATGGATTATGGAATCCTCTCATCGGTCATCCGGCACATTCGATTTCGTATCCGGCCAAGTTGGCCGGCCTCCGTGAGGCCTTGATTTTCTTTTCGCTTCCTTTTCTTGCATCAAGGCAAGAAAAGGAAGAAAGGAATGCTCCATAGACCGAAAGGGCGTCATCCGATCGTGTGGTTACTAATTAATTCCTTCATCAGCTCCTCGATGTCAGCGTCGGAGTCCGTCAGCGAGCGACTCTCTTTGGCTTGGAAGACGATGTTTTCGATTGTTTTCACCTTCGTCGGTGAGCCTGAGAGGCCGCACTGGGCCACGTCGCCGCCCACGTCCGCCACGGACCACTCGACGAGGTTCAGGTACGGGCGCGAGTCGTAAAGCTCGGCGTAGGGGAGGGGCTCGCCACCCTTTGTGCGCTCGGCTTTTTCCTGCGCACCCAGCGCGTGTTTGAACTTCTGCACTAATCGTGCGTTACGCGGCCTGCATGCTGCGGCCGATCCGTTCACAGTGACTACGATGGGCAGCGGCCCTTCGACCGTCTCCACGCCTCCGGGGATCTTGCGTCGCACCGTGATGCGTCCGTCCGTGACGCCGACAATCTCCTCCGCATACGTGATCTGTGACAGCTCGAGCTTCTCCGCCACTTGCGGACCCACCTGAGCCGTGTCGCCGTCGATAGCCTGCCGTCCGCCGACGATCAGGTCGAAGTCGCCGATCTTGCGGATCGCCATGGCCAAGGCATACGAGGTGGCCAGGGTGTCGGCGCCGGCGAAGGCGCGATCGGTGAGGAGCACCCCGTCGTCCGCCCCGCGATAGAGCCCCTCGCGGATGATCTCGGCGGCGCGTCCCGGCCCCATGGTGAGGAGCGTGACGGTCGATCCGGGATAGCGTTCTTTCAGTCGCAGCGCCTGCTCCAGCGCGCTGAGGTCTTCGGGGTTGAAGATGGCCGGCAGCGCTGCGCGATTGATGGTGCCATCCGCCTTCATCGCGTCCTTCCCGACGTTGCGCGTGTCCGGCACCTGCTTAGCTAATACAATAATTCTCATCTGTCAGAATATTATGGTTTGGCGGCAAAAGTAGGCGCAAGAATGAGATGGCGCCAGCCGGCTGTATATATAAGGTATGCCCCCGAGGTCTGCGTGCGGATGATGTAAGATTGCCCGATGGTTTAGGAAGACTTCCGAGATGCCGAAATCAGTGATTCTGGGCTTAGGAAGACTTCCTAAGTGCCGAAATCATTATGCGAGGGGCAGGCGCTGGGCGTCCATGACGCGCATGAAGTTGCCGCCCCAGATGTTGGCAATGTCGGCGTCGGAGAGGCCTTCGGCAAGTAGGCGGAGGGTGATTTGGATCATCTCGCCGGCCGATTGGCAGCCGATGAGTCCGCCACCGCCGTCGAAGTCGGAGCCGATGCCGACGTGATTCGGGCCGACGAGCCGGATGACGTGCAGGATGTGGCGGACGGCATCGCTGAGGGTGGCGCCGTCGGGATGGTCGTGGTTGATGAATCCGCCATAAAGGCAGATTTGCATCACGCCGCCCGTTGCGGCCAGAGCGCGAATGCGGTCGTCGTCTAAGTTGCGGCGATGGTCACAGAGGGCGCGGCAGGAGGAGTGGGTGGCGACGATGGGGCGTCGGCTGAGGCGAATAACATCGTCGAAAGTGGCATCAGCAGCGTGCGATACGTCGATCATCATGCCGATGCGGTTCATCTCAGTCACCACCTCGCGCCCGAAGGGACTGAGGCCGCCCCACTCGCCTTGTCCGGCGGCAGAGTCGCAGAGTTCGTTGTCTCCGTTGTGACAGAGTGTCATGTACGCCACGCCCATGCGCTTGAATGCGTGCAGTCGGGAGAGGTCGCGGCCGATGGCGTAACCGTTTTCGACGGCGGGGATGATGGCGCGTCGGCCCTCGCGCTTGAGGCGGCGGAGGTCGTCCGTAGAGCGAGCGATGTCGAGGAGGTTAGGGTAGCGGATGGCCTGCTCCTCGACGTGTGTGAGTCGCTCAACGGCATAGTTGAAAGCGCGGCGGTGCGCCTCGTCGTTACGCTCGCCTTGGGGAAGGTAGGCGGCCATGACGATGGCGTCGAGCCGTCCCTCGCGCATGAGTGGCAGGTTGACGCGGCCACCCTCTTTGCGTCCGAGGTCGAAGGCGTCGAAGAGCATCGGCGTGTCGGTGTGCGAGTCGAGGGTGATCATGGTGTGGTGCAGGCGTCGGGCGTGGGCGTAGCGGCGCGCACGACTGACAAGATGACGGAAGAGGTTGAGCATCGCCTCGTGGCCGGTGGTGGCGAGCCATTCGGGGTGCCACTGGACGCTGAGGATGGGGTGTTCGGGGTGCTCCATCGCCTCGTTGACGCCGTCGGACGCCTCGGCCGTGGCGACGAAACCGGGGGCCAGGTCGCGGACGGCTTGGTGGTGGAGCGAGTTGACGGGGATGGGTGCGGTACGCGTCGTGGCGTCGAGCCCCATCGCACGTTGCAGCTCGGAATCTGGGGCGGTGAGAGTGACAGATTGCGTGATGACGTCGCGCGCTTCCGCCTGACTATGTGGTAGGACGGGGCTTGGAAACTGCGTGGGAAGGTCTTGGTAGAGCGTGCCGCCAAAGGCTACGTTGATGAGCTGATGGCCGCGACAGATGCCGAAGATGGGGAGGCCGCGTTGGTGGGCCAAGCGGATCAGTTGCAGCTCGCTGGTGTCGCGGATCGGATCGACGTCTTCGAGCGACGGGTGAGGCGTCTCGCCAAGCAGGTCGGGACTGATGTCGCCGCCGCCAGTCAGGAGCAGGCCGTCGAGACCTTCGACAATCGTGGTGAGGACGCTCAGCTCGGTTGTGGCGGGCACGAGTACGGGGGCGCCACCTGCCAGGATGACAGATTGGAAATAGGGGTCGGCGAGCATCTCTTTGCCGTCTCGTCGGTTGACGGAAATGCCGATGCGTGGACGTGTGGCGGTGGCAGTGTCGACGGCTGAGGCGCGGTCAACCTGCGCAAATAGTTCTTTTAAAGTGAGTGACATGTTGGGTTTGAATAGGAGAAAAAGAAGAGGGCACCTCGCATGGCGATTGCCCTCTGTCGTTTGATGGTTTATGTATAAGACTTCGCAGCGTGGTACTATGTGAAGTCGTGGCTATGCGTCGATGTTTGCGTATGTCGCATTCTCCTCGATGAACTCGCGGCGTGGCCCGACATCCTCGCCCATGAGCATGGAGAAGATGGCGTCGGCCTCGATAGCGTTGTCGATAGTAATCTGCTTGAGGGTACGGTTTTCGGGGTTCATCGTCGTGTCCCAAAGCTGGTGGTCGTTCATCTCGCCGAGACCTTTGTAGCGTTGCGTGTGGATCTGGCTCTCGTTGCCGCCGCCGTAGGTGTCAATGAACTTCTGGCGCTGCTGCTCGGTCCAGCAATACTCCTCCACCTTGCCCTTCTTGCAGAGGTAAAGCGGTGGGGTGGCGAGGTAGACGTACCCCTTCTCGATCAGTCCGCGCATGCGGCGGAAGAAGAAGGTGAGGATCAGGGTGGCAATGTGGCTACCGTCCACGTCGGCATCGGTCATGATGATCACCTTGTGGTAACGGAGCTTCGATAGGTTCAGCTCCTTCGGGTCGTCCTCGGTGCCGATTGAAACGCCCATTGCCTTGAAGATGTTTTGGATCTCCTCGCTCTCGAACACACGGTGCTCCATAGCCTTCTCCACGTTGAGGATCTTACCGCGGAGCGGCAGGATGGCTTGGAAGTTTCTGTCGCGTCCCTGCTTGGCGGTGCCGCCGGCGGAGTCTCCCTCGACGAGGAACAGCTCGCAGATAGCAGCGTCTTTCGAAGAGCAGTCGGCCAGCTTACCGGGCAGTCCACCGCCCGAGAGGGGCGACTTACGTTGCACCATCTCGCGCGCCTTGCGTGCCGCTTGACGTGCAGTGGCTGCGAGGATCACCTTGTCGACGATCGTTTTGGCCTCTTTCGGGTGCTCCTCCAAGTAGTTGCCGAGGGCCTCGCCTACGGCCATATCGACAGCGCCCATCACCTCGTTGTTTCCGAGCTTCGTCTTGGTCTGCCCCTCGAACTGTGGCTCGGCCACCTTGATCGAAATCACGGCTGTGAGGCCTTCGCGGAAGTCGTCGCCTTGGATCTCGACCTTAGCTTTCTCCAGTAGCTTAGAGTCTTCGGCGTATTTCTTCAGCGTACGTGTTAGCCCGCGTCGGAAGCCAGAGAGGTGTGTGCCGCCCTCGATCGTGTTGATGTCGTTCACGTAGGAGAAGACACTCTCGTTGTACGACGTGTTGTAGGTCATGGCCACTTCGACGGGGATGCCTTGTTTCTCGGTGACGATATGGATCACATCGTGGATCAGCGCCTCTTTCGACTTGTCGATGTAGCGCACAAACTCCTTCAGTCCTTCGTGCGAATAGAAGACTTCGGATTTGTACGTCCCGTCCGGCTTCACCTCGCGGCGATCGGTCAATGTCAGTCGGATGCCAGCGTTCAGGAAGGCCAGCTCGCGGAGTCGGTTGGCGAGGATGTCGTATTTGTATTCGGTCACGGTAAAGATTGACGCGTCCGGTTTGAACTTTATGGTTGTCCCGGTACGATCGCTATCACCCGTTATCCGAATATCGGCCAGCGGCTTGCCGCAGGAGAACTCTTGCACGTAGACTTTGCCGTTGCGGTGTACTTCGGCTTTCAGGTGGGTCGACAGTGCGTTGACACACGAGACACCGACACCGTGCAGTCCACCAGACACTTTATAGGTGCCCTTGTCAAACTTACCTCCGGCATGGAGCACAGTCAGCACGACCTCCAATGCCGATTTACCTTCCTTCTCGTGGTAATCGACCGGAATGCCTCGCCCGTCATCTGTCACGCTGATCGAATTATCCTCACGGATCACGACATCGATATTCTTGCAGAAGCCGGCCAGTGCTTCGTCGATGGAGTTGTCTACCACCTCATAAACCAAGTGGTGGAGTCCCTTTTCGCTCGTGTCGCCGATGTACATGGCTGGGCGTTTACGGACGGCCTCCAATCCCTCGAGCACTTGGATGTTTTTGGAAGAGTATTCCTCGCTTGCTGCTTTTATTTCTTCGTCACTCATGTTGATTTCCTCTCTTTATTCATTATCAAATACGGAAACAAATATAGCCGTTCCCCTCCGAAAGAGCAGGGTTGGGAGATGGCTAACTGCATGAAAAAAAGGCCGAAAGACGATTGACGCCTCTCAGCCTTGATGTAGCCCGTAGGGGAATCGAACCCCTCTTTTGAGAATGAGAATCTCACGTCCTAGCCGATAGACGAACAGGCCTTTGATACCAATATAACAGTGGACTTAGACGTCCTTCTTTTCTTTTTCCTCTTTCAGGCGCTTTTCCAGATCTTAAGCCAATGCGTTGACATGTTTGGCCAACTTTGACTTCAGGTTGCCTGCTTTGTTCTTATGAATCACATTCTTTTTCGCCAGCTTATCAAGCATTGCGCATACTTTCGGATACATGGCTGTTGCCTTATTCTTATCTTCTGTGCCACGCAATTTCTTCACCGCATTACGCATCGTTTTGGCACCGTAACGATTTTGTGCGCAGCGTGTTTTTGTCTGACGTATCCTCTTGATAGATGATTTGTGATTTGCCATCGTTATCTATTAATCTATTTCTTCTTTTATCTGATTCGTATTTGGTAGCCCGTAGGGGAGTCGAACCCCTCTTTCAAGAATGAAAATCTTGCGTCCTAGCCGATAGACGAACAGGCCAATTCTTCGCTCAGAAATCACGCCTATCAGACCGTTAGGGCCGCCCGCGTTTTCATTTTGCGAGCGCAAAGATAGAGGCACTTTCGAATCCTGCAAACATCCTTTCTCTTTTTTCTTTCAATAATTGGCGATGGATGCGTGATGGCTTAGACGATGCGGAGACTGTCCACTTTCAGTAGGCGGCTTTTTAGGGCGTCCATACGGCTTTGTCGGATGCGGAGCGTCATCTCGCAGGTGAGCTCAAAGGATTGTGTGAGGACGTCGGGCTTGTCTTCTTTTACGATGCGCATGACGCTGTTGAGATGAGGGTATTCGAAGGTGATGGTAATGGTTTCGTCGACGGTGCGTTCCTCGATGCGGGCGGCGGCGATGGCTTCGGCGGCGGCGGTGCGGTAGGCTACGATGAGGCCGCTGGTGCCGAGTTCGATGCCGCCGAAGTAGCGGACGACGATGATGAGGATGTCGGTCAGGTTGTTGGAGTTGATTTGACCGAGAATGGGCTTGCCGGCCGTGGAGGAGGGTTCGCCGTCGTCGTTGGCGCGGAAGGTGGTGCGGTCGGAGCCAAGCATGTAGGCCCAGCAGACGTGTCGGGCGTCGTAGTACTTCTTGCGGTAGATGTCGAGCTGGGTCTTGACCTCGTCGGGGGTGCGGACGGGTAGGGCGAAGGAGAGAAAGCGGCTGCGCTTCTCGGTGTAGTAGCCTTCGGAGAGGTCGCGGATGGTGCGGTAGGTATCTTCCATGATGGATCAGTCGGGGATGTGGGTTTCTTGTTCATCACGGAAGGCTCGGAAGTCTTTCATGATCTCTTCGATTTCTTCGATGAAGCGTGGGTCGCGGACTTTGTCGCGGACAGCCTCGTAGTAGCGCTCGATGGCGGGCAGGGCACAGAGATCTTTGCCGCGAAGAACGAAGTAGGGTTCGTCGGCCTCGAGGCATTGCTTGATCATTTGGATGGGATTCTTCATTTCATTCTTGTCGATAATCAGTGATAGAAAAGGATCGCGGGATCGGCGGTGGACAAAACATGGAAATTTCGATGAACGGATTCGCTGTCCATTGGAAATGGGGTGAAAAACACGTTTTGGGTGTCTTTGTCTGTGGACAATGGGGTGAAATATATGTTTTGGGTGCTTTTGTCTGCGGACAATGGGATGAAATATATGTTTTGCCTGCTTTTGTCTGCGGACAATGAGAGGGAATATATGTATTGAGCGCTTTTGTCTATGGACAATGAGGTAAAAAACATGTATTGAGTGCTTTTGTCTATAGACAATGGGGTGAAATATATGTTTTGGGTGCTTTTGTCTGCGGACAATGGGATGAAATATATGTTTTGCCTGCTTTTGTCTGCGGACAATGAGAGGGAATATATGTATTGAGCGCTTTTGTCTATGGACAATGAGGTAAAAAACATGTATTGAGTGCTTTTGTCTATAGACAATGGGATAGAATATATGTATTGATTGCCTTTGTCTATAGGCAATGAGAGGTGATATATGTATTGGGAGCTTTTGTCTATAGACAATGAGAGAGAATATATATATTGGGTGCTTTTGTCTATAGACAATGGGAGGGAATATATGTATTGAGTGCTTTTGTCTATAGACAATGGGATAGAATATATGTATTGATTGC
>ERZ773049.2010-NODE-2010-length-11315-cov-4.432416_pt1 | contig 11315 bp, 4 predicted proteins | sample MGYA00580633_ERZ773049 | MGnify/ENA primary metagenome ERZ773049 (study PRJEB29015, sample SAMEA2737991) | human oral metagenome | biome: human oral; feature: human-associated habitat; material: dental | place: China | collected 2066 ... | reverse complement strand
ACGGAGCCTTTTCCGATGCTGCGGGGGCAACCACGGCAGGCTTGAGCTCATCGGCGATAGTCCTCGCCTGTGCAGACTGCGCGGGCTTATCGGCGGTCTGCGCTTCTTTCCCGGTCGCGCGGGCTGCGGTATTCGCACTCGTCGGACGCTCAGCCTGGGCTGACTCGTTAGTGTGTACCGGCTTTTGAGGCTGAGTCGATTCATGAGCCTGTGCCGGTTTGGCAGTTTGCGCCGGTTTCTGGGACTGGGCTGACTCATGAGTCGGCACAGATTCCTTGGCTGGCGCAGGCTTACCGATTGGTGCAGGCTTATTAGCCGGTGCCGAACGTTCGGGCTGCGCGGGGGCAGAAGCCTTGGCCGACGTATCATTCTGCTCGCTCTTACGAGCGCCTTCCACAGGCTTCGCGGCGGGTGCCTGTGCAGCCGGTTTCTCCGCGATATTCCGCTCGGACGCACGATGCTCTTCAGCCGTTTGCGGGCTAGCGGGGGCAGACGAAGACGCCGATTTTACCGAAGCATTATCCTGTGCGGGCTTGGCGTTCCCCGCCACAGGGGCAGCAGGTTGTACAGGTTGTGATTGTACCGGCGCCTGCGACCCTTGCGGTGCAGAAGCAGAAGTATCAGCAGCAGGTGAAGCAGCAGCATTTTTCACGGACATACCGGGCTGTGCAGCCGCGTGCGCAGCACCCGAAGCCGGTGCTGCGGCTGGCGCATCCGAGGAAGAAGCGGGCGCTTCCACGCCCATTGACGCACCCTCAGCCGAGGAGGCGGACACCGCATCCTGACCCTGGTTCAGAGCGGCTTTCCTCTTTTGCCGGTAGGTGTACATGTACACGAGCCCGGCGAAGGCAAGCTGCAGAATAAGGGCCTGCACAAAGTCAAGCGCCTGAGCCTCACGATTCGCGTCAAAGGGGTCAGCCAGACCCAGCAGCCCAAAAATAAAGATCGAAACATTATTCGCAATATGCAGGCCGATACCGGCTTCAAGACCGCCGGTGTACCAGCACAAGAACCCGGCGATCAGAGCCATCGTCAGCACAGAAAGCAGACCCCACAGTCCATAACCATGCAGCACCATAAAGATAGGCGCTGGAATAATAATTGCCCAAACGGGATTCTTCAGCCACCGACCCACGGTCTGCATGAGATAACCGCGGAAGAGCAGTTCCTCGGCGTAGCACTGGAACGGAACTATCAACAGAATAAGCACAATGTACAGCCAGAACATGCCGGAATTCAGCGGATGCACGCTGTTCTGCGTGGTCAAAGAACCAGCCAGAACCAAGTTCCCCACATTGTAAAGACCGAAAATGAGGAACCCAAACCCTAGGAAAACACCTAAATAGGACCACCGCATGCGGCCCGCAATGGAGTGAATTAGACCTAAGGGTTTGAAGTTGGTAATCAGGCGCGCAATGAAAATCGCCGGAATCACCGGAATGATGGTAATAAGGAGCGCAATAAAAACAAGCGGGGTCTTAAAAACGTTCGCGTAAACACGCTGTAGATCGGTCAGGTGATCGTAAGGGACGCGCAACATCACGGCGAATGCTAGCAGCGCAAAGCTCACAATCAGCAGGAGCACAAAATAGATGCTGGCAATCAGCAAGCCCTCAAGAACCGGGGTGAACCAACGCGCACGCGGGTTCACATGCGATAACCGGTGATAGGGCAGCTCGCTAGCGCGTTCCAGAAGCTCCTTACGGGTAAGGCGGTTACTCCTGTAATACTCAGCGGAGGCGAAGGTAGACTCAGCGCCGTACCCGTAACTTTCTGCCTGATGCGGGCTCAGCATCGTGGGCATATTTTGGGTATTAGTAACTGCGCCAGGTGGTTGGTTTGTTGGAATGAACTCAGAACCGTGATGTCCGGGTTCCTGCTGGTGATTAGTGCTCATAGTATCCATAATAGAGGGGACCCTCCCCCGAATGTCACACCGGGGCCATCTGTGCAGGTTGCCTTACGGTGTAATAATTTACCTGCCTATGAACTTTTCGGGCTTATATTTTATGGGAAATATGCCATAATTTGAGGGTTACCGTAGTTTAAAATTTGAGGCTACTCGTGCCTACGCTTCCGGGTGTTTTTGGCGCCAGTAGTGAAGGAAGGTTCAGATGGCTCTCGTCTTCAATCCGCCCCCAAATTGGCCCAAACCGCCTGCCGGGTGGTCTCCTACCCCGACGTGGCGGCCCGATCCCGCATGGGGTCCTGTTCCCGAAGGTTGGCAGCTGTGGATTGAGGAGCCCGAGCCTGAGAATGAGCAGGCGCCCTCGACGGCGGAGTCTTCATCTGCCGCATCGGGCTCTTCTGAGGGTTCTTCCAGCGCGAAGCCCTTGCCATCGTCAAGCTCTGAGCAGAGCGGTGAGTCTGCGCAGGATTCTGCCCCGAAGCAGCGTACTGCGCCGACCATTTCCGAACAGTTTGCCGAGCAGAAAACTTCCCATCAGCAGACCCCTGAGCAGAAGACTCAGGCGGAGTCTGCCCACGCTCAGGATGCGGCGTCCAGGAGTTCTGAGCCACGCGAAGCCGCAGGTGAGCGTGCGGGCGCATCCGGTTCGGGCGCAGCGGCAGGCTCTTCGTCCGAGTCGCAGGTGCGTTCCGAGCAGAGCACTTCTGAGACTCCCGTGAACCGTCAGAGCGGCACCGCCGAGGCTTCAAAGCCTCAGGTTTCGGAGCCTACCCGCGAGCCCGCTCGTGATGCCCACAATGCCCCGTCCGCGCCGGAGACGAGCGCACAGCAGCCGGGAGTCGCGCAGGGTTCGGGTGTTTCTTACGATGCGCGAGAGCCCCTCAGCGACGCACAGGATTCTCAGGGGTCCGCAGGTTCTGCCGCTGCAGCAGGTGCCGAACGGCCCGAGGCTGCACGACAGGAGCCTGTATCTTCAGAGTCCGCACAGCAGCAGGTTCCTTCACGCGAGTCGCGCCCCGAGCAGTCTTCGGGTCAGTCTCAGGGTGAGCCTACGGATGCGCGCCCCCAGTCCGATGCGCGCGATTCGGCTGATTCGCGCGGTGCCGAGGCTCAGGCATCTTCCCGACCAGCTACTCCCCCGCGCGGCACTTCCCAGGTTCCTCCCACACAACAGCGTTTTGAGGGGCAGTCTCAGGCTCCCGTGAATCAGCAGCAGTCGGGCTTTGCCGCGCAGAGTTCTCAAGAGCAGAGCTCCCAGAACCAGAATCAGCAGGCTCAGCCTCAGCAGCCCGCTCAGTCTCAACACGTTACTCAGGCTCAACAGCCCGGGCAATCTCAGCAGCCGCAGTCTTTTGAGGCCCAGCGCCAGCAAGAATTTGCCCAGCGTCAGCAACAGGATTCTACACAGCGCCAGCAGAGCCTCAATCAGCAGCAGGGCTCTGGCTCTGATCAGCCTCAGCAGGATTTTGCGCAGCGTCAGTCGAGCCCGAATGTTTCGCAGTCTCAGACGCCGGGAAGCGGCTCTCAGCAGCAGGGATTTGCATCGCAGAATTCCCAGCAGAATTTTGGTGCTCAGTCTCAGCAGGGCGCACAGTCTCAGCAGGGCTTTGGCGGTCAGGCTCAGCAGAATCGGGCGCCTCAAGCCCAGGGTTCTCAGAACCAGCAGCAGCCTCGCGGGTTTGATGCGCAGGCTCCTCAGCCTTGGCAGAATCAGCCCGGTCAGCAGCAGTTCAGCCAGCCCCGTGAGCAGAATCAGTCTCAGCCGCAGCAGCCCGCACAGTCTCAGCAGGGTCAGCAGCCGCAGTCTTTTGAGACCCAGCGCCAACAAGAATTTGCCCAGCGTCAGCAGCAGGATTCTACACAGCGCCAGCAGAGCTTCAACCAGCAACAGCAGGGTTCTGAGCAGCGTCAAGGTTTTGCGCAGCAGAACCAGGGTTCCGAGCAGCAGGGCTTAAGCGCCCAGCCTCAGCAGGGATTTGCCGGGCAGAACGCCCAGGAGCGAAACGCTCAGGCGCAGGATCCGCGAAGCCAGAGCCCCCAAAGCCAGGGCGCTCAGAACCGAGATACCCAGGGTCAGAGTGCCCCGAATCAGGGTTCGCAGGCGCAGCAGTCCCAGAGTCGAGACCAGCAGAGCCAGCAGGGGTTCGCTCAGCCGCAGTCTCAACAGCAGCAATCCGGCCAATCCCAGTCAGGATATTCTCAGCCCGGTCAGCATCAGCAGGGTCAGTCCGGTCAGTCGTACCAGGGACAAAAGCCTCAGCAGGGTCAGGATCGGTCACGCTCGGGCTTCGGTGCAGGTGCCGCCGCTGGTGCTGTCGCAGGTGCCGCAGCGGGCGCGGGTGCAGCGGCCTCCTCCGGGGCGGGCGCATCCGGCGCTTCGGCTCAGCAGCAGGGTTCTCAGAGCCAAAATACGCAGAGTCAGAATGCCCAACAGGATCAGAGCTCTCAGTCGGGACAGAATCAGCAGCACTCGGTGCAGAACGCTTCGAGCCAGCAGGGTAACCAGTTCCAGGGGCAGGGTCAGCCCAACCAATTCCAGGGCTCGCAGTCGCAGCAGAACCAGCCTCAGCAGGGTCAGTACCAGGCCGGTCAATCAAAGCAGTTCCAGCAGCAGAACGGTGCTCAGAATAATAACGTTCAGAACAGCGGTTTTGCTCAGGGTTCGTACAATCAGAACCAGTCGAACCAGAATCAGCAATACTCCGAGTCAAACACCTCGGATGCGCTCAACGGGTTCACTGCGGCGGCAGCATCCGGGTTCAGCGATTCGCCGTATGCAAACGGTCAGACTCCCTTCAACCAGCCCGAGAAGCCGAAGCGCCCGTTCTTTGCGACTCCCGCCGGGTGGAGCGTCATCGCCGGTGCTGTGGCGCTGTTGATTATTATCATTCTGGTACTGATTTTCACCCTGCCGCGCGGATCTTCCAATGCAGCAGCATCGGAAAGCCCCGCCGAGTCATCATCGGCAGCCTCGGCATCGTCAGAGAGCTCGGCAAGCTCATCGCCCGCCGAGCTGAAGAATGTTGAAGCGAAACTGCCCAGCGGCGATTTCAAGGAGTACAAGGGCAAAGATAAGCAGACCATCGATATCGAGAAGCCCAAGGGCAACGATTCGAAGGCTATCGTCTACTATGAGTTCACCCCCTCCAAAGAATCCAACTCGCGCCACTCCTTGGAGGGGCGCACGGGGGACGATAAAACTTCCAGCTTCGCTCTTTACACTTCCGCGCTGACCAAAGATAAAATCTCGGGCACCCTGTGGATGGACTTGAAGACTTCCAGCCCCACCCGCAAGGTGAATGTCGATAGTGAGGGCGAGTGGCTTATTCGCGTCTACGATGCTTCCTCCGCACCGAAGATTTCTAAGGGCGAGAAGATCAGCGCCGCGTTCAACTCCTACGCCGTGATCTACTCGGGCGGCTCGGGTACTTTGGAGGCTGGCTACGAGCGCAGGCCGGTAATGAACCTGCGCGTGATGGATGCGGCCCGCTCGAACGATGTCATCTTGGAATCCAGCACCTCAGAGTTCCAGGGCACCGCGAAGTTTGACGCCTCCGAAGATGTTTACTTGGCGATTAACTCCTTCCAGGGCACCTGGAACGTCGGTATTCGCTAAGTAGCCGATAACTTCTTGGTCTAAACCGAGATAGAGAAGACCCCCGCATTGTCGATCACGATGCGGGGGTCTTCTGCGCGGTTCGCAAGGCTATGCCGAGTTCGGGGCGTTTGCCGACTCTGCGGCGGGTTTGACCGAAGCGCTGCGTGCTTTCGGGGTGAGGGCCGCCCACCCCCACAACAGAACGGTCACGATAAAGAGGCACACGATCGGCGTGCCACCCAGCGCAACACCCGGCGCAGCCAAGAATTCGAGCCCGTTCATATTCCACTGGGTCATGCCGCCGAGCACGCGCGGGGAAATATAGAGCCCCACAACGCCCACCCAGGTCAGGATGCGCGCCACAGTCATCGCAGCGGGCGGCAGGTATGTGAAGAACTCGCCGAATGCGTCCACAATAAGCACGAGAACCAGAAGCGGCAGAAGCACGTTATGATGCGACCAGCTGATCGGCGAGAGGCTGACCATGAGGAACCCGGTCACGGCAACCTGGGCGAGAACCTTGTTGCGGCGTTCGAGCTGATAGAGAATCGCGGCGGTAAGCACGACGGAGAGCGCCGCCAGCAGATAGAAACCGAGCTTGGCGGCGGTTCCGTTCAGCCCATAGTGCATAAGCCAGCCCTGAATCGAAATATTATCGACGAAGTTAATATCGCCCACACGCGAAGGATCTGAAACCGCGTGGAACCAGTACTGCGGGGCTTCTTGCGGCAGTAGCACAAAGCCGAGGGCAATGGTGGCGAGGAAGGTTGCACCGAGGGTGATAATGCCCTTCCAGTCGCGGCGCACCAGCAGAATAAGTCCGAATACGAGCGGGGTCAGTTTCAAACCGCCAGCGATACCGATAAGTACTCCGCGCGGCACACGTGTTGCCGGGCGTAGAAAATCGGCAAGAATCAGCACCATAATGATGGGGTTAATCTGCATAAGGTCGAAGGTACGCCGCCAGGGTCCGCAGAGCATTACCACTATGGTGAGTGCGGCGATCGTGCCGTAACGCCCGAGCTTATCCTGAAGCGGTAAAAGTCGGCCATGTGCATTGGCGTAGGAGTACATGATGCTGGAGAGCCACCAGGCGGCGGCGGTCGTAATAAGCACCATAATCGCCATACCCACCTTGAGCGGTATGAAGGCGAACGGCAGGAAGACTAGCGCCGCAAAGGGCGGGTAGGTGAACGGCAAATCCAGCACGCCGATGCTCACCATAGCGCGCCCATAAAGTTCTTTGTCGAAGCCTTCATTATCGAAAATGGTCATGGCACCCATGCGGTAGATCGAAAAATCCAGACCGCCGTAGGTGTTCACGAAGGCTTCAAAAATATAGCCGCCCACCACCATGAGGATGAGCGCCGCTACTGCAATTTTGCCCAGAACCGGAGTCTGGGCGCGGGATTCAGTCATGGCGTATTAGTACCTGTCTTACTGAGCTGAAGTTCTCGCCCTTTAGTGTAGCGTGGATATTCTGTTCGCCGAAAGATTATATTCCTCTTCGGGCATATACCCAGATGAGAGCCTGTCTTTCTGGGGTGACATATGCTTGCGTTAAATATATTGATTAGGTCGCGGGATGCACACGCCAATCGCTGATGTGCAGCGAATACGGTTTCTCACCCTATGCGAACAAGCCATCCACGTTATATTCCAAATACAAAATATATACTAGTCAGAAGTCTTTTCCGAAGGTTTTTCGGGCTCAGGTTTCGTGCTGTCGTGAGTCTTACCCTGAGAACTCTGCCCGGAAGACTCAGCGCCTTCACGCGGCTTCACCTTCGCTACCAAGTGTGTACCGCGTTGAGTTCGGGCGCGCCGCAGTCCATGACCTGCCGGTTTTGTTGCCGCCGAAGATTTCGCCGCGGGTTTTTCATCGGGTTTTACGGAGGCGGCATCATCGCTGCCCTCGGCGGGCGCATCCTGATCGGAAGATTCGGGGTCTTCGCTATCGTCCTGAACCTTCGCCTTCTTGGGCATCTCGGCGATGCGCACCGCAACCTCTAAGGCAAGCACCGCGAACGACGCATAGTAGACGATAATCGAGGGGTACAGATAAGGATTTTTCTGATTTACCCCCACCATCGTGACGGCGAAAACTGCCAGCTCAAAGACTACCACCACAAGCTGTTTGGCAGACCCGCCCGGATTCCTCATCATCAGGTACAACGCCATCAGCGTAAAGAGAACGGGAAAGAAGATCTGCCCCGCCACCGCCATTCCGTCTTGGTCATAAGCGTAAATAGCGAGCGCTTGCATTACGGCGGCAACGGCGGCGAGGGGGGCGAGAGTCAGATACTTCATAGGGCTATTCTAGCGTTTACCACTCGCCGGTACCGTACTGTATGACGGCTCACGCAAAGCCAAAATTCGCATGATTCGGGCAATATAATGGAACTATATGCACTGTGACTAAAAGCGATCGAAAGACAACACCGTGAGCGAGAATCCCCATAACCCCACTCCCTCGGGTTCTGACTCAGAAGGATCAACCGGCCGCGATACCGGTCGTGGCGGCGCATCCTCAAAGCCGAGCGCGGCGCAAAGTTCTGCACGGTCCGGGGCCGATGTTTCAGGTTCCGGCAACGATGGACTCACGATTGGGATGCGCCCCACCGAGCTCCCCGGCGCCTCGCTAACGCCCGAGGAGATTGCTAAGCGCGCCTCCGGTCGGGGCAGTTGGCACCGCCGTGCATCGAAACCGGTATCGTACTGGATGTTTGGCGTTATTATCGCAATTCTGGTGCATCGCTTTATCCCCAAGGGCGGCTGGCTGATCGTGCATATGGTGACTCTGGGGCTGATTACGAATTCGATTCTGATCTGGAGCCAGCACTTCACCGAAGCGCTCATGAAGATTAAGATTCCTGATTCGGCTCGCGGTATTCAGGTCACACGTATTTTTGCACTTAACGGCGGCATTGTGCTGCTGATGGCGGGCATGATTCTGCAGGATCTCATGCCGCAGTTCTATCCCTTGACGGTTGTCGGGGCGCTGGTGGTGGGTGCTATGGTCGCCTGGCATGGCTATGCGCTTCTTCGCCAGGTCAAACAGGCGCTTCCCTCGCGGTTTGGCGCTACGATTCGTTTCTATATCGCCGCCGCGTTCCTGCTGCCCGTCGGTGCCGTGCTGGGCGCGATGACGGCCTTGCCTGGTTTGCGGGGCACGCTGCATTCGCAGTTTATGCTTGCGCATGAGGCCGTGAATGTTCTCGGGTTCGTGGGTATTACGGTGGTTGGTACCCTGATTACGTTCTGGCCTACGATGCTGCGCACCAAGATGGTCGAAAACGCCTTGGGAACTAGCGTGCGCGCTCTCATTCTGATGTGTGTGGGCGTTGGGGTTACCACGCTCGCTTCACTCTTCGGGATGCGCCCCCTCGCGGGCGCGGGCCTGCTCGTGTATCTGCTGGGGCTGCTGATCGTGGCGTGGGTGATGGTGCGAACCCTTCGCACGAAGCGCCCCACCGAGTTCCCACCAATGTCGGTGGGTGCAGGTTTTATCTGGCTTATTATCGGCGTGGTGTGGACTGCTGGCTTGGTGTTTACCACCCCGTTTGAGGAGCTTCGCATGAGCGAGGTTACCCCCATTTTCGTGGCGGGTTTCCTGCTTCAGGTGCTTCTGGGGGCTATGAGTTACCTGCTTCCCCAGCGTATGGGCGGCGGTCCCGCCGTGGTGCGCGCATCCAATAAGGAGTTTAGTAGGCTTGCCGCCGGGCGCGTGACGGTTGTGAACTTGAGCCTTATTATTTTCATGCTGCCGAATGCGCTTACGGGTTCTTGGGTGAAGGTCGCGGTCTCTGCCGTGGGTGCGCTCGGTCTGGCTTCGTTCCTGCCTTTTATGGTGCGCGGCGTTAAGGCTTCGGTCAATACCCGTAAAGAGATGATGGCGGCACGGGCGCGCGGCGAGAAGCCTGCCCCTGTCACGGAGGTCAAACAGGAACCTGTGAATCATACCCGGCAGACCCTTTTCGGCGCGCTTGCTGTGATTCTGGCGCTGACCTTGGGTATTGCGGCCGATCCCAGCTCAGTAGGATTCAACTTTATAGGCGGTTCTACGGCGACCGGCACAGGGCAGACCACAACGCTGAAGGTCAAGGCAACCTCGAATTACCGGTTTACGCCCGATACCGCGCAGGTTCCGGTGGGTAACCGCCTGGTGATTGAGGTGACGAACGACGATCAGGGCATGACCCACGACCTCACCTTCGCCAACGGCGCGAAGACCGGAACGCTGAACCCCGGCGAGACAAAGAGCGTGGATGTTGGCGTGGTGACCTCCGACCTTGAGGGCTGGTGCTCGGTGGCCGGGCACCGCCAGCAGGGCATGGTATTTCACGTGAAAACCACCGGCAATAACCTGCAGGCGAACGGGCATCACGGGGGTGGTTCCGGCGGTAATAACGGGTCAAATGGCTCGGGCACAAATACGAACCTGCTGACCGCGCAGAACGCGAATATTGATATGCACGCATCCCCCGGCAAAGATCATGAGCGCCGTGACCCGGTGCTGCGTCCCGTGCCTGCGGGCGAGAAACGTGACGGTAAGACTGTTCACAAGATGACCATGGATGTGCAGGAGCTCGACCGTGAAATTGCACCCGGGCTTGATGTGAAGGCATGGACATTCAACGGTTCGTATATGGGTCCGGTGCTGCACGGTAAGCTGGGCGATGTCTTCGAGATTACCCTGGAGAACAACGGTTCGATGGGGCATTCGCTCGACTTCCACGCGGGCATGGTTTCGCCCGATAACACGATGAAAACCATTGCCCCGGGCGAGAAGCTGACCTACCGTTTTGAGGCTACCGGCTCTGGTATTTGGCTGTACCACTGCTCGACCGCGCCCATGAGCCTGCATATGGCGGCGGGCATGTACGGTGCCGTCATTATCGACCCGCCGAATCTGGAACCGGTAGATCATGAGTATGTGATGGTTCAGAATGAAACATACCTGACCGATACGGGACAGACCGCGGCTGACGGTAATAAACTTGCCGAAGTTTCCTCTGACGGCATTGCGGCGGGCACCCCCTCGCTCACCATGTTCAATGGGCACGCCACCCAGTATGTGAATCAGCCTTTGGAGGTGAAAACCGGCGAGCGCGTGCGCATCTGGCTGCTGGCTGCGGGACCGTCGAAGGGCATGAGTTTCCACGTGGTCGGCTCACAATTTGACACCGTGTATAAGGAGGGCGGCTACCTGCTTCGGGACGGCAGAGACCCGTATGGGGAAACCGGCGGTCACTCGCAGGCGCTCGATCTGGACTCGGCGCAGGGCGGGTTCGTTGAGATGCAGTTCCGCGAACCCGGCACGTACACGTTCGTGAATCACCAGTTCGCCGAGATGGAACGCGGCGCTATGGGGCACATCAAGGTGACGGATAAGTAGTCCGGGCAGTCGGGGAGGTGGCGGGATTATCGCTGTCGCCTCCCCGCTTTTCCCTGCTGTCCTCCCATACTTTTGTCATGGTTACGGTCGTTTGACAAAAGCACAACCATGACAAAAGTATGGGCTCAGCGGTACTAGCTAGCTGCCGAGTCCTTCCACCGGCGACATCCGAGCCGACCGTGCCGCCGGCAGAGCGGATGCAACCAATGCTGATGCAAGACCCACCAGCAGTATCAGCGCCAGACCCAGATACGGCAGATCCGGCACGAACTCCACCTTTTGGTCGGTCGCAGCAAGCACCACCTTCGCACTCACGCTACCGATAAACACACCCCCAAGGATGCCCAACGCCACCGCGCCCAGGGTGATCAGTACCGCCTCCGCCGAAATCATACGGCGCAGCTGCTTGC
>ERZ773049.2004-NODE-2004-length-11332-cov-358.072803_pt1 | contig 11332 bp, 10 predicted proteins | sample MGYA00580633_ERZ773049 | MGnify/ENA primary metagenome ERZ773049 (study PRJEB29015, sample SAMEA2737991) | human oral metagenome | biome: human oral; feature: human-associated habitat; material: dental | place: China | collected 2066 ... | reverse complement strand
GATGAGGGCCCGCAGCTCGTCGCGACCCGCGTCGGCGCCCGCGAGTCGGAGGGCCTCACTGGCGGCGACGAGGGCGGCCAGCGTCCGGTCGGCGTCGAAGGGGCGGCCGTGGACGGCGTCGTTGCGGAAGCGGCGGACCTCGTGCAGCTTGCTGCCCAGGCCCGGGGGCAGGGGCATGAGGTAGCGCCCGTCGCTGCCGCGGAAGGTGAGGATGCGGATCTGGGTGGACAGGTCCGCGAGGTCGGGGACGACTGGGGTCGCGCCCCGAGACGGCCGACCGTGCGAGGAGGAGTCGGTTGAGGAGGAGCCGGCGAGAAGGGAGTTCAGGCGTGCCGGTGGGCACCGGTCGCCGAGGAGCGCACGGACATAGGGCTCCAGGTGGGTCGGCAGGACGACGAGGAGTCCTCGCAGGACGAGGTCGCGATTGTCAAGCTTCATGGGCGGGAGTCGGGTGTGTGATGACGGGATTCAGCGGGATTGGTGAGATGAGGGGTGCGGTCGGGTCAGCCGGCGGGTCGAGGGTGGACGGGACAACCGGGCGAGCCGGGCAGGCGAGCCGACCGCGTGGGCGATCGACAAGTCGGCCTGGCATGCCGGTACTCACAGGGTACCGCATGGAATGCAGTGCTTTAACCATAAGGTTGCGTGAGGCGGTTGGGCAGTGGGGTCGGGAGCGCCCAGGGCGAGGGACGGAGGGCCCAGCCGTTCTGCACATATATTTACCCGCAGAGGGTCTTGCGCGAGTGGGTCGCGATCGACTAGCCTGTGAGCACGTTATACATATAGTGATACGCGACCGCAGGAGGAGACGGAACGTGGACGAGTCCTCAACGAGTGCCAAGCTCGAAGCCCTGGAGAGACTGAAGTCGTATGTCACTAATAAGAACATAGAACTCGGAGTGGATACGGATTATTCCTGCGCCACCCCTCTTGGCAGTACCTATGGTGCCAAGATCAACGACCCCGACACGTGGAGCGGGCCCTTGGCCGACGAAGCCGCTTCCGAGACGACGACGGACGTGGAGGCTCTTGTCTCCGCCTTCGCCGCCCTGTCCGATGCGATCGATGAGGCGATCCGGAGCGAGCAGAATCGGATCGCATGGTCCGACGTCGGCACATCAGGCGCCACAATAGGCGCCACAGTAGGTACCGCGGTCGGGCCTCAAATGGGAGCGTATTGGCAGGGATGATTGTGGCGAGACGATCGAACATGGAGTAACAGAGGAGTTTTGGTCACTCATGACGAAGAAAGTATACCTGAACCCTGACCGCCTCGACACGGCCATCAATTCGTTGACATATCTGGCCGATGATGCGGAGACGGCTAAAACGAACATCGACAACCAGTTCTCCGCGGAGGGGGATCCGATGGACCCCTCCACCGATCTCTTCACCATCGGAAACTCCATTGAGACGGTACGCGGCCTCGTCTCGACGCTCACCAGCTTCAAACAGGCCATCCTGGACGCCAATAACTCGGGCGTGGGATCGATGGACGCCGGCGGCGGTATCACCATCGAGTTGTCCGACAACGCGAGCGTGAACTCTCCGGAACAAGTGAACGCGTGCATTCGTGCGGCTGCGGACGCCACAGACCTCGCCGCCATCCAAGCGGGAAAGAACCCGAAGAGCAAACGGTCCTATGAAGAGATCATGGAATCGCTCCGGGCCAACCAGGATGACGCCGCCTACGCGGACGGCATCATCGACTCCATCGGCCTCGACGCCCTCACCGCCTTTCCACTCCGCAACTCCGAGCACTCCAGCGAAGATAGCCGAGATATTGGGCAAGCTGTTGGCAACGGCCTCCACTGCGTGGTCGGAAGACCGATCCAACGAAGTTGCCGAGGCAATGGTGGAGTCCGTGGACGGCGATCAGGTGAACGAATACGGGAGAATCACCGCCCTGAACACCATGCTCGGCAGACACGACGCCGATGGCGACCACGTCGATGACCTCAATTTCAACACAACCTTCCTCACCAGCTTGGCCGAGGGCCTCGGCAATATCGACCCCGCCGCCGTCAACGTCGAGGTCCACAAGGCCGGCGTCTTCTCTCGATTGGGAGCATTCATCCCGGACGTCTCCATGGACCCCATGGCCGGGGTGCTCGATGCTATGGGGAACAACCCTCAAGCGGCTCTGAATTATCTCGCGCCGGCGAGCGAGGACGGGTCGGTGGATGTCAGCCGCATCGATGGCTTGTCAACGCGGGACTGGGGCCAGGAGGGTTTGTCCGGTTTCACCAGCGCCCTGGCGGCGGCCTCCTCCTTGCGCAATAGTACTGACGAGGCTGTGGGCGAACGGGCCAGGAGCCTGGCCGGTTCCGGCATCCACGGCCTGGCGCAGAATACGAGAGAGAAGTCCTACAACGACGACACCAAGGCCCACATCGGCGTGCTGCTGGCCAACTGTCCCGCCGAGGTTTCCAGTGAGTATTTGGGGGCTGGACCGAACGACAGCAACAAGCCGTCAGATCCGACGCTGCCGGGCGCCGAACCGGACGACATTAAAGCTCTGACGTATCGGGTGGCGGACAATGCGGACGCGACCGCGACGATCAGCACCGGCCTGGCCAACTACACCAACATGGAGACCCAGCAGGCCATCGCCGATCATGAGGGAGACACTCAGGAACAGGTGTCTCAGCTCAACAACAAGTACACGAATGGCGCTCGGGCGGTGGGGTTCCTTGCGGGTGTGGCGGATGCGAAGGCAGCGAAGTTCAACAAGCAGGAGGATGCGGATCACGCCAAGCATGTCTCGAGCGCCACATCGGCCTTGACAGCCTTTTCGACGCTGGCGACCGCTGCCGCGGCGGTAGCGGGAGAGGCTACGGGCGGCCCGATAGGGGCGGTGGCCTCCTCGCGGGCCGCTCAGGGGGCGGCCTCAGCCGCGACCACCATGGCGGCGCCCGTGCTCGCCGACGCTATTACGGCCGACGCCGAGCACAGGCAGTCGCCCATGGTTGACGACCCCAACCAGGTGGTGTGGGGTGCTGCGGTTCAGCAGGCCGCCAATAACGGTCTCCTCTCTCAGGAGAATCTGGCGGAGGCGAGCGCGACTTCGGAATGGTCCTGGATCAAGCAGAAGGGCGATGGCACCTACTACATCGACCTCACCGACGCCGCAAAAGGCGACTACGAGCACGTCAGACTGTGGACGGAAATGCTCAAGAACAAAAGTATAACACAAGGCGATGGCGCCACCGTCAGCAGCATTGGAGACGACTTCGAGGGAAACTATGCGAATGGAAGCAAAGCGGGAGAAGACTACGCCAACAATGGTTAACCACCAAAAGATAGGGGCAGGGACATGCGATGGCGTCGCCCAGTACTGGTCACAGCTCTCGTGTTCGTGTTAGTCCTCTCCTCGGCAGGGGGCTATCGTCTGGTCCAGTCCTATCGACGTGACGCGGCAGCGAAAGCTACCGCCCAACAGCAGGCCTCGGCTACAGCTCGCGTCGCCGACGACATCTCCGTATGCGGAATCGCCCCCGCCAGCACCATCGAAGCGGCCACCGGTCATCAAATCACAACATTCACAATGGCCACCTGGAATGGTTTCCGTTGCAACGTTCATCTTGACTCTTCCTCTTTGTATGACTACCTCGAGATCAGCTACAACGACAACCTCGGGCGCGTCACACTCCTCAACATACTGCATTTCGATGAACTGGAAGCCAACGACAACTCCTCGCCCCTGACGATCGACGGCCTCGACGGTCGCGGAGTCACCTACCGAGACGATGCCAGTGGCGTCTTGGAGGTGGACTGGCAGTACCCGGACGGGAAGATAGCAGGGATACACCCAAGCAATCTAGGCGGGGCTACCGACGCTCAACGAGACGCGGCCATGAATGTCCTGCTCGATCTGTTTCCCCGTATTGCCCCCACTCTGCCCTCCACCAGCCTGTTCCCCTGCGTTCTGGCTACCTCTTACCCAGAGGAAACCGGAAACTTGCTGCCACCAGGAGGAAAAGACCCCTGCTCCGGCTGACCAGTTCCCAGCCAACCGCGCAACGCCAAGCCCTGCCGTAACCCCACCGTTCAGACGCTACCGAGCTTCATCTTCACCTAAGCAAATTCGTACATGATGAAGTTTATTCATGAGCTGCAGAAAATACTTGCCAACGAGGTCCGAGAACGTCACGCATGTAGCCTCGCCCTACGTCAGATGGCCCGCCCCCGACATTCAATTATGACGTGAAACGACTGACACTCGAGGCACAGGACCCCGCCCCAGATCATGTTTTCATCGAGGAGATCATCTTTCGATCCGAAGCACAGCAAGTGCCTCCACAGGCACCCGGTCGTGGAGTGCTTCAGGCTCAGGATCCCACTCGCCACGTCACCAACAAGGCGGCGCAGCCACGGCACCGGATCAGACGGCGGCCCGCGACAGCCCGACGATGCTACGCCTCATATCCTCACGGTGGGCACGTGCGCCTCCACGACCTGGGCGATCAGAGGTGCGTACGCAGCGATCGCCCGCGAGGCGGCAGGCCGCGAAACACCGAAGACCTCGGCAAGCAGCTCCCAACACAGGTCGTCGCGCAGATACATCAACGTCGCACACGCACCGGTACCAGGCCCGACACCCATATCCCACACACCGACAGGTTAGAAGGCAGAGCTGTGATCTCCTCGTACAACTCCCGAGCCTCACGGCGAGTGGCCCTCGTGCTACTATCAGTCATGGTGGACGGCCACCTGATCGAATTGGATTGAACACCTGAATCCTCTCAAGAACAGGCCGTCGCTCCACCCAACGACACACGCCCTATGAATAAAACTTCCATGACTCCCGCACACCCGAAAAGGAAAAGAGCAACCACCTGAATGAAACCAAACCGCACACAATGGCGTCGCCCAGTACTGGTCACAGCTCTCGTGTTCGTGTTAGTCCTCTCCTCGGCAGGGGGCTATCGTCTGGTCCAGTCCTATCGACGTGACGCGGCAGCGAAAGCTACCGCCCAACAGCAGGCCTCGGCTACAGCTCGCGTCGCCGACGACATCTCCGTATGCGGAATCGCCCCCGCCAGCACCATCGAAGCGGCCACCGGTCATCAAATCACAACATTCACAATGGCCACCTGGAATGGTTTCCGTTGCAACGTTCATCTTGACTCTTCCTCTTTGTATGACTACCTCGAGATCAGCTACAACGACAACCTCGGGCGCGTCACACTCCTCAACATACTGCATTTCGATGAACTGGAAGCCAACGACAACTCCTCGCCCCTGACGATCGACGGCCTCGACGGTCGCGGAGTCACCTACCGAGACGATGCCAGTGGCGTCTTGGAGGTGGACTGGCAGTACCCGGACGGGAAGATAGCAGGGATACACCCAAGCAATCTAGGCGGGGCTACCGACGCTCAACGAGACGCGGCCATGAATGTCCTGCTCGATCTGTTTCCCCGTATTGCCCCCACTCTGCCCTCCACCAGCCTGTTCCCCTGCGTTCTGGCTACCTCTTACCCAGAGGAAACCGGAAACTTGCTGCCACCAGGAGGAAAAGACCCCTGCATCGAATAACCCCCACTCCTACCAACCGTACAGCGCCCCAACCATACAGCGCCGAAATCCGCCATATCCCGTCGGGAGCGTCGCCAAGCGCATCTGAGACGATCGACTGCCTGCAGCCCATCGTTCGCCGGAGCGATCGCCACGACGGCCGCCGTCTCAGCATCCATCAAGCCTCTGCCTCGGCGCGGCTGCTGGCCCGAGTCGCCTGGCCACCGCACGGGGAGGTCGAAGAACCTCCCTACATGCGCCAGGCAATCGGAAAACACCTCAACGAGCTCGAGCACGCCCACGCCACCCCGGCCCACGTAGAGGATATCGTGCTGGCCGAGTGAGGACCTGGAGCCTCGTCAAGGTGGAGAAGCCTCTCGACCCGGAGGAGGGCGCCGCCCATGGCGCGGCGGCCGATCCGAATGCGAAGGCCCTTCTTGACGCTATTGCAGCGTGCCGCCCATGGCGCGGCGGCCGATCCGGGAACTCGCCCCCGCGCTTGACGCGGGGAGAAGCTCACGCCCATCGAGTCACTCCGGACGTGTTGGAGGCCCTTGACCGATGGAAGATGTCCAAATCTGCCGCAAAGGCCGCTACGAGGCACGCCGAGACAGGCCAAAACCGCATGATTACGCGGTTCTTCCCGCGGTACGCGGGCACTGCGGGCTCCTTTGCGGCAGATTTGGACACGCAGAGGCCCTATTCACGGGACGCAGGCGACCATGAGCCCGAAAATGACCGACGCCCCGAACCGCCCGGAGCCCGGTTGCGTCCGAGCCCGCCACGTCCACACGTCGACCTGCCGCAAGCATCGAGATCGACATTCTGGTACGAGGTCGACGGTGCCGCCGTCGACCTCGGATGAAAATGCCGATCTCGCGACGGAGTATCATCCCGGCGAAGGAGGCCGGAGCCGTGCCCATGCCCCTAACCTGATCTCATGCTGATCTGCGAAGAACTGTTCCTGCTGCTGACCAAGGACTCCGGCGCTCCCGAATCCTGGGGCGGGAACGACCAGCTCGGGCTGCGCGGAGCCGTCCTGCTCGACCTCGTCCTGGCCGGCCGAATCGCTCTGACCCCCGAGAAGCGCCCGCGTATGACCATCGTCGACACCTCCCCCACCGGGCACGTCGTCCTCGATCAGACCCTCGCCGTCCTGCCCGCCAAGAACGGCAAGAGGCTCTCCTCGCTGATCACGTGGAGCAAGGTCAAGCCCCGTGACGCCGTCGCCGCCGAGCTCGCGGCCGCCGGCGTCATAGAGCGCACCAACGGCGGCCTCTTCGGTCTCGCCGCCCGGTTCCCGACCCTCAACGCAGGCCCCGAACACACCACCCGGGAACGTCTGCGCGCCGTCCTGCACGGCGAGCGCCCCGCAACCCACGCCGACCTCGCACTGCTCGGCATCCTCCAGAGCATGGGGCTGGCCTCCAGGATCCTGCCGCAGAGGGAGACCGGACTGAGGCGCGGCGAGCTCAGACACGCCATCACAACGCTGCGTCCGGCCAGCGCCTCCGGCGACGCCGTCGCCCGCGCCATTCAGGACGCCATCACCGCCATGAATTCGGTCGTGAGCGCCGCCGCGGCGGCCGCCGCCTCCTAACCCCCGTCGAGATCTTGAGATCGACATTCTCGTACGAGATTGACGACGCCACCGTCAACCTCGTACGAGAATGTCGATCTCGACGGCGGATGGCGCGCAGCGGGCGGACGGCGCGCGCGACGCCGTCATCCGCGACACAATGTTCCTATGCTTATGCCCTACTCTCCGGGCCCCGCGCCACTGACCCGCATGGCCGACGGGACCGTCAAGCAGATCAGCCCCTTCACCGGCACGGAGGTGTGGACGGTCCCCGGGCGCGGCAACCGGCCGATCTCCCACCCTGTGACCGAGATCCACCGGATCACCGACGCCGAACGCACCCACGCCTGCGCCTTCTGCTCGGCCCGCTACCTGGATACGCCTCCGGAGAAGAGCCGCGTCGTCGCCCGGCCCGACGGAGGCTTCGAGAGGATCGACGCCGTGCCCGCGGCCGCACTGTTCGACACGACCGCCGAATTCCGCCGCGTGCCCAACCTGTTCGAGATCCTCTCCTACGACTACTGGCACGCCAACCACGGCTACGAGATCCCCGACGCCGCCCGCGAGCGCATGGAGGCCTACCTCGCCGACCCGGCGGGCGCCGCCCATGTGGAGGCGGTGGCGCACACCAAGCTCAAGGCCGCGGGAGCGGACCCGGCCTCGTGGCGATCCATGAGCGAGGACGCCCGCTACGAATACCTGGCCGCCTTCTTCGCCGGCGGGCACGACGTCATCGTGGGACGGCGCCACTTCACCGACGACGCCGTCGACACCTCCGGCCTGGCCGGTTCGGGCACGCTGACCCCCGCCGAGCACCGCGCCTACATGCGCCTGGCGGTCGCGGCGACCGCCGACCTGTACCGGGCGAACCGGTGGGTGCGCTACGTGGCGGTCTTCCAGAACTGGCTGCGCCCGGCCGGCGCCTCCTTCGACCACCTGCACAAGCAGCTGGTCGGAATCGACGAGCGGGGGGTGTTGGCCGCCCTGGAGCTCCAGCGCGTGCGGACCAACCCGAACCTGTACAACGAGCTGGGCGTCGACTACGCCGCCTACAACGGGCTGCTCGTGGCGTCCAACGAGCACGCCGTCGCCTTCGCCGGGTTCGGGCACCGCTACCCCACGCTGGAGGTGTACTCGACATCGGCGATGTGCGAGCCGTGGCTCATGAGCCGCAGCGAGGTCGACTCCGTATCCGACCTGGTGCATGCGCTGCACGCGGCCACGGGGGTGGACGTGCCCAGCAATGAGGAGTGGCATCACAAGCCGGTCGACGTCGATCAGCCGATGCCGTGGCACATCACGCTCAAGTGGCGGGTCTCGACCCTGGCCGGCTTCGAGGGCGGCACGAAGATCTACCTCAATACGATCGACCCCTGGAACCTGCGCGAGCGGGTGGTCGCCCGCCTCGAGGATCTGCGGGCCGACCGCCTCATCGCGCCGATGGCGGTGGGCGACGAGTGCCCGCACGAACCCAATCGGCTCATGTACAACCCGGTGCTGGGGCGGTGAGGGCCGGCCCCGCCGCCCGGGGCACGACCCGCCGCCCCTACAGCCCCAGGGCGCTGCGCTCCTCGGGGCCGACCCACCCGCTGCGGGCCTCCAGGGCCCGGAACCAGCGCGCCAGCGCCGGCCAGAATGAGATCGAGGGCGCCTCGCCTCCCGGGTAGTGCCGCCGGCCCCCGTACTCATAGGCCTGGACGGTGGTGAACAGCCGGATGTCGCTACCGGTGGGCGCCGCCCCGCACAGGAACTGCTCCACGGAGACGACCGCCGACAGCGGCGGAGTGTCATGGACCGTCAGCGCGGCCTCGCGAGAGGCCTCCATGCGGGTGGCGCGGGCGAGCAGGGTGTCAACGACGTCGAAGGCGATGAGGACGGTGTCGGCGGCCGCGGCCGCCTTCTCCTCATCATTCTTGGAGTGGATGGCGACCCCGTGCGGGTTGTTGACGTGCTCGGTGAGCCAGGCGTCCCAGGCGTCGGTGGAGTTGCGCCGGTTGACCGGGTAGAGCTCGGGGGCGCCCTCGCGGTGAAGCGGCCACCACGCGGTGGCGAGGTCGAACAGCAGGGCGCCGGAGTCGTCGGACACGACTCGCCCCGTCGTCATGTCGACCAGGGCGGGGATGGTCGGCGGCGGCGTGTAGCCCGGCGTCGTCGCATACACCTCCGCCAGGGAGCGCGCCTTAAGGACCGGGTCCGTGCCGGGGGCGCCGTAGGCACCCGTCAGCTCCCAGTAGCCGTCGGCGCCGCGGCCGTAGGTCCAGGAGACGGCGATCGCCTCGGTCAGGCCCAGCAGTCGGCGGGCGATGAGCACCCGGCGGCACCACGGGCAGGATCCGGAGGCGACGAGCCGATAGCGGCCGGCCTCGACGGGCAGGTCGCCGTCGGTGAAGCGATGCGAGGTGGCGATGGCCATGAGTGCCTCCCGGCGGGTGAGAACAGACGTCAACGAGCTCAGGCCAATGGTGACCCCTGCGCCCCGGTCGTGCCCGGCCCTTCACCCCCGGCGAACCCGGTGACCGCGGACGCGGGGACCGCATCTTCCGCGCGTCCTCAGACGCCGTCGAGCACCTCCTCGAGGCTGGCCACGCGCGCCAGCGCGGGGTGGGCCCCCCAGCGCCGGTGGGACAGCAGCTCGCGCACCCGGGCGATGGCGGAGCGCGCCGCCCTCGTATCGCCCGCCTCGGTGTGTATGAGAGCCATGAGGGTCAGCGGCTGAGCGGCGCTGCCGCGGTCCTCGATGCTCATGTACCCGGCGAAGGCGTCCTCGCAGTGCCCCAGGGCCTCGCCGCTCTCACCGGCGCGCCACAGGATCCAGGCCATGTCGTCGTGCCAGTCGCCCAGTTCGAAGGCGCTGGAGTACTGACCGGAGTCGGGGACGGCGGAGATCAGGTCCCGGGCGCGACTCATCAGGGAACGGGACTCGGCCAGACGGGTGCGGGACATCAGGGCCGTGCGCTCGTCGACGACGGCGCGCGCCGCGCTGCGCAGGTACCGGGAGCGGCGAACCCGGCCGTCATCGTCGCCGACGTCGACCAGTTCGGCGGCGCGCTCGAGCAGACGGGCGGCCCGGGTGTTCTCCTCCAGGCTCTCGCAGGCCGACGCGGCCCGCAGAAGGTAGTCCACGCCCCGCTCCACCTGCCCGCGTTCGAGAGAGGCCTCGGCCACGGCCAGGCAGTTGTCGCGCACGCCCTTGCTCTCGTCGAGCTGGTCCAGAACGAAGACGAGGGTACGGCGCAGCTCATCGACGATGATCGGCGGCATGCCCGATTCCAGCGCCGTCTCGAGCACCTCGGCCGCCTCGAGCGAGCGCCTGGCCGCGCCCAGTGCCGCGGCCAGGGTCCCGAAGAGCAGGCCGGCCAACGGGCCCATGCCGGCCGCCAAGTGGATGTTGAGCAGCTCGCGGGCCTGGGTGACCGCCTCCTCGTTCTCGCCGACCTTCATGGAGGCCCGCACCAGGACGCTGCGCGCGTCCTCCGCCAGGACGACGGGGCAGGGGTCGTAGCGTCGGAGCACGGCGTCGGCGAGGGCGCATGCGCCGTAGACGTCGCCGCGCTCGAGCAGCATGTCGGCCTGGAGAAGGGTGACTTGATCGCACAGGGTGCCGTTGCCCGGGGCGGCCATGTCGGCCACGTACGGGGCGACCCGCCAGGCGAGCTCGATGGACGCAGCGGCCCCCTCGTGGTCCTGAAGCCCGAGCAGGATGCGCACGAGCGCGGTGGCGGCTTCGTAGACGTCGACGAGCTCGGTCCTGTGCTCCTCGGGCGCATCCAGGAGGGGCTCGGTCAGGGCGGCCAGGCGCCCGGCGAGCAGGCCGGCGCGGGCGAGGCGGTCGGCGCGCGTGCGGGGAGTGGACCGGTCGTGGAGCTCATCCGCACCGCCCTCGACCTGGAGGGCCTCCAGGTCGAGGCGCAGGAGGGGCAGCGGGTGGATGTCGCCGTCGATCCGGGTGCGCAGGAGCGCGAGTTCGTCGGCCGCCCGCTCATAGTCCCAGCTGCAGTCGGCCACGGCGTAGCGCAGCAGGCGGGCCGCCCGCGCCAGATCGGGGGGAACCCGCCCGGGGTCGGGCACGATCCCCTGGCTGATGGCCTGGGCGACGAGGCGGCCGTACTCCAGGCTCTTGCCGGGCCGGCGGAGTCCGGCATCCAGGCGGCGCAGGAGTTCGTCGGCGTCGGCCGCGACGGGCGGGGTGCGCAGGTCGACGACCGGGTAGGGCCGATCCCCTTCCCGGCCAGC
>ERZ773049.2003-NODE-2003-length-11335-cov-3.112057_pt1 | contig 11335 bp, 10 predicted proteins | sample MGYA00580633_ERZ773049 | MGnify/ENA primary metagenome ERZ773049 (study PRJEB29015, sample SAMEA2737991) | human oral metagenome | biome: human oral; feature: human-associated habitat; material: dental | place: China | collected 2066 ... | reverse complement strand
TTCTTTCATTTGCTACGGGCACTTCGGTGGGTACTATTATGACGCTTTCGCCGATAGTGTTTGACCTTGCTACCCAAAGCCAATCGAACACGGCACTCATAGGCGCATCACTGCTATCGGGGGCGATGTTTGGGGATAACTTATCTCTTATTTCGGACACGACGATTGCCGCCACGCAGTCGGTTGGATGTCAGATGAACGAAAAGATGAAGGCGAATGCTAAAGTTGCAATACCAATGGCGATTCTGGCGGTTATCATACTGCTGTTGATAGGAAATCCTGACGCCGAAAATCACCTTCACAATCAGTTGTATAGCGATTTTAACGCTGTGCTTATTTTGCCTTATGTGGCAGTGGTGGTAATTGCGCTTTTTGGGGTAAACGTATTTGTGTCGCTTTTCTTAGGTATTCTTATCTCGGGAGTGATAGGGTTTACGTACGGCAAGTTTCATTTCTTGCAGTTTGCTACCGATATTCACAAAGGTTTTATGGGAATGGCTGATACCTTCTTCTTATACTTTATCATAGGAGGATTGGCGTTTTTGGTAGAGCATTTTGGCGGGATTCGGTTTTTGATGAACCTCATTACTCAGCGCATCAAAAGTGGCTCGTCGGCTCTTTTAGGGATGGGCTTTTTGGTGACAGTAGCCGATGTGTGCGTGGCGAATAACACGGTGGCTATTCTCATCGCTTCGAAGACGAGCAAAACGATTGCTGAACAGTTTAAAATACCGTTGCGCAGTGTGGCATCGGTATTGGATATCTTCTCTTGTTATGCGCAGGGGCTTATCCCGTATGGAGCGCAGGTAATTGCCCTATACAAATTTGCCGACACGATAGATTACCCCCAGCTGGTGATGTATGCTATTTACTTACATTTACTGCTGATAGGCACTTTGGGGTATATTTATGTGGGTAAAAAGTAATAAAAAAGTTGTTTTTACAGAGCATTAACAGTGATGTCTTCTACTTTATAAGTGTTTGTATTCTATTAAACTACATAAGTTTATCATAACAGACTATAAAATTATTGTAAAATAATTGCAAAAAAATTTGCAATTATCAAAATATTGTTTTAATTTTACGGCGAATTTAATTGACTTACCTAAAAGCCAATCTTTTGACTTTTCCGTAGCCAGAATACCAAACCTTATGAACGACCCACTATTGCTACCATACCTCCCTGTTATTCAGGGAAGGCATCAGCACTTTATCGATGTCCTTCGTAGAGTGCAAGGGGACGCTAAGTGCCTGGCTGATGCTTGTAATTCGCACCTCTACTACGGTCTGCACCGTAACAATACAGAATGGGTGCTACGTGAGTGGGCGCCAAATGCAACGGCTATCTTTCTTCTTTGTGATAGCAACGACTGGCAAAAAAACAAACACTATTCTTTCACTAAACTAAACGACCAAGACTGGGAATTGCGTGTTCCTGCTAATATCCTCCGCCACGAAATGCTCTACAAACTACTTGTAGAATGGGAAGGAGGCAGTGGCGAACGCCTCCCCTCACATACTATCCGCGCTGTGCAGGACGATTATACCAAAGTGTTTTCCGCCCAAGTGTGGTGTCCCGAGCACCCCTATCACTGGCAACACCCGCGCCCCAAAGCTGTTCCACACCCGCTTATCTACGAAGCACATATCGGGATGAGTACCGAGCACCAGCGCGTGAGTACTTTTATAGAGTTCCGCCTCTATGTGCTACCTCGTATCGCAGCTTTGGGCTATAACACCCTCCAGCTGATGGCAATACAAGAACACCCTTACTACGGTTCTTTTGGCTATCAGGTGGCTAACTTCTTTGCGGTGAGTTCACGCTTTGGCACCCCCGAAGAACTCAAAGAACTCATTGATGCTGCCCACGGCTTAGGCATACGTGTACTGCTTGATATTGTACACTCGCATTCGGTAAGCAACGAGGCAGAAGGGCTCAGCCTCTTCGACGGTACCGACTATCTTTACTTCCACCGCGGTGAGCGCGGTAAACACCCTGCTTGGGACTCCCGCTGTTTTGACTATGGTAAGCCCCAAGTACTGAATTTTTTACTTTCTAACTGTAAGTATTGGTTAGAAGAATATCGCTTCGACGGTTTCCGCTTCGACGGCGTTACCAGTATGATTTATTACGATCACGGTTTAGGCAAAGCCTTTACCGATTATAGTTTCTATTATGATGGCAATGAGGACGACGACGCTTTGGTGTATCTCACTATGGCTAACCAACTTATTCACGAGCTCTACCCCGAAGCGCTGACCATTGCCGAAGAGATGAGCGGATTGCCCGGTCTTGCCTCGCCTATTGCTGAAAAAGGCATAGGCTTCGATTACAAGCTGAGTATGGGTATTCCCGATTATTGGATTAAGCTCCTTAAAGAAGTCCCCGATGAACAGTGGCACGTAGGCAATATCTATTACGAACTGACTAACAAACGCGCCGAAGAACGTACCATTAGCTATGCCGAAAGCCACGACCAAGCCTTGGTGGGTGATAAAACGATATTTTTCTGGCTCACTGATAAGGAAGTGTATACGGGTATGAGCGTGTTCGACCACAGTCTCATTATCGACCGTGCGATGGCTTTGCACAAGATGATACGTTTAGTAACTCTTGGCACCTCAGGTGGGGGATACCTCAACTTTATGGGCAACGAATGGGGACACCCTGAGTGGATTGACTTCCCTCGTCAAGGCAACAACTGGAGTTATGCCCACGCACGAAGGCTATGGAGTTTGGTTGATAACCCCGACTTGAAGTTTAAATACCTCAACGCTTTTGATAGCGCGATGATACACTTTGCTACCGAGAGCAATATTCTCGATTATGAACCTCGTGTGTTGGTGCGCGATATTGAGCGACAGCTACTCATATTCGAGCGCCGTGGTTACTTATTTGTTTTCAGTTTCAACTCCACCACCTCCTACACCGATTATCAGTTTGATGTACCAGCAGGCAAATACATCACTGTACTCAACACCGATAACCCCGCCTTTGGAGGCGACAACCGCATCGATGAGTGCGTAGAACATTTCACACAGTACACTGGCAAAGAGAATTTGCTGTCATTGTACATACCAGCGAGAATTGGAATGGTGCTAAAAATTGACAATTGACAAAGGTTATGGCTTAAATAGTACCTCACGTTTTGATAAAAACATTATGAAACTTAAAAGACTCATCGGTATATTGTTAGATACTATTTATCGTGATCATATTTACTTGATAAGCCCTGTAATTAATTGGACATTAATCGATGGGGTAAATAGGCACAGAGATAATTACAACAAAGTATTACCCACCTTATTGAAATGGCAGGAAAAAGGGTATATCTCTTTAGTAAATGATGGTGATACTATTTTTATTTTTCACCCTGAAAAACTACCTTTAAAAGAAGATTTACAATCAGAGAGTATTCTTGTAAAAAAAGAAGAAATTATTGATGATTTCATACAAAAAATAGAGGTATACTATAGAAATTTTGGAAGTGAATGGTCTATTTGTGATTTTTCTCAAAATGAAGTTCGAAAAGAAGTAATGAAAAAATTTCTACCAACTCTTGAACAAAAAGGCATTATCAAAATGATAACAGATGAAAGATTTGAAATCATTGATTTACCATCTAATCAATTAAAGTGAGCAACAGCTTTTAAGGCAAGAGCCCTAATATCTTATATATTTTCACAACTTTAAGTAAGCAAAAAAATAAGAAAATGGAAGTCATAAGCTCAAAAAACCAACAACTCATCAAAGATTTATGTGATTGGAAAATCAATAGAGAAAAGTTTATAGAAAAAACTGCTTTTAAAGCTAATTACGAACAGTTAAGATATTTATTATTGAGTGTTAAGAATTATATAAACAAAAATGAATACAATCAATACTTTGGCGCTATTCTTTGGGATTTACCCAATAGTATGAGTAATAAAGAAGATGAAGCTTTATTTCAAGAGTTTTTGTTATGTGATTTTCACTCTGAACACGAGAATATGGCAAGTACTTTTTCAGTCAACTTTTAACAATAATATAGAAAACATTCCTATCTTACTAAAAGCAATAGACAACGTTCCTAAATATTTAGAGCCTGAAGATTTTAAATACCCTTATGTAAGAAAAATCATTTATGCTATAGGTGCACAGCCACAACCTGAGAGTTTTTTGGTTTTAGAGCAATTAGTTTCTCAGACTAAAGATGTAGAAATAAAAAAATTAGCCTTACACCAGCTTGAGAAACGAAAAGAATTAGGGCGTTGGGAGTATGAAAGAAAAAATAAATGAAAAAACTGAATTATATTCATCAAAACCCTATAAAGAGCGGTTTTGTAGATAATGCTTGGGAATGGAAATGTAGTGCTAAAAATTATTGTGATGATATGAATACTGTGTTAGAAATTGATACAAACAACTAAAATATAGATAAGGACTACAAGCTCTTTGTGTATTAGAGCAAGAGCTACAAGCTCGCGCCAGCGGTGCGAGACATTCCAGCAAAGCTGACAAAATTATTATACAACAACTTAATTGTCAATTGTCAATTATTAATTACCAATTGTTATGTATTTATCATTTAGAAAAGACCAACTTATTAACCTTGAATATTCTCTCACAAGAGAATTTCTCGGTACTAACCGCGGTGGAGGTTACTGCTCCTCTACCCTCGTATTCTGCAATACCCGTAAATACCACGGGCTACTTGTTGTGCCTATTGAAAAATTCAGAGGTAAAAATTATGTGATGCTCTCATCACTCGACGAAACAATCCTACAACACGGACGCGATTTCAACTTTGGTGTGCATAAATATGAAGGCACTTATGAACCGCGCGGACATAAGTATATTGTAGATATTTCCTACGAAAAAGCCTTTACCGTTACTTACCAAGTGGGCGGAGTACTGCTTAAAAAAGAAATCTTGATGGTGCACAACGCCCCGCAAGTGCTCATTCGCTATACTTTAGAGGACGCTCATTCAGCTACGCTCTTGCGCTTGAATCCTCTATTGGCATTCCGCGATATTCATTCACTTAGCAAGCAAAACCCCGTAGCCAATACCCAAGTGGAAGTGGTTGATGGTGGCGTACGTGCCAAATTATATCCTGAATTCCCTTACCTATATATGCAACTCAGCAAACCCGCTAATTTTGGCGGTGCTGCTTATTGGAATAACAACATCTATTACACCAAAGAAAAAGAACGCGGCTACGATTTCCAAGAAGATTTGTTGAGTGTAGGGGCTTTTGAGGTGAGTCTGAAAAAAGGTGAGAGCATTGTTTTCTCTGCCAGCTTAGAGGAAGCTAATCCTAAAAACCTTGCAAAGGACTTTAGCAAATTCCTCAAAGAACGCGCGGACCGCAATTCGTTTGAAGAATGCTTGCAATACACAGCCTCTCAGTTTATCATTCAGAAAGCAGGCGAAACACGTATCAAAGCAGGTTATCATTGGTATGATAGCACCACCCGCGATACCTTTATCGCACTCCCTGGTATCGCTCTTTCAGGCAGTACCGCCAAAATATTTGACGAGGTGCTACAATCAGCACTCAAATACTGCTACAACGGGCGCTTTGCTCGCGACATCAGCACCCACATAGTAAATCCTGTGTTTGATGCCGACACCTCCTTGTGGTTCTTCTGGACACTCCAACAATACGAAAAAGAAACCACAAGAACCAAAAAACAAATCTGGAAAGAGTATGGCGAGACCCTCAAAGCTATCCTCAACGCCTTCAAGAGTCGTGAACACAAAACAATGCGTATGGACGACAACGGACTTATATGGAGCGACGACCTCAGCCGTCCGCTTACGTGGTTCAACGCCGAAAGTAACTATGGAGCTATCGTACCCCGCAATGGCTATGTAGTGGAAGTGAATGCCTTGTGGTACAATGCTATATGTTATGCTTTGGAATTAGCCAAAGATGCAAAGGACAAAACTTTTCTATCCGAATGGGGTACTATGCCCGAAACTATTGCCGAGAGCTTCAATCAAATATTTTGGATTGAAAGTGAAAAATACTTAGCCGATTACGCTAACCACACTCACCAAAATACCGAAGTGCGCCCTAATCAGCTATTGGCTTGTGCCCTCGATTATTCACCACTTACTGAAAAACGCCAACGCAAAGTGTTAGCAATTATCACTCAAGAGTTGCTCACTCCCAAAGGTTTGCGCAGTTTGTCGCCCGAGAGTCCACGTTATGAAGGAGAGAGCGTAGGCAATGTATTTGTGAGAGATAAAGCTACTTTCAATGGATCAGTACATCCTTGGTTTGTAGGGTTCTATGTAGAAGCGAACCTCAAACTCTTTGGTGATACTTACATCCCCGATGGCAAAGCCTTCTTAGAAAATTTTGAAGAAGAAATCAACACTCACGGTGTCGGACTTATTTCTGCCATTTATGACGGCAATCCACCATTCCACCCCCGTGGTTGTATTTCCAACGCCAAAAACGTTGCCGAAATATTGCGCGCTCAATGGTTACTTACAGATAAGAAGTAAGAGGTATGGCAAAAAATAGAACTATTAGTGTACAAGGTTTTGATATTGTATGGTATGAAGCTAATTACAGCGACTATATTTCTCTTACTGATATAGCTCGCTATAAAGATGCTGAACATACAGACGACATCATAAAGAATTGGCTTAGAAATCGCAACACGATTGAACTATTGGGGTTTTGGGAAAGCATTTACAATCCTAATTTTAAACCCGTCGAATTCGACGGGTTTAGAAAACAAGCTGGACTAAATAGCTTTGTAATGACACCTAAAAAATGGATAGAGAGTACCAATGCTATTGGTATTGTATCCAAATCAGGAAGATATGGAGGAACATTTGCCCATAAAGATATTGCTTTAGAGTTTGCTTCGTGGATTTCAATTGAATTTAAACTCTATATTATCAAAGAGTTTCAACGTTTAAAAGAAGACGAAACAAGTCAGTTAAAATTAGAATGGAATTTACAACGTACCTTGTCTAAAATCAATTATCACATTCACACTGATGCTATTAGAGACAATTTGATTCCAAAAGAAATTACTAAACAACAAGCTAATTTTGTTTATGCTGACGAAGCCGATTTACTGAATGTAGCTCTTTTTGGACTCACGGCTAAAGAATGGAGGGAAAATAATCCTAATAAAAAAGGAAATGTGCGAGATTATGCTTCTTTAGAACAGTTAGTTGTTTTAAGTAATATGGAGAGTATTAATGCCTTACTTATAAGCCAAGGAATAACACCGTCAGAAAGACTTAGAGAACTCAATAAAGTTGCTATTACTCAAATGAAATCTTTAGTAAAGAACAAAGCAATTAAACAGTTAAATTAGAATAATGCTCTTCTTACTCTCTTCGTGGAAAGGGGGTAGAGGAGAATAAATATAAAAGCGTATGAAGAATGCAAGAGTATTAATGTTTGGATGGGAATTCCCCCCTCACATCAGTGGGGGATTAGGAACAGCCTGCTTGGGTATCGCCCAAGGATTGGCTAAAAACGGCGTACAAGTGCTGTTTGTAATGCCGAAAGCCTCTGGTGATGAGGATGGCAGCGTGGCGAAAATTATCAACGCCAGCGATGTAGAGATGTTGCAAAACAACGAAAAAATTGAAGATTTCTGGAAACATATCAACTTTATGGAGATAGGCTCAAATCTCGTGCCTTACCTCGACCCCGAAACCTTCGCCCGCGAACGCGATGCCTACCTCAAAGAGGGCGAACACCGCGAGCGCATTTCGTATCACAACAAATTTCAGTTTTCGGGTAAATACGGCGCCAACCTAATGGAAGAAGTGTACCGTTATGCTTTAGTAGCAGGCACTGTTGCCAAACGCTATGAGTTTGACGTAATTCACGCCCACGACTGGCTTACCTATAGTGCAGGTATCATTGCCAAGAAGATTTCGGGCAAACCCCTTATCGTACACGTGCACGCTACCGAATACGACCGCGGGGGCGAGTACAACCGCAATACTTTAGTGTATGATATCGAAAAACGCGGTATGGAAGCTGCCGATAGAGTGGTAACCGTGAGTAACTGGACGCGCAATATCGTCATTGAAAAATACGGTATCCCTGCCGAGAAGGTGATTACTGTGCACAATGCAGTAGACTTTAAAGCCGAAACCGATGCCAAAGAAGAACGCGGTATTAAGGATAAAATCGTTACTTTCTTAGGGCGTATCACCTTGCAAAAGGGTCCTGAATACTTCGTTGAGGCAGCTGCAAAAGTGATGAAACGTATGCCTAACGTACGCTTTGTAATGGCAGGTAGTGGCGAGAAAATGAACCCCTTAGTGCGCCGTGTTGCACAATTGGGATTGGGAACCCGCTTCCACTTCACAGGTTTCCTCAGAGGTAACGACGTACAGCGTATGTTTCAATACAGCGATGTGTATGTGATGCCCTCAGTATCTGAGCCCTTTGGGATTTCTCCTTTGGAAGCAATGCGCTCAGGAGTACCTACTATCATCTCCAAACAATCGGGAGTAGCTGAGGTACTAAACCACGCTATCAAAGTAGACTATTGGGATATCAACGCCCTTGCCGATGCTATTTATGGCATTTTGGCTTACCCCACCCTCGCTCACTATATGCAACGTGAAGGGTACGACGAGGTAAACCAACTGAAATGGGAAAAAGCTTCCTTGAAACTTAAAAACATTTACGAATCTTTAATATAAAATAACCAACGATGAAAAAGTCAATTTGTATCTATTTCCAAATCCATCACCCCGAACGTCTAAGAAAGTATCAATTCTTCGACATCGGCAAGAAACATAATTACTTCGATAATTACGCCAATCGATCTGAGCTTGAAGATTTGGCTGAGCATTGCTATCTACCTGCTAACGCCTTGCTCTTGGAGCTTATCAATAAATACAAAGGCAAGTTCAAAGTAGCTTTTTCTATCACAGGAAGTGCTATCGACCAGCTCGAAATGCACACTCCTGAGGTGATACGCTCTTTCCAAGAACTCGCCCAAACCGGTAGTGTAGAGTTTTTGGCAGAGACTTATTCCCACTCTTTGGCTTCGCTTTCCGATGATACCGATGAGTTCGAACAACAAGTAAAACGACATACTACGGCTATCAAACAGCTCTTTGGCAAGAAGCCTGTAACTTTCCGCAACACCTCTCTCATCTATTCCGATGCCATAGGCGAACGCGTCGCAAAACTCGGGTTCAAGACGATGCTCACCGATGGAGCCAAGCACGTATTGGGTTGGAAGAGTCCAAACTTTGTCTACAAAAACGCTATCGACGAAAACCTCAACCTTTTGCTCAAAAACAGCAAACTCAGTGATGATATCGCCATACGCTTTTCCGATAGAAATTGGAGTGAATACCCACTCACTTCCGAAAAGTATATCAGTTGGGTGAAAAACAGCTTGCAAGATAGCGAGGTGCTCAACCTCTTTATGAACTACGAGGTAATAGGCTATTACAACAACGCCCAAAGCGGTATTTTCGACTTCTTGCGCTACTTCATCACCTATATGATGGAAGACGATAACTATGAGTTCTTATTGCCTAAGGAAGTAGCCAAAAAGCACCCTGCTAAAGATGTATTGCCTGTGCCCTACCCTATTTCGTGGACAGACGAAGAGCGCGATACCACCTCTTGGTTGGGTAACGAGTTGCAAAAAGAAGCCTTCCGAGAGCTCTTTAAGATACAACCAGAAGTAAGAAAGAAAAAGAACGCCGACCTGATAGACGATTATACTCGTCTGCAAGCCAGTGAGCACTTCTATTTTATGCGCACTAAGCTCTTTTCAGGTGCCGACTATCACAAGTACCGCTTACCCTACGATTCGCCTTACGAAGCCTTCATCAACTATATGAACGTGCTCAGCGATTTCATCGAAAGATGCAAACCACACGAGCAAGAAGAGGTGCAAACCACACAAGTAACAAAGAAAAAGAGGCAGACAAGGAAAAAGTGAAAAGTCACTTTTCAGTCCCCTTCTCCCCCTATTTAAGAGAAGTCAGCCAGCTGGCGTAGCTGAGTATGTGAAAGGGGGGAGAGGTTACCCTCTTTTGAGAAACGCTACCCCTCGAAACCTATGCCCTATGGCGTGTGACCTAAGCACTAAAAGAAAGTTTAATAATAATTTAAAAGCAGACAAGATGAAAAATGTAAAAACAAGGAAAGACAATTTCTTTGAAGAGATTGTCGCTGAAGAACTGAAAGAACTGTCTGGAACCAACAAAGTTGCCGAGACGAACCCCGACGAGATGCCCACAGGACATCTAAGTAGCGAAGAGTTTCTCTACACCACCCCTTTTAACGAGAAAAACTCACAGCTCTCCAAGAATGCCGACAACGACTTAGTAGAAAACATTATTTACACTCCTTAAATAAAAAGCCCCTCGCTCACGCGAGGGGCTTTTTTGCTTTTTCTCAAATTTGCTATTTTGCTATTTTGTACTACCTTTGCAAAAAAAAGAAGAATACAATGCGTTTTTTGAGTTATATCATAGCTTTTTTCACTCACCCCATCTGGTTCCCTATCTACGGAGCTATGGTGGTGCTTTTTAATATCCCTTTCCCTCTCCCGGTAGAGCAAATGAAGTTTACGTGGCTATTATTACTGATAGTTACCATTGCTATCCCTACACTCATCTACCTCATCTTGTTTGTAGTAGGCTGGTTGCAGAACCCTTTTATCATTCCGTTAGAAAAACAAAAATGGCTCTTGTACGGCTATATAGCAATGCTCTTAGGGGTAGCTTTTGGCATCACCCCCATCGACCCCTATCCTATCCTCTACTTCTACGTGATGAACTTAGCCATCAGCTGTTTTATAATTTTGTTTTTACATTTTCTGCGATTGCAAGTCAATATGTTTGCTATGGGAATGGGGGCGCTTACTACCTTCTCAGTATTGCTCAGTATTGCCGTAGAAAAAGATATGACCTACATAGTAGCCTTTTTCTTATTCCTCAGCGGAGCCTGTATTTCAGCACAAGCTTACCTCAACCAGAAGTCCTTATGGCTAATGTTTTTAAGTTGGCTCATTGGGGTTTTACCACAGCTCTCGCTACTGTTATTGTTCAGAAATCTAATTTTCGCAATGTAGCAAATTAGCCATTCAAGCCCTTAAACAAATTATCCCTATTATTCATTGCCTACCAATTACCTAAGTAGCACCATTTGCCTCCTTAATAATTTACATATTATTCACGGGTTCCCACCCCACCCCTCTTTTTCCCCCATCATCACATTCCCCCTCAGAGAGGTAGCCAGCGACAGCTGGGTATGTGTAAAGGGGGATGTTTCTATTACACTTTCTCCTTATTGCCTATGACCTAAGACCTCACACTTCCCCATTTACT
>ERZ773049.1996-NODE-1996-length-11357-cov-2.722262_pt1 | contig 11357 bp, 11 predicted proteins | sample MGYA00580633_ERZ773049 | MGnify/ENA primary metagenome ERZ773049 (study PRJEB29015, sample SAMEA2737991) | human oral metagenome | biome: human oral; feature: human-associated habitat; material: dental | place: China | collected 2066 ... | reverse complement strand
TAGAAAATAATAAATATATAAGAAATATAGTGATACAATTTCATATCAAATATTATTTTCAAGGAGCGATGATGAAGAAAATTTTACTTTTAGCGGCGATTTGCGGCAGCGTTTTTGCAGAGCAAACCTACGAACTAAACGTACCTAACATGAACTGCGGCGGCTGCGCCAAGAAAATCGAAGATGCCGCAAAGGGCGTCAAGGGCGTCACCGCAGTGAGCTTTGATCTAAAAAGCAAAGATGTAAACATCACAGCAGATAGCGGCGTAAACGTGATGGACATCGTGCGCGCGATCCAAGCCAAAAAATACAAAGTCGGTATCAAAGAATGAAAAAGCTAGTTCTAGCGCTGGCGCTTTGCGCGGCGGCATTTGCGGACAAGACTTTGGTTTACGAGATCCCAAATATGGCCTGCGTGAGCTGCTACGAGGTCATCACGCAGACGCTAAATACGCTTAACGGCGTGAAGAAATTTGAGGTAAATTTGGAGGCTAAAACGGCCGACATCGTCGTCCAGGACGACTTTGCCGAAAATACGGTCGTAGAGGCGCTCAAAAAACAAGGCTATCAAGCGGTTTTAAAGTCTGAAAAATAACGCCCGCGCGGGATAATTTTGGCTCTTAGCGCGGTTTTTGGATTTTTAGCAAAAGCGGCTTTAGAGCTTAGCAAACCTGCTTGGCGTAGTTTTTTGAGCGGCGAATAAATTTGGGCGGCGTTTTTATTTAAATTTGCGGTTTAAACGCGCGTTTAAAAACAAAGCCCAATCGCTGCGAAGGCAAATCGCAAATAGCCGCCTTTTACAAACTTTGCGGCGTAAATTTAGCCGAATTTAGCGACTTTTTAAAGCTAAAACGTAAGGCGAGTAAAATTTATCGCTGCCTAAAATGCGCGGTTTTGACGCAAACATCCAAAGCCGACAAATAAATTTAACTAAGGATAATTATGAAAAAAACGGCTAGCTTTTTGGTAGCGGCCGCGGCGTTAAATTTGCCGCTTTCGCATTCGGTAGCGAGTCGCGACGCTAATCAAGACTCTGTAAATTTAACCGCATTAAAGGCGTTAAATTTAAGTACGCTAAACGCTGCGGAGGTCATGCTAGATAAAGTCGAGGTCAGCGCCGACGCCAACGCTACGAAAGAACCCGGAAAACTAACGCGCGCGGATATGGATCTGATAACGTCTAAAAATCACGGCATAACCGATCTTTTAAAGGGCAATCCAAACGTCGCCTTTAGCGCGAAAAACGCCAAAAGCGTGCGCGCGGGCGAGCTGGCTCCGCAAGATATCAGCATAAACGGCGCGAGCTACTATCAAAACAACTTTACCCTAGACGGCGCAAGCATAAATAACGACCTAGACCCTAAAAAACGCACGTGGAATAACCACAACAACATCTGGAGCGACAGCACGATAGGCTCGCAAGCCATGAGCGTAGATACGGATCTGCTAGGTAGCGTCGAGGTGCTAGATAGCGCGGTCTCGGCTAGATACGGCGGCTTTCAAGGAGGCGCCGTGAACGCTAAAACCAGAGACCCCAAAAGCGGCTTTCACGGCGTGCTTAGCTACTCTTATACGGGCGGGGATTGGAGCAAAATTTATAAAGACGCCTCCGCCGAGCAAAGATACGACGACGGCGATCTAGTCGATATGAGCGACTTTAAAAAGCGCAGATATAGAGTCGGCGCCGAGGGATATTTGACGCAGAATTTCGGCCTTTTGCTAGACTACTCGAGGCACCGCTCCGTCATAGAAAACCACTACAACAAAAAACAGATAAATCAAAATTTATACTCGTTTCCAAACGACAGGCAGACTAATGATAATCTTTTCGTAAAAGGCGTTTGGGGCGTGAGCGATAAATTTACGCTAAAGCCGAGCTTTTTGTACTCTAGGCTAGATAACTACACCTCCGCCAAGCGCTACCTAGACTCCCAGCTCATGCTAAAATACGGCGGTTACGTCGCGACTCTCGAGGCGCAGGCCGATCTTGAGGGGGTATTTTTAGAGCAGACGCTTAGCTACTCCGCCTCGCAAAACAGCCGCGACTATGAGCATGATACCGAGTATTATACCTACAAATCCTCAAATGTCAAAAACTGGAGTACGAGCGGGAGTGCGGGCATCGGCGGGTATAACGACTTTACCCAAAAGCAGAATACTCTCTCGTATAAATTTGATGCGAGCATGAAAGAATTTGACGCTTTTAGCGCGGTGCATCTGATAAAATCGGGCTTTGAGCTAACTAGGCAAATCGGCGGTTACGAGATACCCAAAACCTACGTTCACAACAGCATCCCAAAGTCGCTAACGGGCGCGTGCGAGCCGGGGGATAAAACTTGCGTCATAGACGATAGCTTCGCATCCCAAGGCGCGGTCGGTCAATATCTATCGAAAAAAACCTACTACTACGCCGTAAAAACCAAGGCCACGCAAACTAATCTCGCCCTTTATCTCGAAGACGAGATGAGGTTTGGCGCGTTTAAATTTCGCCCCGGACTTCGCATCGAGCGAAACGGCGATAATAACGACGTAAATTTGGCCCCGAGGTTGCTAGCCGAGTATGAATTCGCGGATAAAAATTTTGTAGGACTCGGGTTAAACCGCTACTACGGACGAAATTTTTTCGCGTACAAGATGTATAACGGCATCTATAAAATGAGTAAAACTTGCACTAGAGGTTCATACGGCGCACCCTACGTGTGCGGCGATTACGATAGCGACCGTTACCCGATCAGAGGGCTAAAGACGCCTTACGACGACGAATTTAGCGCGTATTATCGCGGCGACGTCGGCAACGCGAGGCTAAATCTCAAATACGTAAGACGCCAAGGCCGCGACGAAGTAGCGATGAAATACGTAAGAGAGCCGCTAGCAGGCTACGGAAACGGATATTCTATATTTACCAACGAAGGGCAAAGTAAGCGCGACATCGTAACCTTAAGCGCGGCAAACATCGCTCCGATCGAAATTTGGGGCGTAAAAAACGATTTTGAAGGCTCGCTAAGCTTTACTAAGCAAAGCAGGAGCTTTATGGATTACGAAGACGACGAGATGAATGACGACGTCTCGTATAACGGTAAAATCATCAAAAAAAGCGAACTACCTGTCGTTGATTACCATGTGCCTTTTACCGCCAAATTTCGCCACTCGGCTAAATTTAGCGGCTTTAGCGTTTCAAATTTCATAAACTATACGAGCAAAACGGACGCGCTGCTAGGCGGCTGGAATAGGGCGCGCGGGATGTACGTCTACGAGCGCCAAAAGCTGCCCGCATACGCGACGTGGGATATGCGTATAGGTTACGAAAGGCGGCTGGCCGGCGATTTTCGAGCGTTTGTAAATCTTGATATAAATAATCTTTTAAACAAAAAATTTATCGCCTCAAACGAAGGCAACTACTACGAGTACGGCCTTGGCCGCAACTTTTGGCTGGAAGCGGGCATGAAGTGGTAATTTGCTAGGATTTATCCCTCAATTTGTCGTGCAAGATGCGGTAAAAGCGGGTTTGCGGCAAACTTTGCGAGCTTTAAAAGGCTAAAGCACTCTGGTTTAGTTTTTATACGCGCCCTAAATTTGCGTCTTTTGGCTAGTTTTGGTTTTTGCCTTACGGCGCAAAGTCGCAAATTTGCCGTTTGTGCGCGGCGCAAATCCGCGCTTTTGCCTTCTTGGCTTTCTAGTAAGCGTAAATTTGCCTACTTGCAGCCGGCAAAATAGCTAAATTTTGCATAAGGCGCGAGCGGTAATTTCCTAGCCTAAACGCAAAACGCGCGGGGTGGATTTGGCGGCTCGGCGATTTGCTGTTTAAAGCCAGTTTTGCTCTTGCGGCTTAAAACTCTAAAACCGCGAGAAAGTGGGGTTCGTGCTCCTTTTGGCGTGTTTAGAAACGCTATTTTTGCTCTTGCGGCTTAAACGACGCAAAATTTGCGATGATTTAGCCGTTGGGCCGCGTAAAATCACCCTCAAAAGATACGAATTTATCGCGCCAAAAGACTATGTCGCCCGTGTAGGCGAAAATTTATAGGCTAGATTTTACCCGCCTATCGCCGCTGCCCGGCATGACCTTGCGCCGAGTCGTTTTTGCCTGCGCATATCTGCTTTGATTTTTGTTTAAAAATAAGACTCAACTCGCCCGTAACGCAAAGTGCACAAACGGTTTATCCAAAAGCGTATTTTGCGTTTTTAAGCCTAAATTTAAGCGCAAAAATCGGCCGCAAGTCTTTATTTTACGGCAATTAGCCCTTTTATCCGAGATTTGCTCGCAAAGCGGCTTTTGCAAGGGTAAGCGAAATTTAGCATTTTGTTAGCAAATCCCGAGCTACCTGGCATCTAGCGCGGCAAAAACGAGTATAATTTTCCGGTTTCAGCAGCTTTTTGATATAATCAAAACAAAAGTTAAATCAAAGGAGTAAAATGTATATCGTCCTAGGCGTCCTCGCCGTTCTCGCGCTCATCGTTATTTCGACTTATAACTCGCTCATCGGCAAGCGAAACCAAGTCCTAAATATCAAATCAGGCGTCGATACGCAGCTAAAAAAGCGTTTTGATCTCATCCCGAATTTAGTCGCCACCGTCAAGCAGTATCTCACGCACGAGCGCGAACTGCTAGAAAACATCTCCGCGCTTAGAAGCGGCATCCAAAAGGCTGCGGGCGACGAGCAGAGATTTGCGCTAAACGGCGAGCTATCAAATCTAATCTCAAAGTTAAACGTCGTCGTGGAGAATTATCCTGAACTAAAAGCAAATGAAAATGTAATGCACCTACAAAAAACGATAAATGATATCGAGGAGCAGATCTCCGCCGCGCGCCGCGCCTACAACGCCGCCGTGACCGACTATAACAACGCCGTGGAGATGTTTCCCTCAAACATCGTCGCTAGCTGGGCGAGGTTTAGCAAGGCGGCATTTTTCGAGGTGCCTAAGGGGCAAGACGATCCGCACGACGTGCACGAGCTTTTTAACCGCTAAATTTGCGCTCGCTTGGTCAAATTTGAAGTTAAATTTGAGCGCTTAACTGCACTCTTGAAAATTTAATCAGGGGCTTCGTTGGCTCGTCAAATTTGAGCGCAAAAGCGGCAAATTTGATCCGAATTTGAAGCGTCGCCGCCGGCAAAAAAGAGCTTAAATTTAAGCGGTTTAAAAAGCTCAAAACGCGAACGAAAAATAGCCAAATTTGCAAAAACGGCGTTAGATTAAAAATAGGAGCGAAAATGGACGATCTGGTCTTGCTAGAGCTTGAGCGGCAAAAGGTTTTACGCTCGCTTTTTAGGCTAAAGCTCACCTGCTTTTTTGTCGCTACGGCGGTGGCTTGGCTGCTTTATCTAGCTGCGCAAAACGCCGCTCTTAGCGCGGGTGCGTTTGCGGTCTGCGGGGCTGCGATGTACTATTTTTTCGAGAGTATTTTCACGGATAGCTTTACCTTTAAATTTAAACGAAAAGTTATACGCAGCATCGTCGAAAGCTGCGGCCTAACCTACCACCCGGGCGGCTTCGTGGAAAATGATTATTTATATATGATTTATGATTTTGACATTGATAAATACTCGGGCAACGACCTGATTTTCGGGCAGATAGAGGGCGTGCGGGTCAAATTTAGCGACGTAGAGGCGATAAGCATCAAAGAGGATCTACACGGAAACAAGACGCACAGAGTGCTTTTTGCGGGGCTTTTGTTTGTCGCCGATTTTCCTAAACGACTAAAGGGCGTTACGCAAATTTGCAGCGGGATGGATGATTTTAAGGACTACGGCGGCAAGCGCGCGAGGATGGACGACGCGGAGTTTGAGCGGTATTTTAGAGTCTACGCAACCGATCAGATCGAGGCTAGATACGCGCTCACGCCTAGCCTGATGGAAAATCTAAAGCTACTAAAAACGAGATTTCACCGCCCTATAAATATCGTGCTAGTCGGTGATAAAATCTGCATGGCGATCCGCACGGGGCGCGATAACTTCGAGCCTGATCTGCGCCGTCCGCTCGTGGGCAAGGGGGCGAATAGATTTTACAAAGATGAGATCGGCGGCTTCCTTCGTATCGTCGAGGAGCTGCGGCTAAACCGTAAAATTTGGCTGGATTAGGGACTTTGGCGTCAAATTTGACGGGCGGCTGACCCGCACCCTAAAAACGCAAGCAAGCGGGCTAATCTAAAACAGGGCGGCAAAAACGCAAAAAGGAGAGTTGGTGAAGGGCGTAGCGATAAACGAAACGACGATAATCGGCGATGACGGCAAATACTATAAATTTAGCTTCGAGGACGTGCGCTCGGGGCGGCCTAGCGGCGGCGAGCGAGTGGCGTTTCGGCCTGACGGGGCGTTTGCGCGGGACGTATTTGTAGTCGTAGACGAGGGCGAAAAGCGCGCCGTAAAGGATACCAGAAGCGAGGAGATGAAGGCTGCGCTAAAAGAGAGCGCGGCGTTTGACCGAGCTAGGATGCTAGGTATCGCATCGGGCATCGTGCCGGCCGTGATCAAGATCTACGCGTACTTTATCGCTAGCTACGGGGGACTAGCACTACAGATCGCGGATAACCTCGCTGTCATAGCAGCCGCGCTGCTAACCTACGCGGCGCTAGGCGGAGTCGCCAGGCTCGCTCATAGCGAGGATCTGCACGTAAACTACGGCAAGGCGATGATCGTGATGTTCGTCGCCCAGGTCACGCAGACGTTGGCATTTTATTTGGCGCAAACGGGCCATCCGCTAGCTAGGCTCGTCGCCGTTATCGCGGCGCTTTTGCTAGTTTACGTGGCGGTAGTTTGGGCGAAGGTCTTTTTCGAGCTTGCTAGGCTAACTAGAAACGGGCTTTTTCGCATCTACGTTTGCACGTTTTTTGCGGGCGAGCTGCTGTGGGCGAGCGGTGTTTTGTCGGTATTTGGTTTATTTTTGCTCGTGGCTTCGTTTTTTATCTACATCGCGGCATGGGTGAAAACGGACAAGGTCGGCGAAGCAAAAGACGCGGGGCTTTTTATCTATTAAATTTGACTCGGCTTGGGTTTTAAATTTACCAAAATTTGAGTGATTTGGTAGAGGCAAAGTCGGTAAACAGATCGCCAGTATCGACCAGTTTACTAAAAACTAAATTTGAGCTCAAGCGAGCCTAAATTTATTCTCCCGACTAGCCCGAGTCGCCGCTACCAGACGGATAAAGTCGGTATCGTCAAAACTCAGGTAGCCATGCACTGGCTACTGCAACCTCTCTAGCGCTCTTTTGGCGTATTCGTTACCTTGCGCCGCTCCGCGCTTGTAAAACTCTATGGCTTTATTCATATCCCTTGCGACGCCGTAGCTGTTCTCGTAGCATATAGCTAGATCGGTTAGAGCCTGCGGATCGTCATCGGCAACGCCTTTTTGGATGTAGACGAGCGCTTTTTTATAGTCTTTTTTAAAGTGTATTCCGTTTAGATACATATTTCCTAGCATTGCGTCCGCACCAGTGTCGCCTAGTTTGCTTGCCTTTTCAAGGGTCTGTGCGGCTAGTTTATAGTCCGTCATGCGGTAATAGATCCGCGCCATATTCGAGTGAGCGAGCGAATCGTTTAGTCCCATGGCTTTTTTGTACCACTTTACGCCTTCGCCAATGTTAGACATCCTCACCTCGTATAGGTAGCCCTACGAGCGTAACGGCTCTAGCGTCACCGGCCTCCGCTCGCGGCGTGATGAACACCAACGCTTCTTTGTATTTTCCGCTATCGTCTAGCGCTATAAATTTATCGTAATCCTCGTTAGAGAGCCCAAACGCCGCAGTGATCGCAAACGCGCATAATGTTATTACCGTCTTTTTCATCTTAGTTCTCCAGTACTAGCAGGTCTTTAAATTTATGCTTGACGCTCCTTATCGCGTCGCCGTCCTCGGTGTAGTCCGTGATATAGCCGTCTTTGTCGGTAGTAAAGTAAACAAAGCCGTAGGTGCTGTAGTTGACGCCTACCACGCTGCAACCCCAAAAGTTACACGATCTCTCTACCGATAGCACTTCGCGCGGTTCGTGCTGCATATAAAATTTGTTCGAAAGCATACCTATCTCGATGTGCGACCAGCCGCCGGAGTACTTTTCCATATCTAGGATATGGCGGCCTTTTAGCTGAGTTAGCTCTTTGTTTTCTAGAAATATATTAGAGGGGCCGATGCCGTACGTAGTGCATCCGCCTAGCAGGAAAGCGCATAAAAGCGGCAGGAAAATTTTTCGCATTTTTGATCTCTTTTGATTTTTGCGCCCGATTTTATCCAAAGGTACGGCGCAAGTCAATATTTTGGGTTTGCGGTTAAATTTACAGCCTTGCGGAGTTTTAAATTTGACGCCAAATTTGATCTATCTTGCGTCAAATTTGGCTTCGTTTCAGAGCAAAAAGGTGGGTAAATTTCGGCCATAATTTTAACTCTGCCGCTAAATTTACCGCACGGCAGGCAAATCGCCGCCGTTAGCTAAACAGCCTAGTCTGCTAGCCCCTCTTCGCCGCATTTCGCGATGAGCTCGTCAAATTCTGCCTTGCTAAACGCACTTACGACGATATTTTTAGCGTCGATAAATTTGTACTTTTCTTTTGGCAAATTTTGGATGAAATTTTCATATTTCAGCGTCGCTAGGATCTCGTATTTTTCCTCATCGTCGCCCTCTCCGCCAAATATCGCAACCGACCAGCGTGCGACTTTCTCATCGCCCAGCATTTGTAAATTTTTATACTCCACGCTAGGCTCAAAGGGCAGCACAGTAACGACGTCTTGCGACAGGACGTACTGCCCGATGATCTCGCCGCTATCGTTCCTGCGGAAAAACATCTGATTTGCAAAATACGCATCCAAATTTTGGATATCGGTTACGAATTTGCTAAATTCGCCCGCTGGATCCTTCGCGCCAAGTATGCGAGATATGATCTTTTTGTCAAACGACACTTCGTTTCGCGTGCCGTAAATAGTGCTGATTTGCGCCTCTTTTTGCAAATTTTGCTCTATCGCCTCTAGCCCTGCGCGTATGTCGTGCTCATAGTTAAAGCTTTCGATATTTTGCGCGCTAAATTTCTCCCCGTCCTCGCTCACGATTTCGCCGTCCATTTTTAGGGCTAGGTTTTTTAAGTACTCTAGAGCGATTTTCCAGTCCGCGCGGGTGCTTGGCGTACCGATGCGGACGTTATAGGCGCCGTCTTCGTATCCGATCTCAAAGCCGCGTCCGCTAAGCCCGTCCGTGCCGGCAACTAGGCAGTCGAGCTCGTCAAGCTTCGCGCCGTAAAAGCCCTCGGCGTCAAACTCCTCGTCATCCTCGTCGGCATTAAACTGCGATAAATTCGGCACCAGCCGCAGCGCCTCCTCCACGCTCATCACGGGTGCAAGGCCGACTAGAAACTTCTTTTTATTTTTAACAAAAAAGGTGATACTCATCTTTGTTCCTTTGATATTAAATTTAGCGTCGCGTAGCATTTTGACGGAGTCAAATTTGAGCGTAAATTCGGCGCGTCAAATTTGCCGTCGTTTGTAGCGGGCAAGTAAAATCCGGGCGCAAATTTAACCAAATGAATAAGTAAATTCGGGCGCAACTTTAACTAAATGCGCCCAGGCTGGGCTCACTCGTCTTTTTTCTCGTCCTCTTTTTTGCCAATCTTTTCTTTGGCGGTTTTTATGAGATTTTCGGCGGCTTTGTAGAGCTTCTCGCCTAGTTCTTTTGATTTTGCTTTGAGGTTTTCGCCGATCTCGCTAGCACTTATCTCGGTTAGCTTCTCCTCGGTTCGTTTTTCAAAGTCGTTTATCTCTTTTTTGAGCGCTTCTATGCGTTCTTTAGTGTTAAAATTTTCTTTAAGCTTATCGCCGGCTTGGCCGACCTCGCGCTTTAGCTCTTCAAATTTAGCCCCTGCAAGGCTCGCGAATTTATCGATATTTTCGTTAAATTTTAACTCCTCTAGCTGAAGCTCGATCTGGCGCGAAACGTCGTTTTGCAGGCGCTTAAATTTGGCGAAGTAGCTATCTATGGACTCGTCTAGGATTTCGTTTATCACGGCAGCAGACGGCTCATCTGAGCGCGCCATATCGCGCAGCATCGCTACAAATCTCTCCTCGAGCCTTACAAATTCTCTAGCCTCGCCAAGCAGCGTCTGGCCGTCCGGGGCAAATTTGATCTCCTCGATAAACTTCTCCGTCCTTTTGCTAAGCGCCTCTTTTACGCCGCCGATCGCGCCGCTTATTAGCTCTTTGGCAGAGGCCTGATCGACGTCAGCTATCTCGCTCGCCGCCTCGCAGACCGTCCTTGCGATCTCCAGGATGCGCTCTTTGCTCGCTTCGCCCTCGTTTATCGCGCTAAGCACGACGTTTTTGGCGATTTGCTCCACCGTATCTTTCACGTCGTCGCCCTTTTCGATCGCGGTTAGAAACGCCGCTTCGGTAGTTTCTTTTAGGATGCCCAACATTTGCAGCTCGCAGAGCATTTTTTCGTCTATCGCGGTTAAAATTTCATCTTTATCCGCCAGGTCGCTGCTTTTGATGAAATTTTCCATATTTTCAAGCAGCGCGCGAACGTCGTTTTTGATCTCGTCTTTTTGCGCGTAAATTTGCCGCTCGATCTGCTCTTTTTCGTAGATTAGGCGGTGGATATACTGCTCTTTTGCTTCGCTGAGCGCGTCGCCCGCGCTTTGGATGAGGTTGGTGACGTTTTGGCGGTTTAGCAGATCCTCGCCTTTTAGCGCCTCGCAAATTTGCTCAAACTCTTTAGCCAGAGCCGCGTTTGCGTCGCCGCCTTTTGCGCCTTTGACGCTTTTTCTAAACTCGCTTAGCGCAAATTCCCTGATCAAAACGGAAATTTGCGGGTCGTTTTTGTTCTCTTTTATGGTTTGGATGAAGACTAAATTTTGCATGGAAGTCCTTATAGTACGTATTTGCAAACGCGTCTTAGCGCGGAAAAAATTTCTAATCGCTCCTGGTTAGAATTAACCAAAACGCTTAGATTGTAGCTTTTGTATTTGCTCTCTTTGCTCGATTTTGACGGCGTTATCTTGTGTTGCCTCTCGCCTACGACGCCCTGCGCGATAGCTTCGGCGTTATCACTATCAAGCACGATGATTTTGTATTCCCAAAAATTTGGATAGATGATTTCTGGTTCTTTATTTAGATCGCACGTAGTCGCCACTTTTGCCTCCGCTCTTGCTTTCTAGCGCGATATCAGTTATCTGCATGGTTTTATCTATCGCTTTTATCATATCGTAGATCGTTAGGAGACCGACGCTAACGCCTGTTAGTGCCTCCATCTCGACGCCTGTTTTGCCGTCTATCTTGACGCTAACGGTTAGCTTGTAGGCGCAGATTTCGGTTAGCTCCTCGATGTCGCAGTTTATGCCGCTGATTAGCAGCGGATGGCACATCGGGATGAGTTCGCTCGTCTTTTTCG
>ERZ773049.1994-NODE-1994-length-11361-cov-3.320096_pt1 | contig 11361 bp, 10 predicted proteins | sample MGYA00580633_ERZ773049 | MGnify/ENA primary metagenome ERZ773049 (study PRJEB29015, sample SAMEA2737991) | human oral metagenome | biome: human oral; feature: human-associated habitat; material: dental | place: China | collected 2066 ... | reverse complement strand
TATTTATTGTAAACTTTTTTTCAATTTTAATCAATTAAAATTTTACAAATAATCTCTAAAGGTTGACAAAAATAATTTTATGTGTTAAATTTATTTTAAGAGGATGAAATACTTGATTTTTAAAATTAAAAGAGTTTAAAAGGAGGAAAAAATGAAAAATTTAGAAGAAATTATTAGTCTTATAGAGGATAAAGGATATATTACTCCTTTAGATGATGATCGATTAAATTCAAGAGTACAAGCAAAAATATTAATAAAGGATTTAGAAATAAAATTTGGCAAAAAGTTTTGTGAAAATTTTAGTATAAGAGGTGAATGTAAAGATGATGCAGTTGTTGATATTTATATAATAATTGATACTACACAAATAAATCAAAAAGAGGTAGAAGACATTTTTAAAGAAACAAGGAAGAAGTTATTAAAAGATTTTGAAGAATATAAAAATTAAAAAAAAGAGGCAATCAGATGATTACCCAGATTAGTGTTTTTCAACAATAAAAGAGGAGGAGAGCAATGAGGTTTATTTTAAGTTTTGAATTAGATACTGTAAAGCTTCCAATAGAAATCAGAAGAACTATTATAAGTTTCTTTAAGAAGTCTTTAACAGAAGCACATAATTCAAAATATTATCCAGAGTTTTTTACAGGGACTCAAATAAAAGATTATTCATTTTCTGTAATTTTTCCTTTGGATAAATATTATGGAGAAGAAATTTATTTAAAAAAACCTGAAATGAAAGTTGTAGTATCTTGTTCAGAAAAAAATAATATAGGTTTCTTATTGGTAAATGTATTTTTATCACAAAGAAATAAAAGATTTCCTTTACCTAAAGATACCTATATGATTTTAAAAGATGTTAGAATAATTGAAGAAAAAGCTATTAAAGGGGAGGAGGCTATATTTCAAACTACAATAGGTGGAGGAGTTGTAGTGAGAGAACATAATAAAGAAAGAAATAAAGATATTTACTATTCAATAGAAAATGAAAGATTTGAAGATATTTTAAATTGGCTTATGAAAGAAAGATTTAAAAGACTAGGGTATCCTGAAGATATTTTTAAAAATTTTAGTTGTGAATTATTAGAAGGAAGAAAAATAGTTGTTAAACATTTTGATTTAAAGTTTCCTGTGACAACTGGAAGATTTAAAGTAAAAGCACCAAAAATCTTGTTAGAAGAAATATATAGAACAGGTATGGGTAGTCGTTTATCACAAGGATTTGGACTTTTAGAGTATCTGGGTGGTGAGATTAAAGATGAAGTATGATATTGATAAGAATGAATACGGTTTTGATACTGCAATATCTGCTTCTGATTGGAAATATTCAGCAGCTATTACAGGATTAATCTATTATTTTAAAAAATTAGAAAAGAAATATGAAATTAAAAAAATAACTATTCATGAAATTACTGATAGTTACTTAGTATATAATAAAGAAGATGTCAATGAAGAGAGTTATTTAAATTTTATTGAAAGATTTTATTCAGAAGAAGCATTAGTACATAAAAAATTAGAAAATCAATTAAAGCACACAAAAGAATTTACTCCAGAAATTATAAAAAGCATAAAAGAAAATATGTCAGCAAACACAGTTTTAAAAAAAGTATTTTCAAAAACAAAATTTGATGGAACAAATAAAGAAGAAGTATTAAAACTACTTGATGAAAATAGACATTCAATTATAAAAGAAACTTTTAGAAATAAAAAGGATTTATATGATAATTATTGTCAAACAAGTAGGCTTTTAGAAAAAGGAGACAATAGTCCTTGTAGACTCAAAGGCTACTATTTTGACCCTAATAGAAAATCTAAGGCAACAGGTTATAACTTTGCTTCTAGTAGTGTAGGTTACTTTGATGATGAAATTTTTGATTTTATCCCTTTTGCTTTTACAGGAAGCTCTTTTGAAACTATATTTTTAAATGACAATTTAGATTTAGAAATATTAGAAAATATGAATTATAAATTAAGAGAATATTTTTCTGAGAGGTAAACCAAATAATAAACAAATAAATAAAATAAATGGAAGCTCATTTTACACGTTGGCGCCTCATATTGGGGCAAGATGCTCCTGCTATGGAAGGGGTTGCCTTAGACGAACAGCAGTCGCTTATGGACGCTACGCTGGCGGCTCTGTATGACCATACCGATGGGAAAGGGGGTAATGCTGGTGGTAAGCGCTCAGCAGGATTAGGGAACTCGGCTCCTAACTTGGCTAAATGGCTGACAGATGTTCGCTCGTTCTTTCCGCCTGATGTGGTGAGCGTTATACAAACAGATGCGATAGAGCGCAAAGGGCTTACTAAATTGCTTTTTGAGCCTGAAACCCTCAAGAATGTGAAGCCAGACCTCTCGATGGTAGGTACGCTGATGGCGCTGAAAGACCAGATACCTGCAAAATCGAAAGATACAGCACGCCAATTAGTGAAAGAGGTGGTAGATGAAATTATGAAGCGTATGGAACAGAATTTGCGTCGTGCAGTGACGGGAGCTCTGAACAAGAAATCGCATACGCCTATCGCTAACTTTTCGTCTACTGACTGGAAACGCACTATTCAGCGCAACCTTAAAAACTATGATACGGCTACTAAGCGGCTTATTCCGGAGAAATTTTATTTCTTTGAACGTACCCAAAAGCAGAAGAATTGGACGGTGATATTAGACATAGACCAGAGTGGTTCGATGTGTGATTCTATTATCTATTCGTCGGTAATGGGGGCTATCTTTGCGAGTATGCCTGCGCTCGATACGCACGTGGTGGCATTTGATACCAAAGTAACAGACCTAACGGAGCTATGTAGGCAAGACCCTGTGGATATGCTTTTTGGGCTACAGTTGGGTGGGGGGACTGACATTAATAAGTCGGTAGCTTACTGCCAGAGTTTGATAGAAAATCCGCGCAAGACGATGTTTATTCTCATCTCTGACCTTTATGAGGGAGGTGTGCGTGCGGGACTCTTGCGACGCCTGAACGAGATGCACGAAGATGGAGTAAAGGTGATAGTACTCTTAGCTCTCTCGGACAATGGTAAGCCTTATTATGATGAAAAACTCGGTAAAGAGATTAGCAAACTGGGTATTGCCTGCTTTGCTTGTACGCCTGACCGTTTGCCTGAATTAGTAGAAAATGCGCTGAAAGGCAATCCTTTATTACCTAAAGGAAATGACAAATGATAAATTGTAAAAGATGAAAAAACATTCAAAAGTTTGGAATGAAATCAAGACCAACGACTCTTGGTCGATATTTAAAATAATGGGAGAATTTGTGCACGGCTACGAGCAAATGAGCTCTATAGGTCCGTGTGTGTGTATCTTTGGGTCGGCACGTATCAAGCCCGAAACACCTTATTACGAACTGACGGTGCGTATCGCCCAAAAGATTGTAGATGAGGGGTTTGGCATTATCACAGGAGGTGGCCCTGGTATTATGGAGGCGGGCAACAAAGGTGCACACCTGAATAAAGGTGTATCGGCAGGGCTGAATATTGATTTACCTTTCGAGCAGACGAATAACTCTTATATCGACCACGATAAGAATATTAAATTTAACTACTTCTTTGCGCGTAAGGTGATGTTTGTAAAGTATTCTAAGGCATTTGTAGCAATGCCTGGGGGCTTTGGTACCCTCGACGAACTCTTCGAGACCCTCACTCTCGTGCAAACTTATAAAATAGACAAAATTCCTATTATTTTAGTCGGTACAGATTATTGGAGCGGGCTTGTAGACTGGATAAAGAAGATATTATTAGAGAAATTTAATAATATTAGTGCTGAGGATTTGGATTTGTTTCACTTAGTAGATACTGAAGACGAAGTGATTAAAGTTATTGAAGATTTCTACAACAACAAACAACAGTTAAAACCAAATTTTTAGAAAATATTCCCTATATTTGCACTTTAAAAACAGTGACTATGAAGAAGTTTATCTCTTTATTACTTTTTAGCTTTTACTTGTTACCTGTTACCTTAACGGCACAGCAAGGCGGTATGTGGATTCCTTCGCTTCTGGAGGGTATGAATGCCAGAGAAATGAAGTCCTTAGGTATGAAAATGTCGGTGAGTGATATTTATAGCGTCAATAAGTCGAGCTTGAAAGACGCCGTGCCTCATTTCAATGGAGGCTGTACTGCCGAAATGATTTCGGATAAAGGGCTACTGCTCACTAATCACCATTGTGGCTACGGACAGATACAAGCGCATTCCTCAGTGCAAAACGATTATCTTACCGATGGTTTTTGGGCTAAAAATCTATCGGAAGAGTTGCCTAACAAGAATTTAGAAGTTACTTTTATTGTACGTATTGAAGATGTTACCCAAAAAGTACTCGCCGATACCCAAAACCTAAGTAGTGAGAGCGTTCGCGCCTCTCAGATAGAACGCAATATTGCCTCTTTGGTGAAAAACTCGCCTAAAGAAGCGTGGCAAGAGAATCGGGTTCGTGCTTTCTACGAGGGCAATCAGTATATCCTTTTTGTAGTAGAAACTTTTAAAGATGTGCGTTTAGTAGGTGCACCGCCTTCGGCTATAGGCAAATTCGGTTCGGATACCGATAATTGGGTATGGCCTCGCCATACGGGGGACTTCTCGCTTTTCCGTGTATACGCCGATAAAAACAACCGCCCTGCAGCCTACTCCAAAGACAACGTGCCCTATCGCCCCAAACACTTCTTTCCTATCTCGCTAAAAGGGGTGAAAGCAGGCGATTTTACAATGGTCTTCGGTTATCCAGGTCGTACTGAAGAATATTTACCTGCCGTAGCAGTGGAACAAATTGTGAATGTATTGAATCCTGCTAAGATAGGCATTCGCGATGTGGTGCTCAAAGTGCAAGACGGCTTTATGCGCAACAGCAACGAAATAAAAATAAAATACGCCTCTAAATACGCCAGCGTTGCCAACTATTGGAAAAAGTGGATAGGTGAAACACAAGGTTTGAAAAAATCGGATGCGGTAGCTATCAAACGCGCTCAAGAACAGAAATTTCAAAAAGAGATAGAAAAAGCAGGTAAAACTGCTGAATATGGTTATATTTTACCTCAGTTTACTGAAAAATACGCTCAAATACAAGACTATGCTTTGGCAGTAGACCTCTTTTCGGAGTTGGTACAGCGCAATATCGACTTGCTGGCAAATGGCTATAAAATCCTTCAACTGCAAAATGCGCTGCACGAGAAAGGAACACAATCGTTCAATGACCGCAAGAAGAACCTTTTAAACAACTTTGAAACGGTATTTAAAAACTACGATGTGAATGTAGATAAAGCCGTATTTGAAAAAGCAGTAGTGTATTATGCTCAGGCGATGCCTAAAACGCTACTCTCGCCTAACTTACAGCAGTTTGAGATACACACACTGGCTGACAAACTCTATAAAGAGTCGTTTTTGGCTTCTAAAACCGAAATGGAAAAAGTACTCAACCTACCCGATGAAGTTTTTGAAAGGCGCCTCAAAAATGACATAGGCGTACAATTTGTACAGCAAATTGTCGCTCATTTCTACGGAACTGTAGTGCCTACTTACCGACAGTTGGACAGCGAGATTACCGCCTTACAGCGTACTTATATGAAGGCTATCTTGGAGTTCTCGAAACCTCAAGACCGCATTTTCCCTGATGCCAATAGCACTTTGCGCGTTACTTATGGCAAGGTAGCGGGTTACTCACCTTCGGATGCTATAACCTATGATTATATGACTTATTTAGACGGTGTAATGGAGAAATACGTGCCTAACGACTACGAATTTAATGTGCCCGTCAAACTGCGCGAGCTCTATGAGAAAAAAGACTATGGTATTTACGGCAAAAACGGCAAGATGCCTGTGTGTTTTATAGCAACCAATCACACCACGGGAGGCAACTCAGGCAGTCCTGCGATAGACGCACAAGGTAACCTTATCGGTCTCAATTTCGACCGCGTGTGGGAAGGCACAATGAGCGATATCCACTACGACCCTAAAATATGTCGCAATATTATGGTAGATATTCGCTATGTGCTGTTTATCATCGATAAATACGCCGGAGCAGGGTATTTGCTAAATGAGATGAAGATAGTGAAATAATGGTTAATGATGAGTTGAAAACTTTCGGATTTGCTGAAAAAGAAGATTGAAAGATTACCCTAAAAATACAGGTGAATATCAATCTGAAGAAAACGCACTCATCGATAAAGGCAAGGGCTTCTATTATTACAAAGTAGGAAATAAAGAAATTGTAGCTATGTATATTCCACATCTTTGAGCAACCAACTTCGATTATCAAACAGGTGCATAATGAATTAAAAGAAGCTTTTAATTTGTAAAACGGCTTGTTGTGTTACGACAAAGAAACTCCAGTACAGTCTGTCACTATACTGGAGTTTCTTTATATTTTGCCTGTGTGACTCACACTTACAGCTCTTTTCTGAGGCGTGCTACAGGTATATCCATTTGTTCGCGGTATTTGGCGATAGTGCGGCGTGCAATGGGGTAACCTTTCTCTTTGAGGAGCTGTGCCAATTCGTCATCGGGGAGGGGTTTACTCTTGTCTTCCTTAGCGATGATATGTTGTAATATCTGCTTGATTTCACGAGTAGAAACATCTTCTCCTTGGTCGTTTTTCATAGATTCCGAAAAGAAATCTTTAATGAGCTTGGTACCATAAGGGGTAGTTACATATTTACTGCTCGCTACTCGCGATACAGTAGAAATGTCCATACCTACCTTATCGGCGATATCTTTCAGAATAAGCGGTTTAATTTTCAGTTCATCACCTGTGAGGAAGTATTCGCGTTGGTGTTCCATAATGGCATCCATAGTGATGAGGAGCGTTTGTTGTCGCTGACGAATAGCATCTATAAACCACTTAGCCGAATCCAACTTCTGTTTGATAAAGAACACCGCTTCTTTTTGTGAATTGCTCTTTTCCTTACTCTTCTTATAAGTGTCGAGCATAGTGCTGTATTCCTTAGAAACGTGTAGTTCAGGAGCATTGCGTCCATTGAGGGAGAGTTCCAACTCGTTATCTACCACTTTTACGGTAAAATCGGGGATAATTTGCTCTATATGCACATTGTTGCCCACGTAGGAACTTCCAGGTTTAGGGTTTAAGCGTTCCACCTCTTGCACCGCTTCCTTCAGTTGTTCTTCAGTTACCAAAAAGCGTTGTTGCAGTTTGGTATAATGCTTTTTAGTGAATGCCTCAAAGGCTTCGGTAAGCATTTTGATTGCCAATTCTATAGCAGGGGTTTGTTTTTTGCGGCGCAGTTGTATGAGCAAGCACTCTTGCAGGTCGGCAGCACCTACTCCTGCAGGGTCTAATTGGAAAATAATCTGTTGGCGTATTTGCTCTACGTGATCTTCTTCGGTATAGATATTTTGGGTGAAAGCGAGATCGTCGGTAAGGTCTTGAATAGAGCGGCGTATATAGCCTGTATCATCTATGCTACCCACGAGGAACTCAGCAATGAGGTAATCTTCATCCGAGAGGGTAAAGGTGTTTAATTGGTTGATAAGGGATTGGTGGAACGATACCTCTGCACTGAAAGGAATATCGCGATCCTCATCGTCGTCGCTGTAGTTATTAGCGTGCAAACGATAGTCGGGAATTTCGTCATCACTGAGGTATTCATCGATGTTGATATCGTCCATATCAATTACATCGTTGTCGTTATATTCATCGGCAGAGTTGTCGAACTCATCGTGAAACTCATCGAGGGCATCTTCTTCGCGCCCCGATTCTAAGGCGGGGTTTTCTTCCAACTCTTGTTTTACGCGCTGTTCAAAGGCAAGAGTGGGGAGTTGCACGAGTTTCATCAGCTGTATTTGCTGAGGTGAGAGTTTCTGTGAGAGTTTAAGTTGTAAATTCTGTTTGAGCATTTCTTATGAGATAGGGCGCAAAGATACGAAAAAAATTAGTTACTATTTAAGGTAAGTACTATTTTTGCAGTTTCAAGTACTATTTTAATATCAAGAAATAATGAATATCGTTTAATATAGTACAAATCATATTCTAATTTCTTAATACTATCTTCAGGAGTAGCTTTTGGAATATGAATTTGAGCCCAACCAGTAACTCCTGGTTTTACCATATGGCGCAGTTTGAAAAAAGGTATCTGTTCTGCATATTTTTCTACATATTCAGGAATTTCAGGGCGAGGGCCTATAATACTCATATCACCTCTTAATACGTTGTATAATTGAGGTAGTTCATCTATTTTGGTAAAGCGCAATATTTTTCCAATAGGGGTAATACGAGAGTCATTTGCCTGAGTAAAACCTCCATTGTTTAATACCATAGTTCTGATTTTGTATATTTTAAAAGTTTTTCCTTCTCTTCCTACACGTGTCTGCGCAAAGAAAGTACCTCCTTTTGAACTTAAAAGAGTAAGAATAACTCCTATAATAGTTAAAGGTAATGCTATAGGAAGTGCTAAAAAAACAAGTGATAAATCAAAAATACGTTTGATCAATCGGTGTCTAATTCTTTGTTTTATAGAAAAAATATCATCACCAATATATTTTTTAGCTTCTAATTTTACGATAGGAATACGTTTGTTGATATTCTCGTAAAATTCTTCTGCTTCATAAACAATAATACCTTTGGTTCTCAAATCAATAATTTCTCTAATAATATCATCAGGATATTCTTTGATTTTTGAGGTTTCAATAACAATAATTGTTACTTTTAATTTATTGACAATACTTGAAATTGATCTTTTCCCTTTCGAAATATCATATTTGATAATTCTATAAAACTTAGATACATTAGATTCTTCGAGCAATTTTTCTAAAATTCCTCCTACATTGATAAATAAGCAAGTTGGTCTATGATTAAATATTTTCATAATTAAATCTTTTTCAGAATAAAAAATGTAGCTTAGTGTTTTTTATGAATTTCGTTGATGATGTGTCTGATTTTTTGTTTGTTTTTAAGGCTGTGATAATCTCGGTTTACTATAAATAAAAGTGTTGCTAAACCTATAGAAAGACCTATAAATAATGCTCCTAGCATTAAAGGGGATAATCTTGTGTTTAACAATAAAATTACTAAAAAAACAATAAGGTTGATAGCTGCTAATAGCAAACTTGCTTGTGAGTGTGACAATTTCATATAGTCTATCATCACGTGGTGGATATGACTGCGGTCGGCTTTAAAAGGTTGTCCGTGACGCAATAGGCGGGTGGTGAACACGCGGGTAGTATCAAAAAAGGGAATGAAAATAATTGCAAGAAGTACCCATATTTTATTTGTGGGGTGTATAATAGCACTTTCTAAGGCTTCAGTGTTTAGAGCAAAGAATTTAATAGCGAGAACTGCAATGAGAAAACCTGCAATCATAGAGCCTGTATCTCCCATAAAAACGCGTTTCCTTACCGATAGATTATAGCGTAAAAAGGCTAATAAAAAACCTATACATAGGATTGATAACAGGAAGTAGTAGTACAGTTGAGCATCGTAGAAAACGTAGGCAAAAATGCCAAAAATTACAATACCTACCATTGCAGCTGAGCCGTTAATGCCATCAATAAGATTGTAAGAGTTTACAATCATCATCATCATACCACAGCTCATAAAAATAGAAAGCCAATATGGAATATCAGTAATGCCTAAGAAATTATCAAGAGTAGTGATTTTAAGCCCAGTCCCTAAAAAAAGCATCAGGGTAGCTATAATTTGGCCTATAATCTTAGTACTAGGATTTACACCTACAAGGTCATCTTTTAAGCCAACGAAAAAGAGTACACCTACACCAGATAAGATGTTAATACCTACATTGTCATTATCGAAAAAACGGAGTAAAAAGAGACTAAAAACTAAACTTACGAAGAAAGAAATACCTCCTAAGGTAGGTGTTTTTTCTTTATGTGAACTACGTGCATTAGGTTTATCCATTAGGTTTTTGTACTTCGACACGTATATAATACTTGGCAAAGAAAAGTATGCTACTCCCAAAGAGAGTAGAAAAACGCATATGGTAGTAAACCCTAAATTTTCTGAAAAGAAAGTAGTTATCATATTATAAAGGCAATATTTTGGTGCAAAATTAATAAATATACTTTAAACGAGCAAGAAGAATACCGTTAGTTATTTACAATAGGTCAAGTACATCAAAATTAGACCTCAAAGAACCAATGTTTATAGTATCTAATTTGCATTATTGTTTTAGTGGTTCGCATCTATGTTTCGCTACTCCAGCGATGTTTTTCACGTCCCACTGTATAGTCCGCACAAAAGGTTTTTCTCTAAAGGGACAGTCGATAGCACAAATTTCACACGAAAAGGGTTTGCAATAGTCTAAGTGAAAGTTGAATTCTATAGTTCTATCTACTTTTTCTACCAATAAATGAATCACCTTTTCCATCTCTTGGTGGGCTTCTTTTAAAGAATAATAGTAAGGCAGAGTGATATGGGCATCAATGTGTAAGTGAGCCCCAAACTGCTGAATGCGCATATTGTGAATGTCTATCCACTCGGTTTTGCGATTAGTTTGCAGTATATTTACGAGTTCGGCAAAGAGGGCTTCGTCGCGCTCGTCCATAATACCACTAAGGGCTTTGCGCACTATCTTCCAGCCTATCACAATGATATAACTACCAAAACCAATAGCAATTAGAGGGTCGAGCCATAGCCAACCGGTAAAGTGTACCAATACCAAACTCAACACAATAGCTGAAGTAGCAAAAGTATCCGATTGCAAGTGTTTACCTGCACTCATTAGCACTAAAGAGTTCTCTTTTTTTCCTTTTTGGTAAGAGATATAACCCATAGCGTAATTCACTATGGCGGTAGACCCGAAAAGGGCAATCCCCCAGCCTAATTTATCGAGATGTATTCCCTTTATGAGTGACGAAATGGCTTCGATGAGAATAAGTACCCCAGCGATGGCGATGAGCATTCCCTCAATGCCAGCAGTAACAAACTCTACCTTGCCGTGTCCGTAAGGGTGGTCGGTATCGCGAGGTTTGTTGCAAAGGTATAGTGAATAGAGCCCCATAAAAGCGGCAATGATATTCACAATGCTCTCCATCGTGTCCGAAAAGATAGCATTAGAATTGGTAATGTACCACGCTATCAACTTCACGATGAAGAGCAATATCCCTATAAAAGTAACGAGTTTCTGAAACTGAAAACTTTTCACTCTCTAATTTCTACTTACTAACTCCTAAACTCTAACCTCTGCTACATTCAATAAGAAATTATGTATATCGGTATTGCGCATAAAAGGTTTTAGACGCTCGCTACCAGGTCCATACATTCCCAATTCGGTGTAATCGGATGAGTGATCCATACTTATCCAGCCTACGGAAGTATGCGCTTTTTGTATTTCAGCAAACAATCGGTAAGGGAGGTGTTTGTAGTTGTACAAGCCATCTTCTTTTCTTTCG
>ERZ773049.1993-NODE-1993-length-11361-cov-4.855121_pt1 | contig 11361 bp, 7 predicted proteins | sample MGYA00580633_ERZ773049 | MGnify/ENA primary metagenome ERZ773049 (study PRJEB29015, sample SAMEA2737991) | human oral metagenome | biome: human oral; feature: human-associated habitat; material: dental | place: China | collected 2066 ... | reverse complement strand
AAAAATAATATTTATGAAATATTTAAATTTCGGTGCAAAGATACAAACTTTGCCTGAATGTGGAAAAAGAAAGCGCATAATAAGCGTTAAAGAATGCGAAGTAGATTTGAAGGATGTACTTCCCCTGTTGTTCACAGCGTTTCATAGGACAGTACCAAGGTACATGAAAGAAGTTGCACAGACAAGCCCTATAAACAGAGTTCGAGGTTTCGAGGCTATAATTTTCAATTCAAAGCTAGCGGAGTGTTTACGCGAAATCTTTGGAGATAGTCTGAAACGCGGTAAGTTCGGAAGAATTCTTCTCTATAAGAATGGCTATGTAATCCTCTTCAAGAAGCTTGACAAGAAGGGACAACCTATGTACATACGAACAAAGTCAGCGGTTTCAATTGCGAATCAATTAGAAGGGAATCTATTTAATAAAGAAGATGACGGAACTTCGCCCATTGTCATTTTTGGCTACACAATCAATGATTTTGGAGAAATAACGCTTCCAAAGCTTGTATATATTGACGAAGAAAAGGTCAAATGGTATATTGACGAAGCACAACTAGGTTTAAAAGCAGAGGCGCAAATGGAACTCTTTCCTCCACAACCATCTAGTCAGATTGCCATTAAGCCCCATGCGAAGTTAGCTAAGAAGAAAGAAACATAAAATAATCAGAGTCCACCAGACTCTTTAAACATCATCGATATGAATATGAATCCGCGACAGTTAATCTTTGTTAGAGAATATAGAGGATATTCCCAAACTGAGTTATCTTCTCATATCGTAGGTCTATCTCAGTCAAATTTATCCAAGTTTGAGAAAGGCATAGGAAGCCTTTCTGACGAAGTAAAACAGAGAGTTATTGATTTTCTGGGATTTCCTGAATCCTTTTACGACCGCATAGTCTCAAACAATGTTGAGAATGCCCACTATCGGAAACGTGCAGGCTTGCTGAAAAAAGACAAAGAGTTAATTGAAAGATCAAATAAGCTTATTGGATACATTGTTGACCAAATGGCAGATTCGATAGAGTTCCCTAATTTTGACCTAAGGATGCTAAACTTAGAAGAAGGATATACGCCGGAGTCTGCTGCCATATTTACAAGAAGATTCATGGGAATAAAGCAAGGCCCGGTCAGAGATATTTGTGCCTTACTGGAACAACATGGAATTGTAATAGTTGAGAAATCATACAACTTAGACGGCTTTGATGGAGTTTCTTTCTTGACGGACAAAGGCATCCCTGTTATGATTATCAACAAAGAGTTCAGCAATGATCGAAAACGGCATACCATTGCCCATGAACTGGGACATATTATCATGCATATTTCTACTGATTTTGCAATACCCGACTACCGCGGCAGCGAAAAGACAAAAGAACAAGAGGCTGACAATTTTGCATCTGAATTCTTAATGCCAAAAAATGAAATACAAGCATCACTAAAGGGGTTAAAATTGTCTTCCTTAATGCCTTTAAAGCATTTTTGGCTCACATCGATGGCCTCTATCGTCCGTCGGGCATGGGTTCTAGGAGGAATAGATCAAAAGAAATACACATATTTCAACATAGAGTTAAGCAGAAGAGGATACAAGAAACATGAACCGGGACAAGTATATATAGATAGTCCTCGCAATTTCATTTTGGCCAACCGTATGTTTCATGAAGATTTGGGATACAGCGATATAGATATGGCAAATGCATTCTGCCTGCCATTAGATGTAATTCAAACCTTCTGCAATACAAGACCAACACTAAGAATAATCACTAAATAGGAGATTATGACTACAATTGGTGAATATCATGCATTCTGTACATATATCCATAGAGTAAATATAGATATAACTCACCAGCCCAAATTAAGTATTTATTTTACAAAACATCCCTTTTCCGCCACACCATTCTAGCGAAAAACAAGCCCCCAAAGTAGGCAAATGGCTGCGAATTTCGGTCTTGCACGTCTCATGTTCACTCCAATTTTGAGCAAAATCTCTGCATTTTGCACCATTTTGCCTTTCTATTTGGTCGACGAGTTGTGTTTTCTGCAAGTCCAATTACCTGCATTTTGCCGCAAATTTGCACGCAAAAAGTACCTTTTTGCCGTATTCCACACCCTCTTCCATGTAGAACGGAAAGCGATAAATATACAATTCGCAATGCGTATATATGCAAAACGCCTTGCAATTAGCAGCATTTAGCCGTGCATTTAGCACCAAAACGCACTGCGTTTAGCACCAAATTGCACTGCATTTAGCACCAAAACGCAGTGCATTTAGCGGCATATTGCAAGGCATTTTGGTGCAAATAGCCATGTTTTTGCTAAAAATGGCATACTCTTTAGCGGCAGTTATGAATTAACATGCACAAAATGGGTCTGTCAATGATGATGCCGCACACCTCGATTTGCAACAAAGAAACTCGCGCGAGAATTGAAAATTTGCGACCGAGTGAGCTGTTGGTGGCAAAAACGGCACTCATAATGTTAAAATTTACGCTGATTACTTTACAAAGAAAGAAAAAGGAAGGAGGGCACCAACGTAAAATATGGAACGTAGACGAAACTCTAAGCAAGGCATCCGTGTTGCAGCGCAGAGGGCATCAGCGTAAAAAATGAAACGTAGGTGCCACCCCTAAGCAAGGCATCCGTGTTGTAGTGCAGAGGGCACCAACGTAAAACACGGAACGTAGGTGCCACCCCTAAGCAAGGCATCCATGTTGCAGCGCAGAGGGCATCAACGTAAAACATGGAACGTAGGTGCATCTTTAAGCAAGGCCTCTGTGTTGCGGTGCGGAGGGCACCAGCGTAAAACATGGAACGTAGGTGTGCTTAAACCAACATCGGCCATTACGAATTTTCAAAGCAAAGTGTTAGGGAAATCTTCCTCTGATATTTGAAATATGACCAGCGAGTGAACCATTTGCGCGTGCTCCGTATTTCCTTCGGCAAAATGAAAGCAGATTTTTCTACCCCCCGATTTGGGTTAAACCCAATGAAAAGAGCCATATCAACACCCGCATACAGGGCTTGATATGACTCTTTTTCCTTTTAATAGCTACACTTGGCTGCTTGGGCGCAGTACGCTTTATTTAGGCTGGCGCACCACTTATTATGGCCTTACAACGCCAAGGCATGCCGTGGGCTAAGCGCATTTCGGGCTTTTCGCACCCGCGCGATAGTAGCCGAAGAGGCCAAAGAAGAGGCCTAACAAACAATATGAGCTGCTACCTCCGCTCAATCCACTGCAAAATGGTGGGGTCTTTCAGCTTATTGTCTTCGGCCAACAGCACCACCTTCGACACGATTTCAACCGTCTTCGGGTCTTCGTCAACGAAAGGCAGGTAAAGTTTACCGCGTTGCGAGCTATGTACAGGAACGATGGGAATTTCTTTTCCGCCCTGCTGGCGCACGTTGGCAGAACCCAAATGCACGGTGTAGTCGGCCAAAGTGCCCTCGATAAAGGCAAAATTGCCGTCCACACGCACGTTGTTAAGCTTGAGCATCTCGGCCGTACAGCGAACAATTGCCGCCCTAAGCTCGCGCGTAGACTGACCCGTTTCGGGGTCTACACCGCCAACGAAGGCGATGCTTACAGCCAAATCAACATCGCGCATCACCTCGCTGTACAGCACAGGGTCTACATCGGCAATGCGTAAAGGCTCTATGCCGCGCGTTCGGTCAAAGCGAACATACTCAATGGCAGGTGCCTCGATGTCTGACGGACTGAACCAATCGGCCCGCGCATAAAGCGAAACCACCACTCCTTGCTTATGAAACACCTTGCGAAGGCCCTCCTCGTAGTCGGCCACCCATCCACGCGAGCGCAACGTTGCCAACGTTTGGCGCACTTGTATCTGATAACCGCTGTAACGGCGGCTTTCGTTTTTGTCGGCCTCTTCTTCGATGGGCACATACAATTCGCGGAACACCTGCTTAAAGGGTTGCACCAATCGCATCTCGAACAGTCGGCTCTGCCATGCCGCCCACTTGCCCGATGCGTGCAAATGATAGGGGTGCACGATGGTTAGCGGCGTGTCGGGGTCGATGGTTTGTTCGCCATCCAGCGTGTGCAGCTTACCCTCGGCATACAGTCCCATGTGGTCGTGTTGCTGCACAAGCAGCTTGGCAAATAGCGGAGCCACGATGGGATTGGCCTCGATAACGGCGGCATCGGCAGGCATGATGGTTGTTTGCTGGCGCATCATGTCTTCAAAAATCTCGCGTGCCCTACGATATTGCAGTGTCCACTCCTTGTGCGTTTGGTTCACTTCCAGGTAAGTGGCGTTCTTCTTCAACTTCGTTGGCACCGATTTCAGCGGTTTGTCGTCTTTCTCTATCACCACTTTGTTTGTGCCATCGGGCGCAATTTCAATGCGGATAAGGTAGCCTTCGGCCTCCATGCCGTCGAGCAACGCCTTCTTATCGGCCACCAAATGGCCTTCCATGCGCCACACGAGCTGTATCACGTCGTCGTATCCAGCCGAACGAGCAAGGTTTATCAAGGCAATCTCAACCGTTCGTTTCTCGGATGCCTGACGTTGCGCGCCAAACTGCTTGCTTTCTTTCAAGAACGCCTGAATGCGCTTGTAGCGTTTCAGCAAGGCCGTGTCTACATTCTTCTTGGGCAGCGGCACAAGGCCCAAGGCGCACAATGCGTCTTTGTTGCGCGTCTTGTCTATCTGCTCCATCAGTTGCTTTTCTTTTATCAAGCCTTGCGTAACATCGGCAAAACGACGTGCACGACCATGATAATTGCTGCTGCCCATATACTTGGCCGCATCGTAGAACAGGGCGAAGTTTTTCTTTCCAACCTTCTTAAATGCCTCGTTAAACAGGCGCGCATCAAAAGCACCATCGGCCAGGTCTTCGGGTGCGAGGTCGGTGTAAAGGGCTATTGTTGCTCGCTTTTCTTCGCTGTCGCTCTCTTTGGTGTGCGCCACAAAGTAGTAATAAGCCTCGTCGAAACCTTTCCAATTGAGGTGTTGGCGCACCAGCTCCATCCACTGTGGGGCGAAGAAAGCCAATTCCACCAATCGGGCAGCATCAATGCCTTTAAGCATGTCGGGCGTATCGGTGTCTAATGGATAGCAATGCACGATACACGAGGTAAGCACGGCGCGTTTTTCTTTGCCGCTATAATCGCGCACCAGATGCTCTTTGCCCAGTGCGGCCATGCCCTTTTGCAGGTTGGCCGTGCCCCATAGCACCACCTTGCTGCGATAGCTGCCCGACAAAAGGTCGGTTGCGGGCGTGGGTGCATTGCGCCTTGTCAGTTCGATGTCGAACAAATGGTTGGCAATGCGGTTAACCACGTTGCGCAAATGCTCGTACACGGCCTTATCGTAACGTGATTTTTGGGGTGTCAAATCCCATTGGGGCTTGCGCCGATAGTCGCTGTCGTAGTACACGGCAAAGGTTGCACTCTCCAACATACCGCCCTTCTCGGCCATCAACATCTGCATCAATTGGTCGTCGGTGAGCCTACCTTCAAGGTTCATTCGTGCAGCCATGAGTGGCGGGAGCCGATAGTTGCTCCTGTCCTTCTCGTCGTCTTCAAGATAGAACTTGCGACTAATGGCCAACAAGAGGTTTGAACAACGGGCAAACTCTTCGTCTGTGCGCCAGGTTTGCGTCATTGTGTGCATTGCTCCGTTTAGCGGCGTGCAAGATGGTATGGGGTAAATATAGGTGCTATACTTTGTTTTCCGCACAATCTTTTTCTCGTTGCAGAAGAAGTAGAAAAGCGACGACATGAGGTAAGAAGGCTCGAAGAACAATTCGGGTCGTTGTTCGCGCACCTTATAAAAGCGGCCTTCTATCACCTCTCTAAAATGCGAGCGGTACTTCATTTCCCCTCCTCTTTGCTTGGATGTAAGGGGATAGTTGGGCAAGTCGAGTTTCAAGAAGTTGTCATCCCTACCCATCCATTCGATCATTAGGTATAAACCATACAGTTCTTCGTCTTTTATGCCGCTTTCTTCAAAGAATTGTTCCCACAATTCGGGGAAAGGCAGACTATCATAACCGCCCTCTTTGCTTGTGTACGCTAGGTATCTGTCGCCCAACACACGGTCGTCGTTCCACCTGTCCTTATATTGCCTGTCGGCATTGGCATCTATAATGGCCTCCATTTTTAGGTAAAGGTCGTGCATTTGCTCGTAGGTATAGGCAAAAATGCCGCTTACGTCGGGTGCGTTATCCTTTCCCGTAATCTTCGAGAGCATGCCTTTCAGCCCACCTTGGGGTACACTGTTAAAGGGGTTGGGCACTTCGGGTTCGGCAATTTCTACGGGCGTGTACAGTCCGTAGCCGCCTTCTTCACCGGGATAAGCCTTCATGGCCTGGCCTGTGGTTTGCGTTGTGGGCGGTCCGAAGGCCTTAGCCAAAGCGGGCGACCCCTCGCGCAACTCGCTCAACGAGCCTTCAATGTCGGGTGCTTTCAGCTTTTGTATGCGCGTATAGCTCTCAATGAGCTGTTCGTCGGGCAGCCACAAGAGCATGGCTATAACGCGTTGGCGCGTGGTAGATACCTTCGACTTCAACTTATTCTCCAGTGTTTTTATCTGCGCCTCGTTGTAAGTTTGCTTAGGTCCAATCTCTGCAAAGCGTTTAAACTTGTCGCTTTCCATCGCCACAAGGTTGTTAACCACAAACTGCGCACGGCATTCGGCACTGCCTTTGGGGAAGAAATCTTCGATGAAAGCCGTTAATGGCACGCGTTTTTTGTTGCTGCCCCAGCTGTAATCGTTCATGCAGTGCACATAATACGCAGGTTGTTTCATCGTAAGGAAACGGTCGATGCAGCTTTGTTCGCCCAGTCGGGCGGCCAAATACCACAGCACGTCGGTAGTGGTAGATGTCCCTGTGTTCAAGGCAAACCATTCAAAACCGCCATAACGCAAGGTTTCGTTAGCCTTTAAGCCCTTATGCCACTCGTAAACGGTGTCGAAGAGTTGCAGGTACAGCGCATGTTCGCTGTCTGATAGGCGGGCAAAGTCGCCACGGTCTACCTCTGCAAATCGTTCTGAACTATTTAGCATGTTCACCGTAAAGGCAAGCACATACTTGTCGTCGAGGTGTCTGCACAGCAGTTCGAGATGCTTTTCGCCCTCGAAGTTGTCGCTGCGATACAGGTAATATATGGCGGCCACGCGCACTTGCTGCGGGTATTGGCCGTCGATGAGGTTCAGTGCGGCCCGCTCGCTCTGTTCGTAATCGTCAAGACCTGCCGTATAAAGTGCCACGTACACCAGCAAGGGGTTGTCGCCGCGATAGGCCTCTTCGCGCATTTCGGGGTTGCGGAAGAATGTGCGTATGGCGTTAAATATGGTCTTGATGTCTTTATCTTCTATTTCTTCATAGCCTAAGCCGGCCCACACTTGTACCGAACGCCTTACCGATGCGAAGCGCAACATGTTTTCTTGGTCGATGATTTGCAGCAGCCGTTCGAAGAAAGCGAGGTTGCATTCGTCGCCTGTTTCAACGATGCTTTGCCTTAATCCCTCTTGCAGTTGTGCCGCTTTCAGGGTTTGCAACAGCAGTGTGTGCAGTTCTTCTATGTTTGTTCGCTCAATACTTCGTATCAGGGCGTGCGTAAGTATGCCCACATTGTTTTCGCTGGTAAGCACTTCGCGCGCCGCTTGTATGGCGGTTTGGTTGTTTGCCAACAAGTAAGCGGTTATCACATGTTCGAAAGACGGGTTGCCGTAGTCCCAATCTTTCACTTGGTACTGTCCGCGTACAAGTTGCGAGATGTCGCCTCCCAGCAGTGCGAAAACATAGAAAGCGAAGTAGGCTTCCTTTATGTCCTCTTGTCGATTTCTTAGGTTAAAGTCGCGCCGGCGCAGGCTTATGCGATATATTCCGCGTGTGGGCGAGTACTCACCCAGTTCGTGCAGATAGCTAGCCAGCAACTGCGACAGGTCTGTTGGCAGCAAATTGGGCAGTGCTCCGCCGCCATTTATCAGTGCGGTGGCGTTTAGCAGGGGCATTTTGGCGATGACGTCGCGATCGAAAGAATACTCGCGAAGGGAGTCTTTGTTGCTAAGCAGTTCTTTAACAAACTTCTTTTCGTACTGGTTGAGTTTGTCTTTGTCGAGGGCTTTCAGATAGTCGTGGCTCTTTGCCACTAGTTCTTTGTAAGTTTGCATATTATATATAAGGTATGGTTTAGGCATTTATTAAAGCCGATGTTTAAGCATGTTTGCAGGCGGTTTACACAAAAGGCGTTTAGAAAATCATTCGCCAACAAAGGCCTGTAAGCATGGTAAACCGGATGAACACCAGTTCGCTGTCTTCGTGCAAAGCCAGGGGGCCGTCCCATTGGGTAAGCTCTTCGCCGTCGGCAAACACGCGAAACAAGCCGTCGACGAAGGCTTGGCGCATGCGTTCGAGCGATTTTTCGGGCGTGTCGTTGTTGGTGGCGTAGCCCTCGGCAAAGCGTACGCGCCCCTCTTCGGCCTGCGCATCGATGTCGCTTTGCGACAAAGGCTGGTTAGTACGTTCGGCTTGGGCATCGGCCAAGCCTATCAGTGTTAGTTCTTCTAGCAGTTGTTGCAGCGTTTGGGGGTGTTTGGCCAGTTCTATTTGGCGTTTTCCCAGTTCTTTTCTCCTGCCTGCATTTTTGGCTATTACAGTTATTCGCATGGTTGTGGTGTTTGTTGTCGCTGAAAGAATGCCCGCATTTAGGGCTTGTTCATTGCACAAAGATAGCCATTTATTTTACAAATTCGCATGCGTTAGCAATATTTAACCACAATCGGCCATTAGACCGCTTACAAATTATTTTAGGTTGTTTACGTCGCTCACTGTAAATCTTTCGTTGGCATGTGGGGCAATGAAGTGCGCGAACACCATCAAAAAAAGGGGGAACGTACGGCATGTACGCTCCCCCCTTGCGGTATAGGTTGTTGCTTTTTATAGTTGCTGGGCCATCGCCCTGCTAACTGATGTGTGCGCCAATGGCGGCCTATTGGGGCTGCAACTATTCGGGACAGCGCACGCCATCAACGAAACTGGGCTCTTGACCAGAAGGCCAGGAGAAGTAATAGGCGTTGAAACCGTTGCCCGTAAGGTCGGTAACAATCCATTTACCGTCCTGCTTTTGTGCCTCGTTAAAGCGCCAGTAGGCCACGAGATCTTTTGAAGTGGGGTCTACCCAGCACACGTTGTTCTTCAATTCGGCAGCCGTTCTGGCCGTTGCCCACACGCGCGCCTCGCTTACCCAGCCTTCCATACACCTGTCGTCGGCGGCCGACTGACCGATATAAAAGAGGTCGTTCTGCCCATAAGCATTGGCCAGACTGATGGTTTTGCGGCTATCCGTGGTTTCGGCTTGCAGTTCGCCATTGATGTAGATGTACTTTTTGCCCGTTTCGCCGTTGTAAACGCAGGCCAAATGCACCCACTTGTCGTTGGGCAACACGTCGCGCGAGTCGATGTGGTTGGGGTCGCCCAGCTGCAATTTCCATCCATCTGCCGGTCCTCCTGCCGTTCGCAGGCAGAGATTTTCTTCCAATCCCATAACCGAATAGCACCACTTTCTGCTGTTGGCGTCCATCTTCTTGAACCTGACACGCGCCTCGAAAGTAACGCTCTTCATGGCATGGGTGTCAAATCGGCCCTTATTGTTGCTGAAATCGGCATAGTAGAATCGCCACGCCCTGCTCAAATCGGCAGCTTTGGTAACGATAACTTGGTTAACCACCACGTAAATGGTGCGCGAAGCCTCGATAACGGGCATGTCGGAGCCCTGAACATTGGCTATGCTTAGGGGCAAAAGGTAAGTAGTGCCCGGCCGCATGGCTTCGAGATTAACGATGGTAAGCTGTGTGCCCTTATCCGAAACGTGCTTGCCGCCCATGATGGTCTGCGTGGTGTTTTCTAGCTTATACGCGTCTTGTGGCAGCAACACGTAGTTCTTGTGATGCTCCTTGTTGAAGCTTTCCACCAGTTCGGGTGCGGCTTTCAGCTCAACGTTGATGTTTTCCTTAGCCAGTTCGCTGGCCGCCACGTTCACGGCAATGGCCGAAGGAACATCGTCTACGGTGAGCGTAGTTGTTACTTCCTTGCCTTGCGTACCCACGATGTACAGTCCATCGTAGCTTTTAATGCCGTCGTTGCAGGCCGCAACCAAGAGCATGGCCAGTGCGAGGGGCAGTTTTCTGAATATCTTTTTCATTGTTTTTTTGAATGCTGTTTGTTAGGGTTTTGTGGTTGCTACGGTGTCGCGATGGGTCTGCATTATCTCTATTGCCCGGCGCGTAAACTTGTAGTTGGGCCAGTTATCGTAGTCGTTCTCCATGTGATAAGTGCCGCATCCGCCCTTGCGCGTAGCCTTCTTGCCTTGATATTCGGGCAAGAAAAGGGCCATACCCAGGAGCGAAGGCACTTTCTTACCATCTTGCAACATATGCGGAACGCCTCCTGTGGCGGCCCTACCGCCCTCGAAAGTTTCGGCAAAGATGTACTGTTCGGGTTTCCATCCGCGTGCAGCAGCATCGTTGAAACGACGTTGCAGGTCGGCATAGCTGGGGCTGTTATAGGCTTGCACCACGCCATAGTTAAAGTATTCGGCCAATTCGGGTTTCACATCGAAGGGCACGCCGTCGATAATGAGCAGGTTAGACGTGCCGCTCTTGGGTCCGATGAACTCGCCTAGCTTCTTTACGAATATCTCCATGTTGTCGCGATAGTTGGGATACACGTTCAACGGACCTACAAGTGGCCCAGTGAAAGGCCCTCCGGCCGGGTCTTGATAGCCGGGTTCGTAGTCTAGGTCGATGCCTTGGTAGCCGTAAGCCTTCATGGTATCTACCAACGACACGGCATAACGCTCGATAGCCTCGCGCGTAACTTGGTCGTGGTTTTCGCCTTCCAAGAACTGTTTGGGGATTTTGTGGGCGAAGATGGTGAAGGTAACGCGTGTTCCCTTCACTCGTTGCACGTATTCAATGTCTTCGCGATCGTATGTTCCACTCCAAATGGAGATGATGTCTACGCTGTCGGGCACGCTTTTAAGCGAACCAATCATGTTGGGCGACTTGGTGTTCCACCCGCCGAACCAACCGAAGAACACTTCGTGGTCTGTTCGTTGCTTGTAAGCGCGCAAGTCGGCGTAATACTGTTCGCTCTTCTCTTCGGGCTTGATGATTTCAAGCGCCTCGATGCTGGTGTTGCACGAGGTGAGTGCCGCAGCAGCCAGAGCAAGGGATGCAATCCCGTGGAATATGTTTGTTACGTTCATTATTATATTCTGTTTATCGGTTGACAAGCTAACGAGTTGCAAGGCTCTCGGTACTTGTCGTTATATTAACGTTGGCTTAAGGCATGTTCTAAAAATTCCCCGCAAAGGTTCAATTGTTGTTCCTTGTATTG
>ERZ773049.1991-NODE-1991-length-11373-cov-2.764799_pt1 | contig 11373 bp, 5 predicted proteins | sample MGYA00580633_ERZ773049 | MGnify/ENA primary metagenome ERZ773049 (study PRJEB29015, sample SAMEA2737991) | human oral metagenome | biome: human oral; feature: human-associated habitat; material: dental | place: China | collected 2066 ... | reverse complement strand
CCCGCAGCGGGGTCGAGCGGGTTTTCCAGCCACGCTGACGGTTTTGCGTCGGGCGGACCGACGGGGAGCCCCCGGGTCAGAGGCAAGGGACCGGGTTCGCCCACCTGCAGCACGACCGGGCTCTCGCTGGCTAGTCGGGCGCTCAGTATGGGGTGTGTGGCGGCGAGGTGGTGGAGTGCCGCTTCGACGTCGCGGATGGTCAGTCCGGTCGGTAAGCCCAGCGCGACCGAATGGGTAAACCCGACCGTCCCGTCGACCTGAGAGGCGTACCATTGCGCTACCGGCGGCAGTGTGATGCGGCCACGGTGGGTCGCAGGATCGTCGCCCTGTGCGGCACGGGCCAGGAGAGACAGTCGAGACGGCGTCCGCCGCGACAGAATGTCGTGGGGGGAGAGGTATATACCGTCGGCGCGGAGGTGCGCCACGAGCGACACCGCGGAAATCGAGTCGCCGCCAGCCGTGACGAAGTCTGTGGTCGGATCAACGTCCGCACGTCGCAGCACCTGCCGATAGGCAGCCACGATCCGGTCGGTGACGTCATCGTCCGACTGCGCGGCTTCTGTCCCAAGGTCGGCGGGGGCGTCCTCCGTGTGTGTCAGCCGTGCGTACATCGCTCGGAGCGCCTTCGTGTCAACCTTCTGGTTGATCGTCATCGGCAGCGAGTCCAAGGCGACGAGACGGTGCGGTACGGCGGCGGCGGGCAGTTCGTCCCGGAGACGCGCCAAGACCGCGTCACTGTCGATTGGTAGATTGTCGACGTATTTCACGAAACCCACCAGGGCAAGGCTGGGACCCTCGTCGATGGGAAGAACGGCGGCGACTTCGACGTAGGGGAGTGACTCCAGGCTAGTGACCACCTCGGTGAGTTCGATCCGATTGCCACGCACTTTGACCTGCTGGTCGATCCGGCCTACGTGGACCAATCCACCGTCCCGTTGAAGCCGCACTAGGTCGCCAGTGCCGTACATGCGTGTTCCGGGCGGCCCGTACGGCGATGCGACAAAACGGCATGCCGTCAGGGGCGGGTCGGTGATGTAACCCCACGACACCATTTCTCCGGTGAGGTACAGCTCGCCCACCTCGCCGGCCTGGACGGGTGCCAGCCGCTTGTCGAGCACGTGGACTACGCAGTCGGCTACCGGGCTGCCGAGGGCGGGCGGGTCCGACACCGCCAGTTGCTCACCGACCAGACACACAACGGTTGTCTCGGTCGGTCCGTAGACGTTACGCATATGGATGCGGCCTGCCCAGCGGTCGATGAGCGACTGCCGCAGTGCCTCGCCTCCGACGAAGAACTCAGTCGGAACGGACATGCTGGAAGGCATCGTACCGAGGACGCTGGGCGGAACGAGGATGTGTGTGGCCCGGGATGTCTCCAAGTACTCAGCAAGACCGGGACCGGGGGAGCGCTCGGCGGGCTTCGGGAGCAGCAAGGTGCCCCCGAGACCCAGGCTCACGCCCATCTCCCAGATGATCGCGTCGAACCCGGTCGACCCGAACTGGACGACGCGCGTTGGGGTGTTGCTCCGGGCGACTTCGCGGATGTTGGAGACGAACGTGGCCGCGCTGCGGTGGCTGACAGTAACGGCCTTGGGGCGTCCCGTGGAGCCGGACGTGAAGATGACGTACGCGACGGAGTCGGGGCGCGGACGCGGCAGGTCGCCGATGTCGGAGTCGGTGGCGTCCAGATCGGCCGGGGTCAACACCGTGACGCCCTCGGCCGCCTCGGAATCTGCGAAGGACGCATCACCCAGCACATGGGTTGCCCCGACGCACGTGAAGTGATGACGAAGCCGCCGCGAGGGTTGCTGGGCGTCGATCGGCACCACTGCGGCCCCGCACCGTAGTACGGCTATGAAGGCGCACAGCCACTCGAGTGACCGATGTACGACGACCGGGATAAATGCACCTTCGCCCAATCCGCGTCGGCGGAGAGCCTCGGCCCATCTCACCGTTCGTTCATGGAGTTGGGCGTGGGTCAACTCCGCGCCGTCGTGGATGGCGGCCACGCCATCAGGGTTGCACCGGAAGCCCTCGTCTAGGGCATTGAGCAGTGTTGCGATTCCGGGGTCTGCCCCGTTCCCTGGCGCGGTGGGCGCGGGGGAACTGAGAGGGACCGACGTCAGCGCTGTGACCTGCGCCTCGATGCCGCGCACCAAAGTGTGTGCCACCCACTCGGGGATGACATCGGTCGCGTACTCCAGGTTGATGTGCAGGCTGGGCTCGGAAACAGTGCCGCGCTCCTCGCACTCGAGGGCGATGTCGAACTTGGCGGCTCCCGTGCCGAGGGAGCGGGCGTCAAACTGGTGGAATCGCTCTTCTCGCTGGTAGGAGATCATCACTTGGACCACGTCGGGGGTCAGGGTTGGGGTGTCCCGCCGCACATGTGCCAGGACCTCATCAAACGGGACGGTCCCGTGGGCGATGCCACCGAGGAGCGCACGACGTGAGGATTCGAGGCGCACGCCGACAGGGGCTGTTGGATCTACCGGGGTCCGCAGCAGGACGGTGTTGGCGAAGAAGCCGACGGTGCCCTCGAACTGTGGCTCGCGTCCGTGGACCGCGGTGCCGATCAGTACCTCGTCGCGACCGACCACAGCGCCCACGGCGGCAGCCACTGCGGTCTGTATCACCATGAAGGGCGTGCCGCCGACCTCGCGGCTGGTCCGCTTGATGTCGGCGAAAACCTTGGAGGATAACTCGAGCGCAAGGGTGGCGGCCGGACGTCGTCCTGGACGGCGGGAGGCGGCATGCGTGCTAGTTCCTGGCCAGCGGAACGGTCCTGGGGTATCTGCCAGGGTGGTCGTCCAGTAGTCGAGCTGTTCTGCATACCAGGCGGACTCGCGGAGGCGGGGTGAGGCCATCCACCGCGCGTAATCGACCAGCGATGCCCGATCGGGGCTGGCAGCAACCTGCACGCCGGCCAAGGTGTCGTCTAGCTCTTGGGCCAGATGACGCAGCGACCAACCGTCGCAGGCCGCGTGGTGCACCACGAGAAGAAGCGTGACCCCACCGGGGTGCCGGCACTCGTGCAACCGCACCGGGATGTCGGTCGTGAGGGGCACGGGGTCTGCGGCGAGGCGGATGAGAGTGGCATCGTCGGGTGCGGCGCCCAGATTGTGGACGACGTGGACGCGCTCCCATGGGACGTCGTCCGGGGCGACGACCTGCTGCAGCAGTCCGCAGGTGTCGTTCACAAGCCGGGTGCGGAGCCCATCGTGATTGCGGATGGCTTCACGGACGTGCCACACGAAGCGGTCCGCGTCGGGTCCGGTGTTGTCGATTCTAAGTGCGACGTTGTACGACCAGTCATCGGGTAGGAACTCCTGCAAGAGCCACATGCGCCGCTGGCCAGGTGTGGCGACGGGCGGCATGGCCGACAGGCCGGCGTCTGTGTGGAAGGCTGAGGGCGGGTTCGTCCGGCACCGGGCGAGCCCCGCAGGGGTTGGGTGCAGGAAGATGTCTTCGAGGTTGATGGGTAAACTGGTTTTGGCACGCAATAGTCCCACGAGACGAATCGCCGCAAGAGAGTTACCTCCCAGCTCGATGAAGTCGTCATGCGGGCCGACGTGGTCGACGCCAAGCACGACGGCCATCTGGTGGCCGATGAGTTCAGCCACCTCGTCACTGAATTCATCGCGGCGCGTTCCGTGCCGGGCGACGGTCGCGGCCAGGGCATCCCGGTCAACCTTCCCATTCGGGGTGCTCGGAAGGGAGTCGACGAAGCGCCACGTCAAGGGAACCATGTAAGGAGGAAGCAGGGAACCGAGAGTCTCGGTGATCGTGTCCAGGGTGGCGTCGCCGACGACGAAACCCGCGAGCCGGGCGCTCGACCCGCTGCCCACAGCAACCACCGAGCCGCGCCGGACCCCTGGCACCCGGCCCAGTGCAGCCTCCACCTCGCCGATCTCGATGCGATGCCCGCTGACCTTGACCTGGCCGTCCACTCTGGTTGCGAACTCAAGGGCACCTCCAGGGTGTAGGCGGACGAGGTCGCCAGTGCGATACATGCGGGATCCGGGGACTCGGGAGAACGGATCGGCGATGAAACTGGTTGCCGTTAGGGTTGCACGACCCAGGTACCCGAGGCCCACGACAGGACCCCCGATGTACAGTTCACCCGTCTCTCCGACTGCCACCGGACGCAGCCAGGCGTCCAGGACGTATAGGTGTGCGTTGCGGATCGCCGAACCGATGAGGACCGGCGATCCGGATGCGGCGGCACCGTGCGTAACCTCCCAATGGGGGACGTCGTCTGAGCATTCAGTGGGTCCGTAGGCGTTGACGAGGCGGACGTTGCGCAGGGTTTCTTCCCATTCGCTGCACAGCGAAGGGGGTAGCGCCTCCCCGGTTGACATGACAACCCGGAGCGATTCGGGGTTCCGCCCCACATGCCGCCAGTGTTCGAAGAGTGCCCCGAGGAGGCCAGGCACCAGTTCCAGAACAGTGATCCCGGTCTGGTCGATCCGATTCGCCAAGGTGTGAACGGCCTGGACCTCATCGTCGCCCAACAATACCGCGCAGCCGCCTGTAAACGCCGGCAGGATGAACTGCCAGATGGAGATGTCGAAGGTGGGGGGTGCGGTGACGGCGAGAGCGTCGCCCGCCGAGGCAGCGAGCAGGTCCTGTTTGGCGGACAGGTGATTGGTCATGCCCTCCCAAGTAACAGCGGCCCCCTTGGGGCGGCCCGTTGAACCCGACGTGTAGATGACATAGGGAACGTCTGCTCGCGCCCAGCGGTTGAGGCCGGAGCCGACCGCGTGGGCCTCTGGAGGGATTGAGGTGCTGGTGCGGAGACCAGGTACTCCAGGGGTGGACTCCACGATGCCTGGCGCAACGCCGTCCGAGACGATCATCAGGTGGGGTGTGCAGTCGGTAACGACATCCGAGACCCGGCTGGGCGGCCAGTCAACGCCCACCGGGATGTAGGTGGCACCCACTTGCCACAAGGCTAGGATGTTGACGAGAGTGTCCAAGGTGCGATGACCCAGGTGAACGACTGCATGGCCGGGACGAACGCCTGCCGCCCGGAGCGTCGTGGTGCGGTCCACGACCGCCCGAGCGAGCGTCCCGTAGTCGACGGACCCTTGGGCGGTGACCACTGCGATGCGCCCTGGGTCGGTTCGTACCACGTCGTCGAGGCGCGCGAAGAGGGCGGTCTGGTCGATCGGGGATTCGGGGCCGACGAGGAGTCCCTCCGGCGAGCCCTGGTGCCTCGGAAAGTCGCCGGTGTCGGCGAGAGACTCCAGGAGTACCCGCATCTCGGCCAGGGATTGTTCGGCGTAAGTGAGGTCGTGGACGCTCGGGTTGACGTGACACGACACCAGGACTGAACCGTCTTGGTTCTCCGCGAAGGTGAACTGCAGGTCGTCCACCGGCCCGAAGTCGGTGACGGTCAGGTGGGCGTTCACATGACCAAAGTCGAACGGGGCCCGCGCAGGCAACACGTTGACCGAGGGGCCAAGGGGCGCGCCACCCGTGTCCGTGGGCACGAGCGCGCGGGCCATGCTGGAGGGGTACCCCTGGTGCAGGATGAGTCGTCGCATACGATCCGCGACGTCGGAGAGGAACTGCTTCGTCGGGGTTCTGGGGTGGGCGTCGAGCCGTAGGGGCAGGAAGTTCGTGTATAGGGCAGGGAGCATACGACTGCGCTTGGTGCGGCGCTGCGAGACAGGGACCATCACAACAACGTCCGAACTGGCTCTATGACGCGCGGTGAAGATGCCGATGGAAGCGAATGCATACGTGTGCCAGGGGACGCCCAGGTCACTCATCCGAGTGGCGAGTGCGCGGGCGACCGTAGTGTCCATCAGCCAAGAAGTACCCAAAATGTCCGTGGGTGGGGACCACGTTGCCTGTTTGCGCGGCTGAGGCGGCACGAAGCCAGCCAGCGTCGCAGCCCAGTAGGCGGCATCGGTGTCGATGCGCCGTCCGTTGAGGTACCCCTGATCCTCCTTGAGGAGGCTACGGAGCCCGCCCTGCTGTGCCGCGAGCGCCTCGCGGTCGCCTGTGCGGTAGAGGTGGGCAGTGAGGTGGAACAGGGCGAGTGCCCCGGAGGCATCATTGACGAGGTGGTGTGCTGCCGCGCAGAGCTGGGTGCTGGAATCGGAGTGTACGACGACGGCGGAGTCCCAAGCCGTCTCCATGCCGATCTGAGTGGTCGTCAGCTCCACCACGTCGATGTGGTCGTCTGCTGCGACGACGGTCACGGGGTGGGCGCGCTCTACGACCCGCTGTCTGGGGACTCCGTCAACGACAGAGAGCTCGATGTTGTGTGACTCTATGGCCCCGACAGCCGTGGCCCAGGCCCAGGCGAGGCGCTGGGGGTCCACCGGGCCGTCGAAGTCGAGTCGGCACCGCATGATGGAAGCCGGGACGTCGCCGTGTTGCTTGACGCGGAGCCACATCCAGTATTGAGAGTTGAGCAGCGGCAGCAGTTCGTTGGTGGCCTGGTTCGGGGTCGTGGGGGCGCGGTCGGTCATGCGTTGCCTCGTTGGGTGCTATGGGTGAACGTGCTGAAGAAAACGTCATCGAGGGATGCGGTCCGGCGTCTCGCTTCGAGGAGTGGCGCATCGAGGGAGGCAACGACTCGGAGGGCTGCCCGCGCGTCGGTGTTGCCCCTCGGCACCGCGACCGAGAGCGAGGACTCGTCCATATCGCTCACGTCGAATTCCCTAGCGAGGCGTTGGCGGGCAAGAGTGCAGGCTGCGGCGGAGTCGAAGGTGAGGTCGAGCCTTTCGGTGGCGACGCCCTGCTTCAATTCAGCCGGTGTGCCGTCGGCCACGATGCGGCCCGCTCGGAGGATAAGGATCCTCTCGGCCAGCTGCTCGGCCTCCTCCAGGTACTGTGTGGTCAGGACCACACAGGTACCGGCCGCGGCCACGGCCGCAATTCGGTCCCAGATCGTCCGTCTGGCCTGGGGGTCGATGCCTGTGGTGGGCTCGTCGAGGAACAGTATTGGAGGGGTGTCGATCAAGGCGGATGCCAAATCGAGTCTGCGTGCCATACCACCTGAATAGGTGCTGACGGGACGGTCCCCAGCGTCCGCCAGGTCGAACTCATGGAGGGCGTTCGCGGCGGCCGCGCGCGCCTGCGATCGGCGCATGCCGCGCAGCCCGGCTATCAGGCGCAGGTTCTGGGACCCGGTTAGAAGAGGGTCGAGCGTGCTGGATTGCCCCGCGGAGCCGAACAAGGTCCGGGCGCGGCGTCCATCGGCCAGCGCGTCAACCCCGGCGATCCGGACTGTCGATCCAGGATCGGGTCGGGTGAGCGTCGTGATGATACGTAACAGGGTGCTCTTGCCCGCGCCGTTGTGGCCGAGGATCCCGAGCACCTGCCCGGTCGCTGCCGTGAGGGATACGCGGTCAAGGACGGCCTTCTCGCCGTAGTGTTTGGAGACATCGACTGCCTCGACCGCGTATTCTCCCCGGTATCTTGAACCTGTGGTATTCACTGCTCCCCCCAATCGAAGAGCGCTACGAGCACCACGCCGAGGGCCAGGGTGCATCCGAGCATCACGAGCACGACCGTTCCGGCGTCTCCCAGTTCGCCGAAATGCCACATTCGGCGTAGTGAGTCAACGACCGGATTCATGGGGTTGAAGGCCGTGATCGCCTGCAGAGACGGCGGCTGGGCCGTGATGGGGACCAGCGCATTGGAGAAGAACGCGAGAACCACGGTGATCAGGGCAGCCACGGAGTCGATCGTGGTGGGGCTGCGCAGCAGCAGTCCCACCAACACAGCGATGCCTGCGCACAGGAACGCGAACACCACAAGAAGGGCGAGAGATACACCTAGGTGCTCGCCCAAACCCGGTGGCTCCCACCCCAATAGGCGAGCCAGCCCCAGGACCAGGGCCGTTACGACAAGCGTCAGAAGCGTCTCGGACAGCAAGAACGAGACGATAATTGATGCACGGCGGGTAGGCAGGCTCCGCATTCGGTCCATGAGGCCGTTCGAGAGGTCGAGTCGCAGCGCGATGGCACCCGTCGGAATCTCCGACAGTGCGACGATGAGGGCCACGCCGGGAGCGACATAGTCGACCATGGTGGGGTAACCGGCAGGGACCACGAGGGCTCCGCTGAACAGGACGGTGAAGACCAGCAGATAGATGACGGGGTTCGCGAGGACCCCTATGACGCGGCCCGGCGCCAAGGCGAAGTGGCGGGCCCGTCGTGCGATGAGAAGGGCAACCTCATGCCCCATGCCAGTCGACCGCGGAGGGGCAGCCAAGGCACTCACCGGGCGGCCAGCTTCCGCTCCAGGTCCAGAACCTCGGGACCGAATGTCGTCGTGACCCAGTCATCATCGTACAGCGTCGTGAGGTATGGATCCCCGCCGTCCGGCGCCACGGCGACGCATAAAAGATCGTCGCGCCACGAGTGCTCGGACAGCCAACGCCTGGCTCCCGCAAGTACCGATCCGGTTGACGCTCCGAGCACGAAGCCGCGCCGCGCCAGATGACGACACTCGATGACCGTCTCCTCTTCGGTGACGAGGAGCGTGTCGTCGAACATCGCCCGGTCGAAGAACACCGGTTGCACACCCGCGCCAAGGCCGGAGAAATAGCGCGTCCCGGGTGGCCCGCCGAAGGTCACCGAGCCGACGACGTCGATCGCGACCAGAGCCGTCCCTGGTGAATGCTCCCGGATGCTATGGGCAACGCCCATGCCGGTACCCGCAGTCCCGATGCCAACGAACACCACGTCGAGCTGGTTGGGGAACGCACGCACGATCTCCATACCCGTGTGGCTCCTGTGTACCTGCCAGTTTGCCGGGTTATGGTATTGGTCCGTCCATACGCAGTCGGGATCTGCGGCGAGTAGTTTTCGCACGCAATCGAGCCTGGCGCCGAGGAAACCGCCTGTCGGGTGCGCTTCCGTCACGAGCTCCAACCTGGCCCCCAAACTGAGCATCAACTGCCGCGATCGGAGCGAACACCGCGGGTCGATGACGCACACGACGTGGTAGCCGCGCACAGCACCGATCTGCGCTAGCGCGATCCCGAGGCTGCCAGACGTGCTCTCCACTAGCGTCATCCCCGGGCGGAGCTTCCCGGACTCCTCAAGGGAGGCCACCAGAGCGGCAGCCGTCTTGAACTTGATCGATCCCGCGAAGTTCATGCCCTCGTACTTGAGCAGCAAACGTCCGTTGCTCTCCGGGATGTCGATGAAAAGGTCAGGGATGTTGAACTGGCATGGCTCGCTGATGATCATGAGGCCATCCCGTCAGCGGTCAGCGGCACGGTGTCACCGGAGAAAAACTCCGCGAGATGGGTTCCCCGCCCGGAGGCGCGGCATCGCTCAGCCACGTCTGTGCCGAGGGCAATGTCCAGCACACCGAGTCCGAACGGCGAGACGATCGTCGTGCGCTCCCGCCGGCCCTCGTTCCTTGGGGCCATGAGCAAGGAGCCGATTGTCTGGGTCTCGACCTCACCGGCCGAGTCGGCCTGGGAAGCTAGGTGGATCGATGTGTTCGCGGTCGTGACGTGTTTAAAGTCATCCACGATGTTCTCGGCACTCAAGATGATGGCGGGGTCCAGATCGCGCAAGGACAGGTGGAGCACGACTGGATGGTGCGCGAAGAGCGAGGCATCATGCACGTGTGGCTCGGAAGCGATCGTGGCGAAGACCACGAGTTCGCTCGCACTGAGGGCTTCCTCAACGCCGACGGTCTCGAACCTCGCCCCAGGAACATGCCGGGCCGCTTGTTCGGCGAACGCTACGGCGCGTCGGGGATCGAGGTCGTGGACCCGGATCACGGCCGGCTTGATGCCGGCGGCCGCTAAGTAACGAAGCGTTTCGCGCGCGATCAGACCCGCCCCGATGATCCCCAGGCAGGTTGCTCCCTGCGGGAGTAGCGCGCGCGCGGTGATCGCTGCCGATGCCGCAGTCCTCGTCGCGGAGATGACCGAGCCTTCCAGGAGCGCGATCGGGTACCCCGACTCCATGTCGTTGAGGACGATGACAGAGGAGGCTCGCGCGAACCCCCGCGCGACGTTCTGCGGAAAGGAACTGATCCATTTGATCCCAGCCATCGGCGACGGAGACGCCGAAATCGCAGGCAGAGCGATGGTACGACAACTCGGCAAGGTCGGGAAGCGCAGGAAGAGCGAAGGCGGGTTGACGCACTCACCTCGGTCGAAGGCGAGGTAGGCATCGTGGATGACCGTTAGCGTGTGCTGCTCATCCTCATCGAGTGTCGCGCTGACGGCACGTGCATCGATCAGCATAAGGCCGAAGTCGGGGTAACGCGATTCGGGCATGACAGCCTCCTGGAGGGTTATTCGGGCGTGTCAAAGCATTCCAGCCGCAGCCGATCTCGCGAAGATCGCTATCTGGGGGATATGAGAGCCGTGGCAGCGAGTGATTACGTAGACGCCAGATGAAGGTTGTGAAGTTGTAGAGTACGAGTCACAGACAATACCAAAGTTTGCCCCACCTGTTGAGGGCCGGTTTGCTGAGATGCCCCGAACGACACTCACGTAGAGTCCCCGCGTGGGTGGGGGGGCGTATCTCACGTAGTTCCCCCGGGAACGTCGGGGCTAGTCATGACGGGGTGTGGAGGTTGGAGAGAAGTTGTCGATGGCGGTCAGGGTTGAGCTCACCAAGAAGTACGCCCAGCCTATGCTGTGACATCGAAGAAGGGCAGGACAGCGATCCTGGGCCAGGTGATTGAGGTCGCGGGCTGGAACCGGGACCATGCCCGTCAGCAGCTCGTCGCCCGGCTGAAATAGCCCTTGGCCGGGCGGTGGCCGCGGCCGCGGTGATCGACCGTCGAAAGACGCGTGGTCGCAAATACTCCTACCGCGCGCGGCCGGTGTGGACTGCTATAGGTTTTGTGAACGGCAGCGAAAAACTTGGATCATGAGGCTTATTCACAGCCATCCTCAAGTGTGCTCTGACTAAGGGTTTCGCTGGCCAACGCGCCGCCTGTGATAGGCCTCCATGATTTAGGTTGCTGTCTCGGTTTTCCTTCAACCCTGAAGGACTTCGTTCGGGGTGCGGTACCCGGGCGAGGAATGAAGCGTGGTCTGCTTGTGGCAGTGTTCAATCCATGATGTCACATCCTTGATCGTTTTTCTTCTGGTTCGGTAGATCTTCCGGTTGACGAGTTCTTTCTTGGGTGTGGCGTTGAACGATTCCGCTGTGGCGTTGTCGTAGCGGACGCCGATTCTTCCCAGTGATGTGAGAACGCCATACTGTTTCATGGTGTTGGTGTAGTCAATGTATACCGCGATCCCCGAACCTGAATGGGAGAATCGTCACACCCTTGACGGGCCGGGAGTTCCGCACCGCCATGTCCAAAGCGGTTTGAGGCAATTCGGTTCGCATGTGTTCCGCCATGGCGTAGCCAACAATTCTTTTCGAGTAG